>Ga0307510_10009763_pt1 | contig 11422 bp, 9 predicted proteins | sample 12_EM_MG_FD_207224 | JGI IMG/M metagenome (GOLD analysis project Ga0307510, IMG submission 207224) | Populus trichocarpa ectomycorrhiza microbial communities from riparian zone in the Pacific Northwest, United States - 12_EM | ecosystem: Host-associated > Plants > Roots > Unclassified | place... | reverse complement strand
TATTTCCTGCTGTTTTATTATTATTATTATTATTATTATTATTATTATTCTTTATTAATTAATGACAGCCTGATCCTTACTGCTACTACGATTCAATTTCAAGCTGTGTTTTGCCCGCCCAAACACAACCTTAATTCCAAAATTCAAAACTTGAGTTTTCTTTTCTTTTATGTGGCTTACATCTCAACAAACAAACGGACAACATCCTCAGGATCTCCAAACTTGTTAGAAAAACCAAACCCTAAACCCTTTAATTACTTTTTAATCCTAATTTAAATCAATCCAATCCAAATCAAATCAAATCTCCATCAATGGCCAACTCCGATTCTTCCACGGCCACTCTCTCTGCTCCTCTTCCTCTAGCTCGTGTACACAACCCACTCTCTTTCTCTCCTCTATTTGTTTTTTTCTTTATTTAATAGCAAACCCTAATAATTGATGTATCTTCTCCCTCTTCTTCTTCTTACCATTATTGCAGAAGAAAGAGAACGTAACTCCGATCGGTTCAAAGATCGCTGTATGTGTTTGCTCTTCTCTTTTAATTTTTGACTTTTTGCTGCTTACAGTGTTGTAAATGCGGTGCTTTATTTATTTATTTATTTATTATTTTTTTAGGAATTAAATGAATCCAGGACTGAGCTTCTTAATAGAATCCAAGGCTTAAAGCAGGTTTTTTTTTTTTTTTGTTGGCCTCCGATTTTATCATGGTTTGAATTTGATTATAAAAAACAGACATTCTAATGTGTAATTAGGATTTGCAAAGCTGGAGATCGAAGCTAGACACTCAAGTTAAAATCTATCGCGATGTAAGTAAATTTTTTTTTTTTAAAAAAATTATGATCTGTATAGAAGATTATTATTCTGATTTTGATACTTGACGTCTGTTCCTTTACAGGATTCCAATTGATATTGTTTTGTGAATACATTTCTATCGCTAATATCTGCGTTGCTGTTAAACCCAATTGAAATAAATAAATAAAACAAAGTGTGTGAAAGTTAAATTGGAAAATGTTGATGTGTCTAGGCTGCTGCAATGTCAAGGCCTTTTGGCACTGTGTGTTGTACTAAACATGCAATTTGTTTTTTCTATTTCATAGAATGGAATAGATACACAATTTCATCATTTTATCGTTTGCCTGTTGAGATTATATGAAAAAAGAAAGAGTAAAGTAGTGTTTGGGATTTGAATTGCTTAGTTTAAGGTGAACTAAAAGACTAGAATCTTGGTGATGTTCAATCATGCTTGGAAGAGTTTGTGTCGATTGACTGGAGAATGTTGTTGAGGAGGCAGTTAAGTGTCTAGGCTGCATGCAGCAAGGAATGGCACACTGCTGTTTTTTAATGACAATGTGCAATTCACTCAATTTATCAGTGTCAACAGATCATTATCCATGCCTTTTGGCATTCAATTGTTTTTTGAGCCTTGATGTTCTTTTCTTCACTAAATTTTTTAGATTAAACAAATGTCTACGGTTATGCAAATATTTCAACTCCAACCTCGTATCTGACCTCAATGTTTCATATATCCCTGAATTGCGATGAATTTCTTTTTTTAATATATGCCCCGCAACATTCCCGCGAATGAACCAGAGAACATGTCATAATCTCACCATTTTTGCTTCAGCTACTTTCTATCTTCACGTGGTTTTACAAACTTAGTTCAGATAAATATTGTAATTCAAGTATTTATCGGTTACATGTAAGGTATGCAAGAAACTAATCCAGGTGAAAATGAATTCTGTATTTTCATGCAATAGTGGTTCGTTTATTAGATACCTCCATCTATCCCTTTATACTTTGTATTTTATCTAATAGTAGTTGGGATGAGATGTAGTTCAGTTGAACTTGTGCAAAAATTTCTTGCTTCATTCAGGAGTTGTCGGAATTGAAGAAGTCATTGAATGTCGAGGTTGTTCAACTTCGAACAGTAAGTCCTACTCAAGCAAATACCTTTGGCGTTTCCTTTTATTATTACCGTTTCTTAACATATCTATCCTGATCAAAACTAGGAATTCCAAGAACTGAAGAACACACTGCAGCAACAACAAGAAGATGTTACTGCTAGCCTTCGAAATTTGGGGGTAAAGTTTTCTTGAGAATTTTCTTCATGTGCCTTATGCATACGTTTCATTAGCTAATTTGCAAAATGATTTGAGAAGTAAATGTAAGCCCCGAGGTTGATGATTTATGAACTCTTGCAGCTTCAGGACAGTGCAGGTGATGATGCTCAAGAGGCACAAGAACCCAAGGTTGATGTAGAAGATCAGGAAGTGCATTCTTCAGCTGAAGAGGATATCGAGAAGAAAGATGAAAATTAAGATGTTTTGTTATGGAGCAAGTATTTCTTGTACTTTAGCTCTTACATCTATCGATCAATTTCTTTTCCTGGCGCTTTCTCAGGCAGCTGTGAGTCAAATTCTTCAACTACGTACTTGGATTCTACTACAAGGCAGGAACTGTTTTCTGAAATTCATGTCATTCTTCATTTGCCGAATAATTTCATTCAAAGCACTCTTCATAGATTTGAATATTTATCATCCTGGGGAGGCCCATTATAAAGTAAATTTTGGCATTTCTTTTATTTCTTCATTCCTTTTTTTTCTCTGTTAATGTGCTGGAACTTTTAGGGTTGTTTTGATAGTGCGGTATGGATGAAACTGTTTTTTGTCCTTGCTATAGTTTCTTCATTCCTTTTATGGATTTCACTTAAAAAATTTTCTTAAAATCTTGATTATGAAAAAAATTATAATTTTTAGCTTTTTTTAAACTCATTTGTTAAATAGCAACCATAAAACTACCACAAGACACTTTAAAAGATGAGTGCCGGTTAACCTTTTACCTCGTTCACGTGTTGGCGCATGTTTGTCTTGTCTTCGCTCTTGGACTAGCATTGCAGTAGTGTAGTACCCATTGGAACGACCACAAATCAAGGACACATTACCTACATAAACCATTTGGTTAGTATAATTTCTGCGATATGGTTGGTGAAGGGACTGGTGAGGCAATTGGTTACGGCCTTCCACAGTTTTATCATGGTTATTGCGTCCTTGATTTGTGGAAAGTGAGGCAATCATAGAGGATACTTTGTCTGAGATTCTGAGTGCTGACTGCAATCATAACTTCATAGGTCTCTTCAATTCCTCTTTAATAATGGTTATAACACTACTGCTTGATTTGACTTTGGATAAGGAAATTAGATCAGGATGCACATCACTTGCCTCGTTAAAAGGGACGCATTTCAGGTTATCTTTCCTTTCCTTGAAATTTTAATCTTCAACCTTTTGTTTCTGCTTCCTATAACTCCATACACATGCAGCTCTTATCCTGGTGCTATTGCAGGACATGTTATCCTCACTCACCTGTTTGAATTGATATTTGCTTGAGAACAAGGAAGAAACCATCTTGACAGGCACCAAGCTGGGGATTTGTTTAGTCTTGACAAGAGAAATATAATTGAAAGTTCTAACAACCGATTGAATAATGGCCAGTGAGGAGCCATGAATTCTCAACCTCCACCATTAATAGCCATTGTCATAATTAATTACTTGCTTTCTCCATCGACCTTGACATTCTTATGTTTCCAAGAAATTGTTTACGTGTTAGAATGCCCCAAAGTTCTGACTGAAGAGAAAGAGATGAGGTGCTTTGCCTATTTAACAGAGGATCTCTCTACCTAGTTGTACTATCCCGGAGATGACACCATCAGATGAAACCTCTTTAAATTTCTCCCACCAGCCACCACAGTGCCTTATTAAGATGCCAGCATTTCTCAGGCCACCTCTCGGTTTTCTCCACACAAACTTGGATGCCTCCACCCATGCATGGTTCTTATTTGTTTGTGTATATAGAATTAAATGACTCTTGAGATTTCTGTCTTCAAGTTCATCAAAATCCATACCAACAATAATAAAGTATAAATTATACATGAAGATCATGCCTTGTTGATTGTTTGCCCTTCATTCAAACTTGTTACCAAACCAAACTTGATGCTCTTATTAGCATAGAAATGATATTGTCTAAAATCTTGTAAAGGTTGACGGTGGAAGGATAGGATACCTAAATATATTTAGAGAAAAAAAATAAAATTCAGACCATACATGGAAAGTAAAAATGCTTTAATGTGTCTCTGTGTCATTCACAAGACTGAAATATTGTTACATAATAGACTACAATCACGTACAGACAATTAATAGGGGGGTTAACTCAACGCAATCTATTCTCTGCTTTCTTTTTAAACCACTTGAAAGCCTTCAAGCTATCATCCCTTCATTCTTTTACTTTTACAAGCTGCTCGGTCTTCTTCAAAAGTCTCCAATGGCTACAACAACGTCCGTTCAAGAGGTCCCTAAAGTTCTGAAATGCAAGGTTACTGATTATCACTCTAGTAATTAATCACTGCTTAATTACCCTTAATTTGTTCTGACTTTTTTAATTTCTTTGTATTTCAGACATGGGTTTTGAAAGTATCTATCCACTGCCAAGGTTGCAAGAGAAAAGTCAGGAAAGTCTTACAAAGCATTGATGGTAATAACAAAGAGAAACTTGCTGCTGCTGCTTGTTTCTCTTAAAATATTGAAAAACGTTGTTAAAGAGGTTAATCTAGTTAGGTTTTCTATTATATTTGTTCTTATTTTGTTGGCAAAAATGAGAACATGCAAACCCTTTGTGTTTTGTACTCTATGCATACATATGCTGACACAATTATATATGCTAAATGTAAAATGAATTCAGGTGTTTTCACAACAAGCATTGATTCGCAGCAACAAAGAGTCACAGTTACCGGCAACATTGAAGCAGGGACCTTAATCAAGAAACTCATGAAAACAGGCAAACATGCAGAGATATGGCCTGAAAAGGTTGCTACAAAGGAGAAAGAATCAGGCAAAGCAAAAAGCATGCACAGCAAAAATGACCAAAATCAGAATGATAGTGGCAGCAAAAAATCTGTGAGATTCTCTGTGGAGGGACTAGGTGAGGAGACCAAAAAGGGCAAGAAGCCACCGGAAAATTCCACCGCCGGAGAGGAGTTGCCGGGAGGAAATAACAAGGGCAGTATACCTGAGGGTGGTGGGGCAGACAGTGCATGTAAAAAGAAGAAAAAGAAAGGGCAGAAAGGTAATGATGGCAGCAATGTTACGGGGGGCTCAGGCTTACCATCTTCTGGTACATCTGCGGGCAGTGAATATCAAACTCATGGTGTGGGGATGAATCAAGTTATGGGCCCGAGTGATCTCAACCCTACACGTCAGCATTCGATTCCATGGCCACTAGGTTACTCCGGTCCTCAAGTGTATGCATCAAGTTGTTATATGGCATATCCTTATGAAAGTCCTACTCCTTTTAATTATCATGTTGCTCCAGCACCATATACAAATGCAAATCAAACAACACAGGTGGACTCTTTCAACATTTTCAGCGATGAAAATGTCAATGGATGTTCCATCATGTAATCAGAATGGAGGATGATTCTGTACTAATGGTGATGGAGAGAGTAGTATAGAAGATAGAATGTAGGATAATATTGCCAGTGGAGACATTGGAACGATGATAAGAAAACTTTTTTGCATGGTATGGTTTTGAAGCAAGTTTGGAAGATTTTCTTTTCCTTGTAGAAATTGATTTGGGTTTTGATGTATGAATTTGGTTGTTGCATGCCCTTTAAGCTTCTAGTAGAACAACTCCCTAGTATATCCTACATGGTATTAGCTTACTAACTGCAGAAGATCATGCATGGTATATATGTAGGATCCTCTTGTTATATGCAGAGAGACAGGAAAGCCTTGCATCCCTCACCTGTTCTGCTTGTAGAACCCCACAAGGGATGCTGTTGCCCCTAACATCACTTGATGGATAAAATCATGGCATCATGTAATTGTGTTCCATTCAAAAGCATATAATTTGACTAGCCTTTATAAAGTACTGATTTGAGTTGAGGCAACATAAAATTCCGTTCACGAGCATAATCAAAGAATCTTTCAACCTTTTCATTTCGTAGCCTGTCAACCTCTCAGATACCCTTGGCCCTGCAAAAATCTCGGCAATCCCAGCTCACTAGTTGCATGATCATTCCTAAATTCCATATTGACAAGTAATTTGGTTTTGTAACAGGACAGGAAAGAAGGGGAGTTCTATTTATTTGGTAAAGTGGTAGGAGCTTAAGACAGCTACTAAAACACAAACATGGCATGCCCTAGTTGACATTCCAATGCTAAGGAAGAGAAATCCTTTCAACTAGCTAGCTTTCCTCTTTCTCGAGAAGCATACAGAATCTCTCTCAAAACCAACATATACATGTATCTAGCTAGCACAAGAGGGTAAACAGTACATAGCATGCTCAGCAGTTTTCTTGTTTCATGGAGGAAAAAGAAAGCATGAGAAAAAGGCAGCAGTGAATGATCAGAATAAATAGTGATTATGTTATGATTGGTGAAGGCAAAGAAAGATGAGTGAACCCTTTTTGTTTCCAATTCTCATTTCAAGTTAAATCCACTCATGCCCCTAATTTCATTAAGAGAGCATCACTTCCACTCCTGCAAAAGACAATGCCTTCCCTTGGAAACTTGTTCTGTTCTGTAACATGACCAACAGAAACAGCCTATTGCTGCCCATTGTTTTTGGTTCCCACGATCATTGGCAATCCAATTATTAAGATTCTAAATCAACTACTTTGTGTGTGATTATAAAGAGAATCATTTGTTTGTGGGCCTAAGAGCTTGCAGAAGCCAGTGAAATAAAGATGAAAAATCACAAAAAGCAGAAGCATGTTTTTAATAGTAGTTCCACTTTCAGAAGCTTTTGAGGTAGAGAAACCAAAAAGGAAGATAGGAGCAGAAACTAGTGGGATCGAATTGGCATAAAAAGACAGGAAGCTGCAACAATGCTGGACCATCCATTCGAAAGTGCAACCTGTGATATAGCCAGCACGAGTGGCTCTCTAATGAAATATGCAGACTGCTCCATCCGGAACGCTTGATTATTTTTCTGGAAAGTTTCTGTTTCTTTCTTTGTTTTGTTTATAGGAAAGATCCCATCACTTTAATCAAAAGAAAAGATAAAAAGTCCTATTTTAGACACCCATGCACGGTTAAGAAGAAAGGAAAACACTCATGCTAATTCAGATATTAAACAAAAAGTTGGAAGATGATCAAATTTCCCAGAGATCAACATGGTCTGGTATCAGATATGTACAATTTGAAACCTATAACTAGAGAGTAGAGACAACCAAATACTATTGCAAGAAAGAAAACAGACTCACACCCAAGTTGATGCCTTAGAGGTGCGCTGGTTTGCTCCAAGTATAATCACAATTAAAGTCACATCATCATGATATTTTCTCCTCCTACCAGCTGGGATATTCATCAATTCTTCCAAGCTGAAACCTACGATACCAATGTTAAATTATTGAGATTTGAAACAAAAATACACTTAAAAGTAAATCACTTTTATAGCACATAAATTGATGTTCACTATTCAAATTCCCTAACTGCTCGAGAATGAATTTGGAAGTGGCCAAGTTTCTTCTTCTTCTTCTTTTAATGAAGCAGCAGAGTTTGTTCATGCCTGTCTCTGTGTGCACGTGCTTATTTAAATGTGTTTGGCTCAAGGAAGCATGCCTTGATGTTTGCATTGCATTTATTTATTAATCTTTTGCTCCTGGAGGGATTTATTTATAATGAATGAAATGAGAAAGAAAGAAAGAAAGAAAGATGCCATATTAAATATTTTACCTGCACAATCAGCAGCTCTGCCTACAAGCTGCTCCAACAGAAACTTTGCTGGATCACCATTGGGGTTGCTCAGGATGTAAGAATGGACAAGCATTACTGCCTCGTCATTACTGAAGAAATCAAACAAACCATCGCTGCCAAAGATAACAAAGTGATCCGATTTTGATATTCTATGCAAATTCAGCGATGGTTCAATAGAAATGTATGGAGGGCTTATGAGATTACGAACTCGAAGAATACCCATCAGTGCATCGTTTAGGTTTTTCTGCATGACATAAAAAAAGGCAAACATTACAAATAGACTAAGAATTTCAGGTACAGGCACAGTGGTCTGCATGGTTCGTCTCAAATGCCATTCCTAAATTGATTAAAGAGATAAATTGAATGAATAATATTTTACTTTTTTCAAGTATCCAACTCCCAAAGCTCGAGTGACCTTCAATTTTCCCTTAACTTTTCCACCTGCAATCACTTCCGGGTCATCCGGATGATCAGACAACACTCTAGTTCTTTCAAGTTCATTGTCGACAGTGTGACAGTCAGTGAGCTGGATAGCTTTTAGTCGTCCGCAGCCCTTCATCTCACTGTCCTCCTCATCGTATGTTGCCAATACAGCTCTACTATCACCCAGATTAAGAGTATACAAATCCATCCCATGAAGAAGGCCAACCAAGACACAGGAACCAACAGAGACTAGATCAGGGCGATCCTCCATTTCCTGCTCCACCATGTACAAGAAATCATTCTCGGCCTGACTAACAGCACGCTGAAGGCTGTCTAGCATCCTGTGTCTAAATGAATCAGGTGAATCAGGAAATGGGCCATTCTTAGTGGAGTTGTCGATGCTTGAATTTTTCTTATTAAAAGTTCCCGCTGGTGGTTTCTCCAGGTGACTATTCCTAGCTCCCTCAAAAGCATATTGAAAGGGCCCATGCGGATAGAAACCATTTGAAGCTCCAGTAACATCCTTCTTCAATTCACAGTCTAATAAGTTAGTCTGATGTATGATGTTCTCATATAACGTGCCAGCCAGGAAATCAGCTGCATCTCTTCCATTGAAACCATCAAAGATTGCGCAAAAAAGCCAACCATTTTCTTCACAGCAGACAGCTTGAACCCTGTCTTCACCAGCAGCTCCACCTGCAACTTGAACTTCCATTGCATTAAGAAAACCTTCATTTCTAGAAGGAGAACTCATGGATCTTAATGAAGAAGAATCATATTCAGGTGGACTAGGGGTGGATGGACCGCAACTTAGGTTTGACATACTGCTTTGAAGAGAAGACGATAATACATCCAACCTTGAAAGAGTAGGTGAAGAAAGAATCCTGCGAAATGAATTAGGGGAATCCCAGCTGGGAAGTATTTCTTCCCTTATTACACCATTGCAGATATTTGTGTTGGCCAAAGTGGCATTCGCACTTAAGGCAGCACCGGACAAGCGAGAGAAGCTGCTATTCCTAGGGAATTTTCCTGGAAGGTTTTCAATCTCATTAGGAACCAGGCAAGAGCAACCTTTATGGGCATTGCATTGATAACCAAAACTGATCTTGAATTCTCCGTTGGGATTATCTGTACTTTCTCCTAGCATTATTTATCACTGAAATAAGGAACTGCAATTAATATCTCAATATAGAACATCAAGCTGGGAAATTTTACAAATTGATTGAGATTAAGTGATTGACTTTTTTCACAAATTAATTAAGAGATAGGTTGAAAAAAATTGAACAAGGAAATTCGGGTTATGTTTACTGTTTAGTTTTACGCTTTTGAGCATAACTCTCAATCTGATCGTTGGATCGAGCTGAAATTTTACAAGAAATTTCCAAATATATTGTTTTACATTGAGTTAAATTTTTTTTTTGTAATCTGAGTTTGGGCACTAACATGTTTCACCAAGGCACCAACATGTTTTTCTTTTTGTTTAAATAAAAACTAATCGAACTTATCAAAGTATAATTGATTTTATAGCGTTTCTTCTTATATTTCTAGTTGGTTGGAGGTTTATTTTAATAGTATTGATATCTTGATTCAAGTAATTATTAAGTAGCATTTTTTATTAAACTTGATTTTTAATTTTCTATAATTATTTCAATCTTGATTGTAGGTTACGAGGTAGATCCACGGTTTGGCATAATCTTGGATGCTAAATACTATAAATAACACCGTGATAAATCATAAATAAGAATCAGTCACTAGGCAGTAGAGGGAGATCCACGGGTTCAAAACTTGAAATAGAGACTAGAGATCCTTAAGGAAAGCTACTTAGCAGCATTTTTTGGATGCAAATCTCAAAAGAACAACTTGGGGGCATTTGCTCATCAAGAGAATGGCAAGATCAATCAAGTTTCACCCCATGTTAGCCAGCTAAAAAGGGATCCTAGACACGCAAATGGAGGGAACTAAAAGCACTTAGACAGCTTTTATAAACCCAATCCTATCTTATGCAACTGTAAACTCCATTTAATATATAGCTTAATTTCTCTTAGATTTCAGATATGTAATTAAGCAACTAGATTCAATAAGCATGAGAAGATCCAGTCGAAATATATGTCTATCAATAACCATGATCCATATTCATGATGGCAGCCATTCCATGGATGGATTTCATGAATTAACCTCAAGCACCGTAGATGAATATCATATGCTTTACAAGAAAGAAAAAACCAAAGTTCTCAAGAAAACACCATAAAATCAAAACACTAAGCCAAATCCATACAGCAACCAATATTCAAAGGAAAAACAGCAGAGACAGAGCTAAAACATGATGACGCACCTCAGTATTTTGATACAAAACAAGGCACCAGTGAAGGAATGTGGGCGTGTTGTGTGTCTTATGTGAACAAGTGTGGTCAACAGGGCAAGAAATAATACTAGGCAAGGCAAGAGATGCAAGAGAGGGAGATATAGAAGGGAATATTGGATTTTAGATAGCGGAGAATATTTATATATGTATAATGTAAAAGAAAAGGAAAGAAAGAAGGAAGTGAAAATTGGCTGGTGGAGAAGAGTCTTCGCTAAATCTAGAGGAATTTCTCTTTTGTTTTGCTTGGTTCACGTCAACCTGTAATGCCCTTTTTTTAGAGCTCTGCTCCCCTCCCTCTAAGCTCTAAAGTGAGTTTTGTGAGGGCAAACTATCTTTTAGTTTTCAACAACGTTCCTATAATTTTAGTGTCCGAATTTTTTCTTTCTTTTTATTCGACGAAAAACGATTTAGATTTCAATTAAGACCAAGTCACTCTCTAAACAATCCCAACAAAGCAAAATTTATAAATTTTCTCTATTCTGATCAGCCTAGACAACAACTGTTGAACTTGAATCATCACTGCCTGCTAAACAATGGAGGTCACCTTGCAAAATGCTAACAAACAGCCACAAATGAAAAGTAAATCCAGGGCATCAAACACTCCTAAATGATTCGCAGACATTACAAGCATCTGTTCCAATGTTTAAAGAGATAAAATAAGTCTCATCAATGATGGGAAAATAAAATAAGCATATTTAAAATAAATAGAAAAAAAAAAACCATTCTTGAGAGTATACCAAAGAAAGTCCTCTAAAGATCTTCATCGCATAACTGCTTAAATCAGCTAAACAATGCGAGCATAACAAAGCTGCATATCATGCATACTTTCAGCATACAGAAGTAGTTTATGCTCACATGATTTACACAAGCAATCGCTAAAGAGTGCTAG
>Ga0307510_10009762_pt1 | contig 11422 bp, 9 predicted proteins | sample 12_EM_MG_FD_207224 | JGI IMG/M metagenome (GOLD analysis project Ga0307510, IMG submission 207224) | Populus trichocarpa ectomycorrhiza microbial communities from riparian zone in the Pacific Northwest, United States - 12_EM | ecosystem: Host-associated > Plants > Roots > Unclassified | place... | reverse complement strand
CTCGTCGACCAGGGGCTGATCGACGAGGCGGAGGCCCTCCAGCGGGTCACCGGCGCGCAGTTGGCGCAGCTGATGTTCCCGCGCTTCGACGACGAGGCGAAGGTCCAGCAGGTCGGCCGGGGCATCGCGGCCTCGCCGGGTGCGGCGGTCGGCAAGGCGGTCTTCGACTCGTACACGGCGGTGAAGTGGTCGCGTTCGGGCGAGAAGGTGATCCTGGTCCGCCGCGAGACCAACCCCGACGACCTCGACGGCATGATCGCGGCGGAGGGCATTCTCACCTCGCGCGGCGGCAAGACATCGCACGCGGCCGTCGTGGCGCGCGGCATGGGCAAGACGTGTGTCTGCGGCGCGGAGGAGCTGGAGGTCGACACCAAGCGGCGCCGGATGACGGTGCCGGGCGGTCACGTGGTCGAGGAGGGCGACGTGATCTCGATCGACGGCTCCAGCGGCAAGGTGTACCTGGGCGAGGTTCCGGTGGTCCCCTCCCCGGTCGTGGAGTACTTCGAGGGCCGGATGCACGCGGGCGCCGACGACGCCGACGAACTGGTCGAGGCGGTCCACCGGATCATCGGATACGCCGACCGAGTACGGCGGTTGAGGGTGCGCGCCAACGCCGACAACGCCGAGGACGCGCTGCGCGCCCGCCGCTTCGGGGCACAGGGCATCGGCCTCTGCCGTACGGAGCACATGTTCCTCGGCGACCGCCGCGAACTGGTCGAACGCCTGATCCTGGCCGACACGGACACCGAACGCGAGGAGTCCCTCAAGGCTCTTCTCCCGCTTCAGAAGGCCGACTTCGTCGAGCTGTTCAAGGCGATGGACGGACTCCCGGTGACCGTGCGCCTGTTGGATCCGCCGCTGCACGAATTCCTGCCGGACATCACGGAGTTGTCGGTCCGTGTGGCGCTGGCGGAGTCCCGCCAGGAGTCCCACGAGAACGACCTGCGACTCCTCCAGGCGGTCCACCGCCTGCACGAGCAGAACCCGATGCTGGGCCTGCGGGGCGTGCGCCTGGGTCTCGTGATCCCCGGCCTGTTCACCATGCAGGTACGGGCTATCGCCGAGGCGGCGGCCGAGCGGAAGGCTGCCAAGGGCGACCCGCGCGCGGAGATCATGATCCCGCTCGTCGGCACGGTCCAGGAACTGGAGATCGTCCGCGAGGAGGCCGACCAGGTCATCGCCGAGGTAGAGGCGGCAACGGGCACGTCCCTGAAGCTGTCGATCGGCACGATGATCGAACTCCCGCGCGCGGCCCTGACGGCGGGCCAGATCGCGGAGGCGGCGGAGTTCTTCAGCTTCGGCACGAACGACCTCACGCAGACGGTGTGGGGCTTCAGCCGGGACGACGTAGAGGCGTCGTTCTTCACGGCCTACCTGGAGAAGGGCATCTTCGGCGTCAGCCCCTTCGAGACGATCGACCGCGACGGCGTCGGCTCCCTGGTGAAGCTCGCGGCGAAGGCGGGCCGCGAGACCCGCCCCGACCTCAAGCTCGGCGTCTGCGGCGAACACGGCGGCGACCCCGAGTCGGTCCACTTCTTCCACGAGGTGGGACTGGACTACGTGTCGTGCTCGCCGTTCCGGATCCCGGTGGCCCGACTCGAGGCGGGGCGGGCGGCTTCGGCGGCGCAGGGGAGCGATCACCGGTAGGCCGTACGGCATTCAGTCGTACGGCATCCAAGAACCCCGGAACTGCTGTCGGTCATCCTGACCCTCACCGACGCGGCGGTGGTTCCGGATTGCGAGGAGAGGGGCGGCACCCTGTGCGGGGGTACCGCCCCTCTCTGCTGCCCGCTGCCCGTTGCCCTTCGCCGTCACTCGCAGGCGACCCCGTCCCCGTCCCGGTCGAGGTGGGAGTCGTAGCCGGGGTCGCCCACGCGCAGGGGCGTGACGCCAGCCGCGCGGGCGGCGGTGCAGTTTGTGTAATAGGTGCTGCCGCCGCCGGAGCTGGTGTCGTCGGACCCCGAACCCGAACCCGAACCGGAGCCGCTGCCCGCCGCCGCCTCTGCGGTGACCGTCTTCGTGACCTTGACGGTCTTGGTCGCGGTGACCGTGGGCGCGGGCGCCGGGCTCGCCGTCTCCGTCGTCGTCGCCGTGACGGTCATCGTCGGCTGGGGCTTGGCCGCTGCGGGCTTCGCGTCGGCCGTCGTGTCGGTCTTCTTGTCCTGGCCGGAGCCGCCCGCGCCGATGCCGATGAAGAAGGCCAGGGCGAGGGCGGGGAGTACGTAGCGCTTGCGGGCCCATCGGGGTGCGGGGCGGACGGGCTGGGGAGCCGGTGGTACGGGTGGCATCGCGTACGGGTGGGTCATCTCGTCCCCCTGTGTCTGGTGTGGCATGGAACGTACTGCCGGGACCGGGGGCGCGAAGGAGGAGTGACCAACCTGTGATGGTCACGTCACTCGGTGTGCGGGGAGCGGGGCCGGTCCGGCTCTCGTACGCTCTTCGTGCACCGGGATGCACGCGTCGACGGAGGGATCCGCCCATGTCCGGCTGGAACGAGAAGGCCGTCCCCGACCAGCGCGGCCGGGTCGCCGTCGTCACCGGGGCCAACAGCGGGCTCGGCTACGTCACCGCGCGTGAGCTGGCCCGCAAGGGCGCCCGGGTCGTGCTCGCCTGCCGGAGCGAGGTGCGGGGGAGCGAGGCCGCCGACCGGATCGTGGCCGAAGTGCCGGGCGCCGAGGCCCAGTTCGGGCGGCTGGATCTCGGGGACCTGGCGTCGGTGCGGGAGTTCGCGGCCACCTTCCCGTACGAACGGCTCGATCTGCTCGTCAACAACGCCGGGGTCATGGCGATGCCGTACGGCACCACGGTGGACGGGTTCGAGACGCAGTTCGGGGTCAACCACCTGGGGCACTTCGCGCTCACCGGGCTGCTGCTGCCGGCGCTGCTCGACGCACCAGGCGCCCGGATCGTCACGCTCTCCAGCTTCATGCACGTGTTCGCCAACATCGACATCGACGACCTCAACAGCGAGCGCCGGTACAGCCGTTGGACCGCGTACTCCCGGTCCAAGACCGCCAACCTGCTCTTCACGCACGAGCTGGCGCGGCGGCTCGCGGCGGCCGGTTCGGGGGTGGTCGCGACCACCGCTCACCCCGGGTACGCCGCCACCAACCTCCAGACCGCCGGGCCGCAGGCGGAGGGGCGCAGGGGTGCCGAGCGGTTCATGGAGGTCGGCAACAGGGTCTTCGCCCAGTCGGCCGAGGCCGGCGCGCTGCCCTCCCTCTACGCGGCGACCGCCCCCGACGTACGGCCTGATTCGTTCTTCGGCCCCCGTATCGCCATGTGGCGCGGGGCGCCGGCACCCTCTTGGCGGGCGCCTTGGACCCTCAACGACGCGATGGGGCAACGCCTTTGGGCTGCCTCGGAGGCGTTGACGGGAGTTGTGTACGACCAACTCAAGGCGTGAGTCGTCGAGTTACCGGTATTCAGGCCCCTGAGCCTCATGCCGTCGCGCCGCTGTCCACCACCAGGTCCGCGCCCACCACCGACGCCGCGTCGTCCGAGGCCAAGTAGAGGACGGCGGCGGCCACTTCGGAGGTGGCGGAGATACGGCCCAGGGGGAGCGTGACCCGCACCCGTTCGGCGCGGTCGGCCTCCGTCTCGCCGGTGCGCAGGGACATGGGGGTGTCGGTGGCGCCGGGGCTGACCACGTTGATACGGACGCCCTCGCGGATGTGGTCCACGGCGGCGCCCTTGCTCAACACGGCTACGGCGGCTTTCGAGGCGGCGTAGGCGGCGGCCCCTGGGCTGCTCGTGTGCACGCCGAACGTGGACGCCACGTTGACGATCGCGCCGCCGGACGGCTGGGCGCGCATCTGCCGGATCTCCGCCTGGAGCGCGAGGAATACGCCGGTGACGTTGATGTCGAGCTGCGTGCGCCAGTCCTCCTCGGTGAGGTCGGCGAGGGGGCGTCCGCCCCGGAAGATCCCCGCGTTGTTGACGGCCACGTCGAGCGAGCCGTACCGGTCGACGGCCGCCCGCACCAGGGCGTGGGCGTCAACGGCCTTCGACACATCGGCAGTTACCGCGAAGGCCTTCCCGCCCCTGCCTCGGGTCCCGGCCTCGATCAGTGCGACGGTCTCGTCGAGCGGGTCCCGACGCCGCCCCGCTACGACGACGTTCGCCCCCTCCGCCGCGAACGCGAGGGCGATCGCCCGTCCGATACCCGAGCCCGCACCGGTGACGAGGGCGGTCCTGCCGGAGAAGCGGCTGCTGAAGGGACTGCTCATGAGCTGGCCTCTTTTCTTGACCGATCGATTCAATATGAGGGCGCGAGAAAGCGCACTGAGGGGAAGGGAATCTCAGTCGAGGAGTGTCAACGCCTGCTCCGCCGCGTCCCGCACCCGCGCCGGGTCCCCGGACGCCCGGCCGACCACCCGCAGCCCCTGCATCAGCACCAGCAGCATGCGTGCGAGGGCGAGCGGATCGCGGTCGGCGGGCAACTCGCCCTGCGCCTGGGCGCGTACCAGCGCCGAGCGCAACACCGCCTCCAACTGGTCCCAGTTGCGCTCCACCAGCCGGGTCGCGGCCGCGTCGTGCGGCGCGAGTTCGGCCGCCGTGTTGGTCACCAGGCAGCCCATCGGCCGTAGTTGCTCGTCCGCGGCCTCGGTCGCGTACCGCCGTACGATCGCTCGCACGGGCGGCAGCGCGGGGCCCGGCTGGGACAACTTCCGCACCATCGGGGTGAGTCCGGAGCGGTCGTAGCTCTCCAGCGCCTTCAGGTACAGGTCGTGCTTGTTGCCGAAGGTCGCGTAGATGCTGGCCCGCCCGATGCCGAGGTGCTCGACGAGGTCGGACATCGACGTCGCCTCGTAGCCGCGGCGCCAGAACAGCTCCAGGGCTGCCCGCAGCGCGGCATCGGGGTCGAACTCCTTGGTCCTGGCCATGCCCGGCAGCCTAGGCCTTTCGAGAACGGTCAGTCAATAATTCCCGTCCATGCGCGCAGGATCCCGCCGGTCACGCGAACTCGGGGATCAGCTCGCCCACCCGGCGGATGCTGTCCATGACCCGCTCGTGCGGGATCGCCCCCACCTGCTGGAAACACATCAGGCGGTCGATGCCCGCGTCCGCGTACGCCCGCAGTTTCTTGCGGCAGGTGTCGGGGCTCCCGACGATCAGGGAGTCCTGCGCCATCAGCGCCTCGAACAGTTCGTCCTCCGGGACGGTCTCGCCCTGGAGGATGCGGCCGATGGCCAGTTGGGCCGTGTTGGGGACCGTGTCGACCTCGTCGCGCAGGAACGCGCCGGTCAGGCCGCCGCCGGCCGGGTCGGCCAGGATGCCCTGCTGGATCGTCATCGTCTCGACGAACGCGTCCGCCGCCTCGAAGAAGGTGAGCGCCCGGGCCGTGTACCAGGCCGCCGCCGCTGCCGCGCCGGACCGCAGCGCCTCCTCGTCGGTCTCGGCGCAGTGGACGAACGTGAAGAACGCGATCTGGTCGTTGACGAAGGCACCGGCGGGCTGTTCGCAATCGGCCACGGCCTCCCGGTACAGCTCCACCAGTCGCGCCACCCGGGTCAGCGGCTCCCAGAGGGTCGTGCCCAGGACGCCCACCCCGCGCCGGCCCGCCTCCTCGAACGACGCCGGGCTGGAGGCCGCCTGCCACAGGGGAGGGTGCGGTTGTTGGAGGGGTGCGGGGACGAGCGGCTGGTCCCCGGCGCCCGTCCACAGCCGGGGTATCTCCTCGAAGGCCCGCTGGGTCTGGGCCCGCGCGCTCGCCGGGTCCACGCCGAACATGCGCCACTCCGGCGCCGTGGAACGGGTCAGGCCCAGCTCCACCCGGCCGCCGCTCAACTGGTCCAGCCAGGCGGCCCGTTCGGCCACTCGCCTCGGGTGGTTGATCTCGGCCGGCGCCAGCACCGCCGCGTGCCCGAGCCGTATCCGGGAGGTGCGCTGCGACAGCGCCGCCAGCAGCAGCTCCGGCGCCGAGCTGAGGCTGAACTCCGCCGCGCCGTGGTGCTCCACCTGCCACCAGCAGTCGTACCCGAACTCGTCGGCGAGCACGGCCTGTTCGACCGCCTCCGTGATCCGCCGGTGTTCGTGGTCCTCGGTCGCCCACGGCCCGGGGTCCTGGATCTCGCTGAACATGTCGAGCTTCACGTGCCGAACTGCCCTTCTCTGTGGCCGACTTATGATGGGAGGCGCTCCCACACGGCCGGATCAGATTGTCAGGGAAGTGTGTTACGGGCGTGACGTCCCGCTGTGAGGCGCATGTGCAGATCGCGCGTCAGGGTGTCCGGTCCTGCCGCAGCGACGCCACCAGCAGTTCGGTGAACTGTGTCGCCGACCAGGACGGCCGCCGCCCCGTCGCCGTCTGCACCTGCGCCTCGCGCTGCCGGAACACCGGGTGGTCGACGGGGACGTACGCCACGCCCTCGGCCCCGGTGTCCCGCCCGTCGCCGCCCAGGTCTCCGAGGTCACCGACCAGGGCGAGGCCGCCGCCCGCCCGCACGAACTCGTACTGCGGAGCGAGACTGTCGCAGACCAGTGCGGGACGGACCGTGATCCCCTCCAACTGCGCCCCGATGTCGAAGAGTTCACGCTGACTCGTGCCCGGCGAGGCCAGCGCCAGCGGGTACGCGCACAGGTCGGCGAGGCCGATGCGGTCGCGTCCGGCGAGTTCGTGACCGAGGGGGACTATCGCCGCCACCGGGACCACGACCGCGCACTCGACGCGGACGTCGTGCTGCGGGCCCATCGTGTAGGTGACGGCGACATCGGCGAGCCCCTCGACCACACGGCGGGTCGCCTCCTGGCGGGCGACCACGTCCACGCGGAAGGCCACGTCGGGGTGGGCGTGCCGGAAGCCGGCGATCGCCCGCGGCACCAGCCGCCGCGCGAACCCCTCCGAGCAGGCGACGGCGACACTGCGCGCCTCCGCGCCCCGTCCCGTCCTCAACTCCTCGACGAGCGTGGTCGATTCGGTCTCGGCACGGCGCGCGTGGGCCAGCAGCCGGGAGCCGGCCTCGGTCAGCGTCATCCCGCGCGGATGCCGGGCGAACAACGGAACCCCGATGCCGGACTCCAGCTTGGCGACCTGCCTGCTGATCGCCGAGGGCGCGACGTTCAGGGCGTGCGCCGCCTCGGTCACCGATCCGGTGCGGGCGACCTCCAGGAAGTAGGCGAGGTTCACCGGCAGAAGCTGCATGGGGGTCCTTGTGGTCACGCCTGCGATCACGTTGTGCGTTGCCGAAAGTAGAACGCATCACGTCACAAACGGCAATGGTCGCAGGCCCCGATCCGCCCTACTCTGCTGGAACGACGAGAGCGCACCGCCCGCCCGACCGCCGCCCTCCCTGGAGAAATCTTCCCGTGATACCTGAGAAACTGGCCCGTAAAGCCGAGGAGTTCGTCGACTCGGGTGCCTTCTTCGCCGAGCTGGCCGCCATGGTTGCGTACGCCACGGAGAGTTCCCGACCCGAGGGCCGCCTTGCCATTGAGGCATACCTCGACGAGTTCCTGACCCCCGCCCTGACCGCCCTCGGCTGCGAGGTCACGCGCTACGACAATCCCGATCCGGCGGCCGGCCCCTTCCTGATCGGCACCCGCGTCGAGTCCCCCGACCTCCCGACCGTGCTCGTCTACGGCCACGCGGACGTCGTCGAGGGACAGGCCGGCCGGTGGAGCGAGGGCCGCGACCCGTGGACGCTGACCGCCGAAGGTGAACGCTGGTACGGGCGCGGCTCCGCCGACAACAAGGGTCAGCACCTGGTCAACCTCGCCGCCCTGCGGCTGCTCCTCGCCGACCAGGGCTCGTTGGGCTTCAACCTCACCTTCCTGTTGGAGTCCGGCGAGGAGATCGGTTCCCCCGGACTCGCCGAATTCGCCGCCGAACACCGGGAGTTGCTGCGCGCCGACGTGCTCGTCGCCTCGGACGGACCACGCCTGGACGCCACGACCCCGACGCTGTTCCTCGGCGCGCGCGGCGGCCTCGGGCTCCAACTCACCGCCGATCTACGGCCGGACGCCTACCACTCCGGCAACTGGGGCGGCCTGCTGCGCAACCCGGCGACCACCCTCGCCGGAGCCATCGCCACCCTGGTCGACGGCCACGGCCGTATCCGCGTACCGGAGTTGCTGCCGCCCGCGATCCCGCCGGAGGTCCGCGAGGCGCTCGCCGGTGTCACCGTCGCGGCCTCGCCCGGTGACCCGGTGCCGGACGAGGGCTGGGGCGAGCCCGAACTGACCGCCGCCGAACGGCTCTACGCCTGGAACACCCTCGAAGTCCTCGCCCTCGGCGCGGCCGACGCCGAGCGGCCGGTCAACGCCATCCCGGGCAGCGCCCGCGCGGTCCTCCAACTCCGGTACGTCGTGGGCACCGACGCCGGTCGGGTCGCCGAGGCGGTTGCCCGGCACCTGGCCGAGCACGGGTACCCGATGGTCGACGTCCGGGTGCTCGGCAGCTTCGCCGCGAGCCGCACCCCGCTCGACGACCCGTGGGTGCGCTGGACCCGGACCACGCTCGAAGAGATCACCGGCGGCCCGATCGCCGTCCTGCCCAACATCGGCGGCTCCCTGCCCAACGCCGTCTTCACCGACGTCCTCGGCCTGCCGACCCTCTGGCTGCCCCACTCCTACCCCGGCTGCCTCCAACACGCCCCCGACGAACACCTGTTGGCGTCGATCGCCCGTGAGGGCCTGGTCCTGGCGGCCGGCCTGTTCCACACGCTGGGCCGGCCACCGGCGGACCGACCGCTCCCCACGCACGCATAGCCCCAACTCCCCACCCCCGTACCACTCCCGAGTCTCGACACCCGCGCCCCGTCCGGCACACCTCCCCAACTCCCGCCGGAAGGACCCCCGATGACCGCTCCGTCCCCCCAGCCCACCCAGTCCACCCAGTCCATGCGCCCCGACGACTCCTCGGCACCGAGCCGCCCCACCGCACGACGTGCCATCGCGGTGGCCAGTATCGGCAACGCGCTCGAGTTCTTCGACCTCGCCCTGTACGCACTGATGGCGTCGTACATCGGCCGCACGTTCTTCCCCGGCGGCAACCCCGGCGTCCAACTGGTTCAGGCCTACGCCGTGTTCGGCGTGACCTATCTGATCCGGCCGCTCGGCGGGCTGCTGCTCGGCGCGTACGCGGACCGCAACGGCCGTAAGAAAGCACTGGTGTTGTCGATCCGCCTCATGGTGCTCGGCACGCTGCTGCTCGCGGTGATGCCGGGCTACTCGACCCTCGGGATCGCGTCGACCCTGGGGATCGTGCTCGCGCGGCTGATCCAAGGGTTCGCGGCCGGGGGCGAGTTCGGGGCGGCCACGTCCTTCCTGGTCGAGCAGGACGAGCGGCGCAAGAGTTTCCTCGGCAGCTTCCAGTTCGCCAGTCAGGGCCTGTCGACCCTCCTGGCGGCGGGCTTCGCGGCGGCTCTCACGGCTCTGCTGTCCGACGCCCAGATGACGTCGTGGGGCTGGCGCGTGCCGTTCGCGTTCGGCCTGCTGATCGGCCCGGTGGGCTATTTCGTACGCCGCTACATGGACGAATCCCCGGCCCTGGCAACGGAGTTGGAGTCGGCCGCCCCGAAGCCCTCGCCGATCGTGTCGGTCTTCCGCGACCACTGGGGCGGGCTGCTGATCGCCGGCGGTGCGCTGATCGTCTCGACCGCGCTGAACTTCATGCTCCAGTACCTGCCGACGTACGGTATCGGTCAACTGGGTCTGGACGCCTCGCTGTCGTTCACCGCGCTGCTCATCGCCGGGGCCGTCCTGACCTTCGTCACACCGCTCGTGGGGCTGCTGGGCGACCGCCACGGCAGGCTGCGCATCATGGTCCCGGCCGCGGTGCTGATCGGCGTGAGCGTCGTCCCGCTCTTCCTGTGGCTCAACGCCTCGCCGTCCTTCCTCACGTTCGCGGTGTGCACCACCGTCCTCGCCCTGCTCAAGGCGGTGTACTTCGGCACGCTGCCGTCGGTGATGGCGGACGTCTTCCCGGCCCGGGCCCGCGCGACGGGCCTGTCCTTCAGCTACAACACGACGGTCGCGCTCTTCGGCGGCTTCACCCCGACGATCGCCGCGGCCCTGATCGAGGCGACCGGTTCGCCGGTGGCACCGGGCTACTACCTCCTGTTCACGGCCGTGTTGAGCACCGCGGCCCTGACGACCGCGCTGCGCACGCACCGGATCCAGTGAACACGTATCGCGTCCGGTGAGGAGGGGAGCCGTGGTGCGCCTCGCGACGAGGGGGCATCACGGCTCGCGCGTCACTCGGTGCCCGCCCGCACCTCGTACGTCGCCACCCGCACCGACGCGTCGTCCAGGCACTCCCCGGAGGCCAGGTCGAAGCGCTGCTTGAGCAGCGGCGACGCGACGAACGGGCGCCCCTGGTGGGTGCCGGTCAGGCCGCGGGAGAGGACCGCCGCCCCGCTGAACGGGTCGCGGTTGTCGATGCCGTAGAGGGTGCCGGAGCGGTCGCGGAACAGGGCGACCTGGCTGCCGTCGGGCAGCAGGGCCGCCACTCCGCGGCCGGGGGCGAGCAGGTTCAGGTCGCAGACCGTGAACCAGCCCTCGGCCAGCTGGAGTTGGACCTTCAGGTCGGTCGTCTCGGGAGCCAGTGTCATCGCTGGGCGCTTCCTTCCAGGACGTCTGCGGTCTGCTGGGGCCGCATGCCGATGGTCAGCAGCGGCAGGTCGGGCTTGATCTGGTCGCGCTCGGGGACGAAGCCGACGACCGGGTCCGGGGTGTCGGGCGCGTTCACGAAGGACACGAACCGGGCCAGCTTCTCGGGGTCGTTGATGGTGGTGGCCCACTCGTCGCGGTACCCGGCGACATGCGCGGCCATCAGCGACTCCAGCTCCTCGCAGATGCCGAGCGAGTCCTCGACGACCACGTCACGGACGTGGTCGAGGCCGCCCGGGATCCGCTCCAGCCACACGCTCGTGCGCTCCAGCCGGTCGGCCGTACGGATGTAGAACATCAGGAACCGGTCGATCAGGCGCACCAGTTCGGCATCGGACAGGTCCTTCGCCAGCAGGTCCGCGTGGCGCGGGGTCGCGCCGCCGTTGCCGCCGACGTAGAGGTTCCAGCCGCTGGCGGTGGCGATGATCCCGAAGTCCTTCGACTGGGCCTCGGCGCACTCGCGGGCGCAGCCGGAGACCGCCGACTTGAGCTTGTGCGGGGAGCGCAGCCCTCGGTAGCGCAGCTCCAGGTCGATCGCCATCCGCACCGAGTCCTGGACGCCGTAGCGGCACCAGGTCTGCCCCACACAGGACTTGACGGTACGCAGGGCCTTTCCGTACGCGTGGCCCGACTCGAAGCCGGCGTCCACCAACCGGGACCAGATCAGCGGGAGTTGCTCCACCCGTGCGCCGAACAGGTCGATGCGCTGGCCGCCGGTGATCTTCGTGTAGAGGCCGAAGTCGCGGGCCACCTCGCCGATCACGATGAGCTTCTCGGGGGTGATCTCGCCGCCGGGGATGCGCGGGACGAT
>Ga0307510_10009761_pt1 | contig 11422 bp, 6 predicted proteins | sample 12_EM_MG_FD_207224 | JGI IMG/M metagenome (GOLD analysis project Ga0307510, IMG submission 207224) | Populus trichocarpa ectomycorrhiza microbial communities from riparian zone in the Pacific Northwest, United States - 12_EM | ecosystem: Host-associated > Plants > Roots > Unclassified | place... | reverse complement strand
TATTTCGGCCTTTTCCTTGGAATTCTTTCTTTCCTTTTCCTTTGAGTTTTTTCTTTCTTTTTTCCTTGGAGTTTTTCCTTTTTTTTTTTTTTTGGCGGGGGGCTACCAGTAACATACAACATTTAACACAATCGGGAGGGCTTTCACCTTCGTTTATTTCATCATCTGCACTTCTTCACAGGACTATTTCTTCTTTACAGGACTCAGTTTATTCTTATCCCCCCACTCCATATTTACCGATTTCTTGTTCCCTTTTTACACCGTCTTCTATATGCCAAGTCTATTAGACTTCTCTAGCTTAGATGGATAAACAAAACCCACGACAAGGGACCCGAGCTTGCGTCATAGCTGCGCACTCGGTGCTGTTTCCAAAAACGAAAGGGATAAAATAATGAATGGATTAGGATGTTGCACCAGGAAAAGGGTCTAGAAGTGGCTGGTCGACTGTATAGTAGCAGTGATCCCAAGCGGCAAGTCCGTCCCGCTTCGGGCACCGCCGGACTGGCCAAGGCTTTTTCAGAGGCCACCGGGCCGGGCTGTGGGAAGACGGCTTTCCAAAACCGACGCCGGGCCCGACCTGGGCTATCCGCGGGCTTTAGGCTATGAGTGATAGCATCTTTCAACCCTAGCCCTAATACGTGAAAAATGGCTTTCCGCGTACCCGGGTCAGGGTTGAAACACGCTATCACTCATAACCCTGTGTTGACTTTATGGGTGCCGGAACCTCTCATGTCGGTGGAGGATGTCCCGATCCTTCTATCTTCACACTTATGGGGGGGGTGGACCTCCTTATATACACAAATCAGAAAAGGTGAATTTAGAGAGGAGTTGGCTTGAGAAAGCATCCCGACTAATATCAATCCTCCAGAAGCGGTGGAAGGGTCATTAACAGAATTTTGAAAAGGGACTAGAGGTAGGATCGTGGTTGCGTATTGCCGATATGGAGATCATGGTTGTTGTTCAGTTCATGAGATCGATGTATCTTGAGCGAACCTATAGCATCGTAGGCTCCATGCTTCATTCTTGTACTCTGAGTGATTGGGCGTGAAACTCCTGCGGATTGCTCACAGATATCTGCAAGCTGCCGGGCATCTGCAGGTCATGCAGTCCAAATTGGAAATTTGGGTAACCTGGAGGTTTTGGCCTGGTGGTTGCCTGAGCGTCGCCGGGCTTTTTGGCGGCCACCTGTAGTTTCCACGAACTAATCCAAGCTTTTTAAACCCGCGGCATGACTGGCCGCTTGGGATCACTGGACTGTAGTGGCAGAGCCCTCCTGGACACTCAAACTAGGCCGGTCACCTAATTAACGATTCTAGCATAAAGCGTAGAGCGGCTGTATGTGGAGTTCCGCAGATATGCCCCCCTCAAGTTATATTGCTCCTCCGGGGGTAGAATAGCAGAACGATTAACCTCAGAACACATAGGTGGAAGCTAGCCTGCCGTGACCTGAACTATGCTAGCAAACTCGATTCACTATTGAAATGCCAGCTAAAGGGTTCTGGCGCACACGGATTTCATGGCTAGATGTGACTTTGAGGTGATTGCGCTTTTCACTATAACCTTGGTGATTGGTTGATTGTTTATCTACCCACCCCTCCACTACTAGTACTTACAGGGCCGAATGATTAAGTACCAGTACCATAGTATCTCCAAAGGCATTATTGGTAGTAGGCAACCTATGTTCCCCGAACGAGAATTTTCGCCCCACGCCTTTCTTTTCCTCCACTAGCGGGATCATACTGGATTCCCCGAGATGTATATACAGCAAAAGATTTACAGTATACAGACAATTTCCCTATCCATCCATTGAACCCCATAGCACCTAAGCACCACGCGAGCGATAATCTACTCCACACTAGATGGCAATGGCACTTCCTCCTTACCGTCGGACAACCTAGGGGGTATGAATGTTGTTACCTAATTTATTATTATTATTATTTCTATCTTTTTTTTCTCTCTGACGTGCTCGAGCACCGCGCCCTCACTATGCACCGCCTCAGCATGAGCTTTGCCCTTCGTCTATAGGCCCGGTCTGCAGATACGGGTGTTCGCTCAAATTCCTCCTTGCTCAATTGGCATCTTAGGATTCGACCCGCAGGGCGTGAGGCACGGTATGCAAATATATACATCACCCATTCTCCACAAGCGATGCTAATGTAGGCTTTCCGCTTCTCGCTTTTTGCCTCTGTCGATCCAGGCCTATTTGCACTTGCCGTAAAAACCCGAATACAAGAAGAATATGCTAGGAAGTTGTAGATACCTCTCCTGGTAAGGTGTCGTGCATATTCCTTTTGATCTGTTTCAGCTTGGTATTGAGTTTGCGGTGTTTTCCACCCCTTGGCTAGAAAGGTAAATTCTAATTGGGGAGATATGTGCATCAGAGTTTCCTTGTGTTCGTTGGGCAAGTTAGAAGCTGAGTGTGCCCTTCCCCTTCTTAAGGCAGGTGGAGTGGAAGAAGGATGGTAACTCGGCTTCTCCTAACACTTCTTCAAAATGGTCATAGTTATGCTCATGGATAGCGCCTCGCGACTCAGTTATTACCTAGGTCGATCATTCAGTTTTACCCTTTGTTGAAGAGAAGGGGTAGTGGGAGAGCGAGCGTAAATATGGCTTACAGACATCCTCATTGAGGTGAAGCCAATCTGTTAACCCCTTCCACGTGATAGTGGAAGAAGAGGTATCCCGGCTATAATAGTTTCCGTAGGCTCCGTCTAATAAGAGAGCCGATCCGTAGCATAGTAGTCCTGCCGTGGCCTTAGAATAAAGTGAAGTGAGCTCAACTTACATGTCCGTGGGAATGTTTTAGGCGGCGGGGGGATGGCTCGTTGGGGGACGCCCACGGAGCCAAATGAGGGGCGCTGCAAGCCACTCGCGCGGGTGTGCATTATGGGTGATATAGCGATACCGGGTTCCCGGGTGTTGAAAAGTGGAAGGCCAACTTCGCGAGTGTGGTGTGGTACTTAAATGCACTAGTACTACCTTGCTTTACTACTTGTAAGAAAAAAAGCTATGTACATATACAAGGCAATAAATAGGGAGAGGGGCAACGCTGCATTCCCAAGGTAAAAGAAGCAATTATTATTTTTATATCTTTTTTATCTTTATTTTCTATTCTTACTTTTATGTTTTTTTTTTCATTTTCTTTTCATATTTCTTTCTTTAACAGCCGCCTTCCCATCTGCTTCTGCTACCCGCCGATCGCCAACCTTTAAGGTCTAGAGCCGGATTCTACCTCCTCGTAGCAGGATTGATAAACCCCACAGCCCTATTGATTAGGGCTAAGTTCTTCAATCTCCCAGTCCCCATAGGGCAGGATTTTTTTACTTCTCCTGCCCTATATGACGGATCGTTCAATAATAACTGATTGTCAGCATGGATTGAACTCCTGGGCTCCCGCTAATTGCGACAGGAGTGTTAACCACTGCGCCAGCTAGGTATTTCATGGCAGGTAAACTTGGGAACTAATATTTATCCTACTGGAAGCCCGATTTTGGGATTTTAATGGGTGGGTATCGTAGTGTGTCTCCGAGTCTTCCCGAGTTGCTGGTAGATTTCAACAGAGGTGTTTCTTACTCCTTAGGTGTTTAATGAGAGATTCTCCATGGTTTAAAACAGAATCAGTGCTTTGTGCGCTTGTTACTCTTGTACGATACGACTAGCAAGGCCCCACTTGAGACCTCGAGCCTCCCTACTTGCTCTCATGTGTATTATCCCACTATAGCCTTCCGTTCGTCCTAGTATTTTGTGAAGGCTTTTTTCTCCCTTCCTTTCTCCCTTCCTTTCTTGCATTCTGCCAGGCTTTCTAGGGATGCCTCATTTTTGCCGGGCCGGGGGGGCGCCCCCAGAAAGCAATTAAGCATCGTGGTGGGCAGTTCAGGTTGAAAATATTTCTTATCCGCTCATCAGATCAGAGATCTCATCCACCCATCTGATCGTACACTGAGATCGAATTTTGATAATGACGGACATTACATATATAGACTTAGCGCCACCGAAGAGCTCTCAAGATCTACAATTACATCCAAAGATTCAGTATGATACTACAGTGCCCTTTTCCTGGACAATTGTGTTAAGAATTCTCAAGCCTTTTGCTTATCGGCGTTCACGTGCAAGGCATCCCGAGACCGAATCATATCCGGTGACCGGCACTCCGTGCCTTACGATCCGAGTGGAGCACATAGTGGGGCAACCAAAAAACAGGGGGTATTCGGAATAACCACCAACCTCCCGAAAATATTTAAATTCAAAACATTGCATAGATAGCTTCAATTATCCCTGGGAATTACAAGTTACGGGCATATAGTACCCGAACACTAGCAACTCACCACAACATTTGGCGGGAATTGACCCAAGGGCATTCCCAACTCTAGACCTACCCCCCAGTAAAAAAAAGTGGTTCACCGAGCTTTTTGTTTTAATGCTCGACTACGATACTCCACTGCCCCCCGGATTTGAACTCATGATGGTCCCTGTTTCAAATTAGCCGACCAGTCTCCCAAGCCATTAGACCATAGGAACTAGCCGATAATGCTCTTTCCTCTTGATCTTTTAACTGCTTCTTCAGAAAACATACAGTTCAGGCGCCTGGTACTTTATCATTGGTAAAAAAGGACATCGGTATGACGGTATCCAATCATAGTACTCACTCATGATATCGATGGAACGAGGAAAGGGGGTTCCGGCGTATATCTGTGCTCTGCCTCCGAAACACTTGCATTCTTTGTCAGAGGACAAATGTTTCCCGAATTCCATGGCTAGTATCCCCGATGTAGCCACTCTTTGGGACAGGAAAGGATAGGGATAAAACTTTTGTATTGTAAATCATCTATCCGTATCTGACCGCCCATACAAAATTCGGACCCAAGTGTTCGGGTTCTATATGCCTATAACTTGTTATAGATTTTAGAAAGTCATTGTCAAAGGAATGTCCATCTTTAACTGCTGGATTTGAAATTACCTCCAAAAACACAGCCTAACCGTCATATTTTGGTGTGGCAACAATATTTTCGAGTCCCAGTCCTACTTGAAATAGCTAGTGAAGCAAAAACAATACCTACATTCCCTAAACATGGAGAAGAGAGGCAATGGGACTAGTGTCTTAAATTATTTTCACCTCAATGCCAAACTCCGAGTTGATATCAATGCGTGAAAACACCAGTACTTATATGTTGCTAAGGATAGTTGGATTTACTTGTAGGGGTAATCTGAGGTCCAATGGGCACTAAGACCCATCCAATTCGGAGGTGAAATTGTGCCAGTCGTGCTCCCAACTCGCGACTCCACTAGTCCCACGCAATCTTTCCCATAGATCAAAAGAGTGCTTCATCATAGAATATCATTTGCAATCTTGCCGTGGAGCAGGACTTTAACCAATGCCGGAGTGGTAGTGCCGATAGCCACAACTTCTCCGTCAGTCACAACACGACGTAGGGGGTCTGGCCTGGGAGGTCCAGGGTTGCGGGCATGGGGGGAGGGGAAAGAGAGGGGTCTGTTGGGAGGGCATTGCTCCGTTCTGGGATCTTGGGAGTGGGCAAGATTCCCTGCTAGTATGATAGTGTTTATGATATCATACCTCACCACGATATTCAAACTCAACTCAATAATTCTCTCCTTTCCATATCCCATTCCTAGCAGTATTACATCATACAAGTAAACTGCACCCCACAAACACCAGCAAGCCCTCAGCGCAGCACATAGTCTATACCACGGCGACACCTATCAATACTCAGGCCTACAAGTCAGAATTGCACTTCCTCTTTCGTCTCTTTTCTTCTCATTTCTCTGTTCTCTCTCCCCTTGCCTCCAGTTCCATCCGTCAATATCAGAAGAAGTACAACTTCGATCCCGACTGGGGGGTAATTTAAAGGTATCGACTAGCCTCCCCTGATCCGGTCCGGTCTGGCCTGGTCTGGAGAGCTTCACCTTAGCTCATCGTAAGGTGCCATCATGCGCGCGCGCATACGCTCAAATATACAATCTGTGAAGCCCCAGAAAGCATCTTTCCCTCCTTCCCTAGGAGGAGGGCTCCGACAGAATCTAGCTGGCTCTGTCGCTGCTGTAGCTTGAGCGAGTGAGTGGAATAGCCAAATTTCTGTAGGGTCTAGTAACATTATGGTATGATATTCACCATTGTAGAGTGGGGGGGGTATGAGTTCCTGGAATAGCAGTGGTATCAGTACAGGCGCCCTTAAACCCAGATGTTATTCCGGTGAAGATACTACCTTTTCGAGCAGTTTGGGAACTAATCTTTCAGGCATGTAAATAGAATATGATATATGCGTTACTGTATCGGATAGCGATTATCTTATAGGTATTGGAGTTGTATGATGCGGGTATGCATGGTTCAGCACAACTTCCCGTGGAGAGGGGAGGTCAATTCACAATATTTTCGTGGAATGGTTGGCGGGTTCTTTAACTCTCGCTTTCTTGGTCTGTTAACGACCCTAACGTATTCTGGTAAGGACGTGATAGTGGAGAGTTTTTTTTCTATAGAGTTGTCTTCGCAGTCAAGGTTGTTGGGCATCCTTCGGGGTTTCGAACATTTTGTATGTATGTATGTATTTTAAACTCAGACTAGCTAAATGTCTAATGTACCGCCTCGCCCACACATCTATTACTTTGCTATAATACAATGGAGCGAATCCTACTCCACCACTACCACCGCTATCATCAAACACCCCGTAACACGCCCGGGTATATAATCCCCACATTACAACCCCCCTCTCCCCTCCGCAAACCAGTTCTTCCAAAACCTCACCCCCTCAACCCCAACCTCACGACAAAGCGCGCCTCTCTCCTCTGCCATCTCCAACTCCTCCGCCGCCACGCCAATACTCCATCCGAACCTCTCCGCAGCCTGGGCCGCCGTCACACCCCTACCCCATCCGGGCCCAGCAACCCACTCCATGATCCTCCTGACCGTCTCAGCGTCGGAGCTCCTAGCCTCCTGCACGACAAGCAACCCGCTCCGAAACCTGCGAACGCGCACGGGGAGCTTCAACTTCTCGAATAGGCCAGTGGCCTTCTCCAGGTCGCTGGGTGAGATGAGCTCTATTCCGCGGGCACGGTTGTATATGGCCCATAGGTCGACGAGAGTGATTACGCCGCCCTCGCGCTTGAGTATGCCGCGCGCGTCGTCAGCGAGGAATTCTGCTACTTGGCGGGCGAGTTCGGAGAGGTAGAGGTCTGAGGCTTTATCGCTGCTGCCGCTATTGCTACCGCCAGTGGCAGAGGTTAGCATGTCCTTTGTCACGATTCCGAGGGCTTGGGTGGAGTTGCGCAGCGCGGCCTTAGCCTCGCTGTTGGCGAATGTCGGGGTTGAGCTTAGGCGTGTGGAAAACTCTTCTGCTAAAGCTATCATTTCTTTAGCTCGGCCCATGAGCGCTTCTAGGTCCTCGAAGGCTCCTCCGATCGCAGCTTCGTTCTTCTTGCGCATGTTCAGGCCCGCGCGCTCGAGTCCTGCAATACCCACTACCCTCTCTGCGACCGTGCCGCCATTAGTCGCGCCGCAGCCCCCTCCACCGCTCAATGCCCCACCATTGCCACTCTGCCCGGGTGTAGGCACCGGCGGGGCATTCTGCAGCAGCCACTTCCTCTGTATCAGGGCATTCTTGAGCCGCTCATGGAAGACTTTATCCCCGCCGGCGCGGAACGAGAATTTCACAACTTCCACGTTCTCCCCGATTAGCCCGCCCTTGCGTGATATCGAGGTTGGAGCCGGTGACTCTCCGCGCGTGATTTCTAGCAGTTGTTCGGGGGTGAGGTCCGGGCTTACCAAGTGCTCCCCGCAGATCTCGCAAGAACGCAGCCAGGGGTGATTCAGGAATGTGCACCTCGGGCAGGCGAACGTGGCTTCACTACTATCGCCCGTAGCGGTGGTAGCGGTAGTAGATGAGCTCGAGGTGGGCTCGCTCCCGGCAGGATACAGGGGCGACAGTGAAGACAGGGGCGTCGGCGACCTCGGCGGGGGTTGCTGCGGAGAACTCTCCAGTACCCCCGGGGATGGCCTGATCCCGCAGGCTAGACACGGAGGGATGGACCCTATGGGGGTCACCTGCGGAATGTAGTTGGAGGGGATAGGGTTTGAGAACGAACATATCGGGCATATCCAGACTCCCGTCGAAGCCAGCGATGGGGACGTCGGTCTGATAAGTGGGGTAACAGACTTGGGCGTTGACACTGCGGACCTATTGCCTGGGGAGGACGTAAAGCTGCTCGCAGTAGCGGTAGTGGTAGTAGGGGGCTTAAGAAGTAAGGTGATCTTTGGTGAAGATTTCAAGAACCCGGCCTGCGCGTCACAGAAACACCTCCCCCTCAGCCTCCAGCGCCCAAACAGACATAGGATGAAGGGCACGAACATAGTACTCAACCCGATCAACATCCTTAAGCTCAACCGCCACCGAGAACTTCCTCGGATCCTCATTATCGACATAGCAAGCCCGATGCGACGTCAGGTACGCGCTACCATTCTGGTAATTCGGGATTTTATATTTCCTTCATCCCGAATGGATTAGTGCGGGGTCATTGTGGGGCTGAAAGGGAAAAAAAAAAGAAAGAAAAAACGAAACACACCCTTCGTAAAGCCCGACCGCGTTCTGCACGAATAACAATGTCTCGTCAGGGAGTAAGAGCGGGCGAGAAGCGGGAGTTAGGTCGATTCGGGAAAGCATGTCATATCATGTCACAGAGAGTGATGGTGAGGTAGGGAGGGGGGGGATAAAATAATAATGGGTAACGAGGGTGAGGTGAGGTAACGGGGCGTGATGATGTAGGTAACGTTGCTGATGAGGTTAGATGACCGGTAGACCACCATCGGATGCAACATCTTATCCTTACAAGTATCATCACGCTGAGTTAAAATCCTCTGGTCCAGACGACGATACGGTACCAGTACTGCCGGTAGTACTGCACCGTACGCAGGGTTAGTCATAATTTACAGTCGAGGTACCATACCGCAACCCCAAGCAACTTAACTTACCTCACATTCACCCCTTCGTAACCCGCCCCAACCTCACGCGAGCAACAAGGATAAAAGGCCCCGCCAAGACACATTTTTCATTAATCTTCTTCAACCTCGCTTACCGTATCACAATTCCTGTACCGTACCGTATATCAGACAAGATACTGGCATGCAGAATCGGATCCGCAAAACCCATCACACATAGTACCGGTAGCACAACAGAACATGCCGGTAGCAGGCAGGCCAAGTGCGATATGTAGGCACCGTAGAAGAATTGCTTCCGCTTTATTGGGTCCGCTGCTCCGGTTTGACTGCTTTCCGGTATATACCGTAGTAAAGTTATCCAGTTTGTTCTTCTGACAGCACCGCACCTTGGACAGCACCTACCGGTGTCATGCCACATCCCAGTGCGATACCCGCTGACAACAACAGAACAGCAAAGAGTCCTTTAGATAACTATTTCCAAGCATACCTCAGGGATATTGTAAGCCTTTACATGATATCAATTCGTTTTGCCGCATAGTGGAAAGAGAGAAATATGAGAAACGAAGTGTTTCCCAGTGCTTGGAAGGGTGTGATATGATCTGAGAACTTTGAGGACGCGGCTGTATGATGAGTTAGCTATTGTCTCATTATATACCGCGGAATTGTCAGCGGGCATTGCACTATTAGACCAAGTTACCGTAAGTTAAGATTAAGATCAATGAAAAGACGGGCATTACAGGTGTGGAAAGGGTTCTGTATCACCATCATTATTATGACACTCCGACGGACCGCTGTTGGGACCTTCGACCCCACGATCCAACCAACATTCTGTACGCCCAGGGGCAACCTCGAGTCCATTCGTCCGCCCATTCGCCCATCCGCCCATCTATGGTACTGTAAAATCTCTTGGATTCTACCATCTCCGTCGGCACAGGATAGGTTTGGATTGTCAAGTCAACAGAATTTCAAATAGTCTGCCAATTACGACAATGAGATCCAACAAATCCTGGGTGCCGATCCTATCCTGTGCCAGAAAACCGCTAATCCTTCCCAGGAGATTTTTTCTCGGAATCCGGAGATTACAAAGGCTAACGAAGATAGTGGATTTCAAGAGATCCCATCACGCTCCAGGACCTGAGGAAGGCGTCCGAGATCACTCCCGGCCTCGGCTATCTCCCACCAACACCCGGCCGCTACTGCACAAGTGATATCACATGTCTCACGGTCCTAAATGATGTGTGGTACTGCGCTCGAGTACAGTATAAACTCACCCACTCACAGCTTCGTGCGATGCTCGAGTTTCTACAAGCAAGATAGGATAAACATACTGAATTATAAGCAAGACCGCTTCCCCACAAAGCACTATAGAATAGAGACCTGGCACCTTCTACGCACAACCCCCCTCTCCGCGGCTCCCCATCAAGTACTTGTGCTGGAGTAGCCTAAGGGGACGTTGGCCGGTTTGGGATAGCCTACGGAACCGGCACTGTATGTAAAGGATACCGGTATACTCGTAGCAGGCAGGGAGTAAGTTACCCGATAACGAGGGGCTCACAAATATATAGCAAAAAATCAGTAAGTACCCGAGAGCCCATACAAAGTCGCAACCCTTGTTTTCGGATACTTTTTGCCTGCTACGGAGCGCCGGATGTAACCTTAAGCTTCGCCTTCTCATTAGAATAAGACTTGCGACGTGATTATCGCATGTCGACTGAAGCCACTAGCGTCAGCGTTCTATGTCATCGGCCGTGGCCATTTGAAAGTGGGAAGTCATGTGCTCTCCCCGAATAATGGCCCCGAGTGCGGTAGGTATCCACAGAACAAGTGAGAGGTCTCCTGTTCTCCCCTCTTCCCTGATCACTCGAGCACTGTACTGGTGTTGTCGGCGCTGCTATAATAACACCTTCATCAATACCGGTACTTGCGGTTTGTACACTTCAAGAAGAAGCAAAAGAAAAGGGCAACCCAAATTCATACACCTGCTAAGTCCCAACCCCCCCTAGAAAAAACAAACGTTTTCTCGCACAACGCATTTTCATTCATTCACTCGCAAGCTGCACATTGAGGTGAGGCCCTTCCTCGCCATCCATCCGTCCGTAGAAAAGCTCCCTCGAGATTGTTCAAGGCAATTAGCAGATTGGACGGGGTACCATACCTGTAAGCTGCCACCAGAAAGCATGCGGGAGACCCCGATGATCACATTCCCCCGCATTTTTCAAACTTTGTTCAGAAAGTCGCAGCACAGGTGACTGGAAGTAGTGTGCAACCTGAACTTTGTTGGAAAACGGGTAAAAAGTGACATGGTTGAATGAAATCCTACCGCGTCTTGCCTGGTTCGTCATATTTCATGTGCGTTAAGATGGTGCCTTTTCACTTTAACCCTTCCAAGATAGGGTGCAGATCGTGACAGCAGATAGCATGGATTTTTCTTCCTGTCTTCTTGCATATAAGTTGAAGCCCCCCCCCCCCGGGCCTGCT
>Ga0307510_10009759_pt1 | contig 11423 bp, 5 predicted proteins | sample 12_EM_MG_FD_207224 | JGI IMG/M metagenome (GOLD analysis project Ga0307510, IMG submission 207224) | Populus trichocarpa ectomycorrhiza microbial communities from riparian zone in the Pacific Northwest, United States - 12_EM | ecosystem: Host-associated > Plants > Roots > Unclassified | place... | reverse complement strand
GAAAACACGAGTGAAAGGGTGAGGCAAGGCTGAGTCTAGTTGGGGCTAGACTGCCGCATTGGGTTAAGTTTAGTTGCGAAAAATTAACCCCGTGACACTTACCATGCTAGTTCTGACTTTGGAGGAAAAAGCCTGTCCAACCCTATCTCCTAACGAAAGAAAACGTAATATCCTATTACTTTAAACAGTCTGGAGTAGCTTCTACGAAGTTACTGGCACCCAATGGCATAGAATGGGCATGGCCGTCGTTGACTAGCTAATTACCCAAAATCTACGTCGCCTTCCTATATATTTTTAAGATAGAGAAGACAACCTTTCACCATAAATGAAAGGTTAGAAAAAAATAAAATTGAACCCGTCTTCTAGTGCTCCTTTCTTTTCTAGTTTTTGTAGCTAACTGTTAGGATAAAAATGGATGTCCAGAATCGACGCATGTGGTTGAATAATTTGCCTACAATATCTGTTTTATTAATTAGAGATGCCATTCATATTACAAGGAGGAGGAGATACACTCTCTCAACTCTAACTTAATTTCTAACATCTCAATCTAATAGTTTAATATTAAAAAATAATATAAATTATATTTTAAAACATCATCTAATAGTTTAAATTATTAAGTTAAGATGTTTTTTTAACATAACATTAGAGCCTTAATGATCAAGCGGTCATGGGTTCAAATCTTATCATTCCTATTTATTTGTTAAAAATTAAGCACAAAGTAATATAAATATGTACAAGCTAAAGAACTTTCACTTTTAAAGGTGTGTTAGAAAATAATATAAATCATATCTTGGAATCTAATCTAATAACTTAAATTATTGGGTTGAATTGGTTATTTAACACGCAACACTTTCTCTTTCTCTTGGTGATTAGCTCATTAGAAATGTAGTAGTAGTTATTTTTTAAAGTATTTTTTTGCTTGGAAATGCATCAAAATAATAATTTTTTATTTTTTAAAATTTATTTTTCATATCGGCAGATAAAAATGATCTTAAAACACTAAAAAAAAATTAATTTGAAATAAAAAAAATTAAAATTTTCAAATAAAACTTATAGAACACATAAACAAATGGGATTTTATAACCAAAGATATGCATCAAGTTGGAATAGATCCACAGCTCATTCCAACACATGCCAATACATGTCATGTCAACTCATTCCACCTTACTACAACTCAGCTCTTGCAGCTGAAAGTAAAATAGGCCCCAACGTTTCTTCCACATCTAGCTAGCTGGATAAGAAATGGGTGGGGAGTGCCTTTAGCTCTCCATTAATCAACACTACCAAGATATTTGACCACACTGTGGCCATATCGTATATATTGGAAAAGATCATATTTACTTTGGTCAATATATAGTGCTGTCGGTCAAGTGAGCCAAGCACATGGCCTAGCAACGCCAAACAATATGATAATTGGGAAGCAAAAGGAAATCACAGCATGTTGCCTAATTTTTCATTTTTTTGTCTGGCAAATCGATTTTTTGCCACTGTATTTCAAACTTGTTTCATTAACATCAAGATCAATGCGATGTTGTGTATGGACATGGACCCCAATCCACAATTGCTATCATGTAAGAAATGGACTTGACAACTTCTTTGAAAAGTCTCGCCATTAATATTGATGATGTTCAACGTCGGCTCAACATGATTTTGAACCAACAAATAATCTCAATAGTGATTTGATGGCGAAGATCCTAGGTGTTGCAGTTTCTGGATGTTCTTAGAACAGTTCAATTCAATCCCTTAATATCTAAAAAAACACAATTTAGTTTCTTTCGGCCCTATTTAGAGTGTGGTTGGATTATATTTTTTAAAATTTTTAATTTTTTTAAGTTTTAAATTAATTTTTTTAGTTTTTTTTAATCATGATATAAAAAATAAAAAATATTATCTTGATATAATTTTAAATAAAAAAACACTTTCCACCGTAATATCAAACATTTACAATTCATGGCAATTATAGATGAGTACAATGACTAACACATCTGTTAATTTTGGTATCAATCAACCAAATTTAAAATGTTAATTTTGGTATCAATCAACCAAATTTGAAAAATGAAAAGTAAGCTTATCATGCATTATAAACATAACAGTCAAGGCAACACAACCTTTCATTTTCAAAAACATAAAACGAAAAAATGTCATATTCATGAAATTTTTAATTTCCAAACTAAGTGATTTTCAAGTTTTTTTGAAGAATAATTTTTTTTATTTATATTATAAAAAATTTAAAACTAAAACAACAACTTGTATAGAGTTTGGCACTGTTTAGAGTGCGGTTGGACCACATTTTTTTTAAAATTTAAATTAATACTTTTTAGTTTTTTTTATCATTTTGATATACTAATATCAAGAATAAAAACTATAAAAAATATTATTTTGATATATTTTTAAATAAAAAATACTTTAAATCACAATCTTAAACATACTGTTTACAATTCATGGCAATTATTGATGGTCATGGTGACCAACACTTGTGTTAATTTCGGTATCAATCAACCAAATTTAAAAGATGAAAAGGAATTATATATAAACATAACAGGCAATACAACCTTTCATTTAAAAAAAAAATAAAACGAAAACATGTCATATTCATGAAATTTTTAATTTCCAAACTAAGTGATTTTCAAATTTTTTGAAGAATTTTTTTTTATTTATATTTTAAAAAAATTTAAAACTAAAACAACAATTTCTATAGAGTTCAAATTATTGAGATCATTATAACAATATGCTTGTATAATTGGGAGGAAAAAAAGTCATAGCTTCTCGTCTCTATCTAGTCTCTAGCATAAGCAATATGTAAAAATCAAGATTTATTAAAATGAGGACAAATTCCTTGGAAAAAAAAGTTATTTAAAAATACTTTTTTTTTTCCTTTGGTTCTTGTTTTACTCAAGAAATAATTAATTAGAGTAGATCCTACTACGGATATTAACATAAATTTGAAAATTTATTATGGAAACGGAAGAATAAATGAATATGCACACATATAGTGATTTCAATTTCAAATTGCTAATATATTGGGTTCGATGGATCCAATCTTTTGGTCAAAATGGATTCAATTGATGGAAAATAAAATACAAGGCGTAAATTGAATTTAAGCACAAATTTATGGCCACGTAAAGTGGAGGTTTTTCCAAGTAATAAAAATAAATATAAAAAGGGACATCAAAATTACTGAAAAACTATAAGAGACATAACGATAATTATAAACTTTATTTCTCTTCAATTTGTTTCATAGCAGTACATCTTATTTTCATTTGATTAGCCATAACTTGGCATAACAACTCAGGTTATTTAAAAACCTAGCAAGCGAGGTTATTCTCAGTAGAAACGCCGAGTTGACTGCAATAATCTCTATAATATCTAACACGAGCCTGAACAGCACCTGAGTTTCCACCATTGCATTCATTACCATTAATGGCTCGAATAGTTGCTCCAAAACCTTGGCCTACAACAGGACGAACACTTTTCATCCAAAACCATAAGGCTGTCTTAAATGACACAACAGCATCCCTTGCTACAATGTCAGGATTGTTCAATCCATCAAAGTTGTTGCTGCTTCCGGCTGGCCCATAGTTGTAGTTCCATGATAGTTGGATTGGTCCGCGGCCATGGTATTTCTTACCTGGAACACATGGGTATTGCCTGTTGTTTTCATCACAGTAGTCACGGGAAGCACCATTTATCTCTTCTGTATAGCAGAAGTCTGCAAAATAAGACATTTTCTCTTGTCAGTTTACACACTAGGAGCTGAAACACGCTTATTAGACAGTTCACTTTGTTGACAAAATCCATATGCGGACAAATGTATTTGTGGAAAAGATAGATAGACAGACAGAATACTGTTGGCTATCATGCTTGCTATTCAAATGCTGCGAGAAATGTTATTAGGGATAGAAGAGGAACTTACGTCCAGTCTCATGAGTAACATGAGCGAAGAAAGCTGCAATCTCACGCTTAGAAGCTTCAGCTGAACCAAGTTTACCAAATTGAGGATATGAATTGACAGCACTGAGAAATGCATTTCTTGTATAGAAATTCTTCCCAGCACAGCCTGCACCAGCTTGGCTGATTATACCATTGAAGAAACCAGGCGTAACAATATCAGCAACAGAACCACTCCCACTAGGGGTAGTAGGCGTAGGCGATGAATAACAGGGCCCTTGTTTACATCCCTGACCACAATAGGCATTGCTAGTGCCACAGTAGCCATATTGACTGCAACAAAGGTTTGCAGCACAGCCACAATTCTGAGCCTCTACCACATTCTTGGGCAGGGCTCCTGCAAGAACTATGGCTAAGATAATGGTAAGGAGAATATTGCTTCTCATTTTCGCTACTCCTGAAGGGAGTTTTGATAGTGATATGCAAAGAGAGAAAGGAATTTCTTGTGATGTGTGGAGATAAGGTCGAGGTTAAGCTATTTATAGAGGAACAAAGTGGACGAGGTCTATAATTTTACGTGTAAAATATCTAGGAGTTGATTATAATTTAGTCTATAAAGTTTAGCAAAATAAATAAAGTTTAGCAAAAATATCTAGGATAATGACATTAATGTCCTTACGTGACATGTTGTTGAAGTGGTCAGACAGTTATATACCATAAAAGGTAGAAACTTTATTACTACATCAGACACAATCCTATTTTTAGTCCTCTGTATCTATTTCTAGATCAGACAATCTTACTTGGCTTGGTATGTACTGACTATCACTTCCTACCTAACTTTTTTCCAACCCTACATTTTCCTCTCATTGAGAGCTTAATTTACGTTTGATGAATGACCTAACTAAAGAAACTTAAAAACAGGAAGTTATTAATTTATTGATAAAACCAGTATACCATTAATGGTATGATAAACAGGAAGTTAAATAGATGAGAACATAAAAGGACGTTACATAGGAGATGCTGCTAACAAGCTCCTACAAACAAGAACTCATAACTTATTAGACCATGTCAAAATGCCTTAAGGATCTTTAATCAAATCATTCTTTGTATATGAAAAATTATTATTCCAGACATTTAATTATAGTGCAAGACGATGGAGTATGAGTTGAAACAATGTATTCCAATTAAGCTTCTTATATATCTTTGAAGATCAGCTTGTTTTTTGCAGTCCAAATACCCCCATAAAATTCCATATGATAGCATTGTGAAAACATTTTGCTAGAACTTACCTTTGACCATGTCGCTCCATTGCCAGATGACTTGATCTATTGTATTTAACATACACTTAAGGTATCAAACCAACTCAAAAATCATTTCCATAATCTCCACATGTGGTAGCAATGAAGGAAAAGATGAGGAGCATGCTCTTTTTCATGTTCACAAAAGGGATATATAGCTTGACTGGGATGTAGTAAATGGCGGTGTGCTAGAAAGGCTCTTGTATATACTCTGTTTTGGAGCAATATCCATATGAACATTTCTACCTTTGGTGGGGCAGATCCTTTCCACAAAAGGGAAGTGAATATGAAGTGTCCTAGAAATAGAATGTTATCAATTAAATCATTGTCATACTTGATATATAGCCCCGCTTGTGTCTCCTCCTGCCCATATTTTTTTATCACCTCTGCTTGACTGCAATGTTACCCCTGCTAACAGTTGATTCATGTTATTTAATTACTCCTCTTCTAATGTCCGCAAGCATCTTTTCAGTGAAGCCTTCATTGCCACTAAGTTGTAGCATTGTCCGCTATATCTAACAAGCAGGGAGAAGGTGTTGTGATAAAGGAGAAAAGGTGTGGATAAAGAATCTTAAACCAGCAGTTGTTCTTCAAAGCCACTCCTAATTTAGAGTATGTGCTTATAACAAAATAGATAGACTAACATGTTTCAGAAAAAGATGGTTTAAGAAGTGGGAGGCCATTAATAATAAAAGCCTAACATCTTTTGTTGATATGGTCTTGCCAACCTCTGAGATTGTTTTCCCCTTCCACCAGAAACAATTTTGAATTTTTTCAAGAAAAAATATATAAAATATATATAAAAAACACTTTTTTTAATTTTTCATTTACAAGGGAGGTCGTCTTGACTAATTTCTTGATCTCAGGTCTACTGTTAATTTACTGTTTTCAAAGATTTCAAGACCCTAAAAAAATACAAAAGTTCTTTTTATGTCTACTTTTCTTTATAAATTTACTAAGTAAAGCAAAAAGAAAACAAAATTTTTCAATTTATTTGCATCATAAATATTATAAAAAAGAAGCAATTGTCATAATCTAATTTTTTATTCTTTTTATTTTATCTTATTTTTATTTTATTTTCTATATAAAAATAATAGAAAAATAATAAAATAAGTGATGATAAAAAAAATGAATGAAAAGAAAAAAGAAAAAGAAACAATGAATGAATTGAAAAAAATGAGATGAATGAAAAATAAATTGAAATTTGGGTCAAGATAATATAAATTGGAAGATTGGGGACTTAATTCAACTTTGGATTGGTTTAATTAATCAAATCAAGAGCTTAATTGTAGAATTGATATATTTGAGGATTTAATTGAACTTGGAATTAGTTTAATTAAGGAAATTAGGGGCTTAATTGAAGATTTACCAAAGTTTGGAGCTGATTTGGGTCAAGATTGCAAGAAATTAACATAAAAGGACCATGTTGTAAATTACGCCGAAATAAAGGGGTCCAATTATATTTGATTCAGGGGCACAATTGCAAATAGCCATTTTAGTCAAGAAAACGGCGCCGTTTAAAAGAAAACTATTCATCACCTTATTCCTCAGGAACCGTTTCAGCAGTAAAGGCAATATAGCTGTTTCAGGAGCAGAAGAACCCGAGGGAACTGGAGGAGAAGACAGACGCAAACCAGCCGAACAGAGAAAAAACAGGGGAAGCACACAGGGGGATGAAAGAAAAATGAAGACTGGGAACTAACACAGAAAAAAAAGACGAAAAAGAGAGAGGCAGAAATAACACAAAAAACCTAAGGAGGGACGAGAGAATACCAGGAAAATAACAGAACAGAGCAAAGACAGTAGAAAGGAGGACCGGAGAACTGGAGGGATAATCCGGGGGAACTGAGGATGAACTGAGAGGATAGAACCCGAGGGAACGCACTGGAGAAGCGAGGAACCAGAGATAACAGAGAAAAAATAAAAACCCACGGACGAAGAACAAAGAAAAAAACGGAAACACAGAAAGAACCCAGGACAGAAACCAGGAGACATAAACGAAAAGGATAGAACCCAGAGGACGAACTAAGGAGGAACTGGAGGGAAGAGAGAGGGAAAAAAAAACAGAGGAATGAAGAGAGCAGAGAGACAAAAAAACAGAGAAGAACAAAAACACAAGGACAAGGACAGAATACCAAAGACAGAAGGAAAGAACACGGGAAGACGAAGAGGAAAACAAAACACAGAGGGTAAAGCATATGATCAATCAGCACACCAGTGCATTCGGCTTCGTCTCCAGGTAGGTTCTTCTTTCCTTTGCCCCGCTTTTGCAATTTTCAGTTTTTGCACTGTGTAGTGCACGCGTGAATTAGCTTGTGCGTGCTGCCACCAGCTAGGGCACTGGTTTGGACTAGGGCCTCAGGCTCTACTGGCTAATCTCTTTTATTTTAGTTTTTTTTATTTTAATATTTGACTAAAGAATTCCTTTTTAATATCAGAAAATTTCAAAAAAAAAATTGTGTATCCTTTAGAATTTATTCGAAGGTCTCTCGTATTTTTTTCAGGTATTTCACTATATATTTGATCTATAAATTTTTATTGTAAAATACAAATTTAGTATTTGATGTATTTTATTTTTTTCTTAAAAAAAAGATAAAAAATATGTATGTTTTGTTTTAAATTCATTTTATTGGTATATTCACTAATACCAAAGTAAGGAATATCATATTTTGTAGCTACGTAATATTTACCAATACCAGAGTTAGAAGTATCTGTAGCCGAATATTCACTAGCGTCAGAGTCAGGAATATTATAGGCAAACCATCAAAGATATCTTTCATTTTATGTAACCAGTCTCATACCATAAAATCTCTGTTGACGAGTTAAGATTTCTAATGACTATAATATTAGATAGTGATTTCTTAAAAGATATTTTTCATTGATGAATAAGATACCAAAAATATGTATTTTTCTTCAAAGATTTTTTTTAGACTGTCACGATGTCGGGTGCAACAATTATTTTTATTGATTTTGTTTTTGTTCAATTATTATGTATTTCTTCCTTCAGCCTTGGTTTATATAGGAAAAGTCATGGATAACTTCTTTTCTTTTTGGATAATGATTGAAGATTTAATTAACTGGTCATCAAGCGATTGACAAAAAAAAATTAACATACAAATTAAAGGATAAGTAAAAGTACAATAAATAAAAGTGAAGGCTCTTTTTAATTCTATAACAAACACCAAAATAAAATCAGAAAAGCCTTGAGAATTAGCATATATAACATGAGATCCCAGTAAACTCAGACCATGGATGACAAACAAACAGATGCAACAACAACTCTAAAAAGTCGCCACCTCCACAATCAAGTACCAAGAAATTAACTTTGATGGATATATCTCAACTGATTAGATCCTGGGTTGCTCCCTAGAGATCACTAGTTTGAGTCCCATAAATCTCAGGGCCACTAGAGACTTATATGGTCATTAACTTCAGGACCCGTGGAATTAGTCAAAATACATGCAAATTGGTCCGAATATCATGTTAATCTTTTTTTTAAAAAAAATAAGAAATTAATGAATCAGAAGCTACTCAGCCCTCCCCCTTCCATTATTAGTCCAAAGTAAAATACCCTCAACATTATGAACTAAGTCAAGCCCGTGTAATGAAATTCTTCATTATTTGATCGCAACCACAAAACCAATCGATGCAAAATGAGATAAAAAATCATATCCCAGATAGAAGCGCGACCATTAAACACCAAGTCATTTCTCGCTAGCCATATACCCCAAGCTATACCATAAGAGAGATTGATCCAAAACTTCCTTTGGAATTTTCCTTTGGCAAGAGAAGGCCATTGAAAAATTAACTGATATAGCGACAGCGAAATAATCCATTTGACACCCTATCAAGATAGGAAACGAGACCAAATTTTCCAAGTATGAACACATCAGACCAGAAAATGATATGAAGATTCTAGGTGGATTTTGATGGATAACTTCTTGTTAACCACCCACTTTCTCCATTGCTCCTCATTTTAAGGATGAACAACTAAAACTGCCCATCTATATTATCTCATGTGTTTTAATTAGTTTCTTTTACAAGTGTAGATCTTTCCTATAGCATGTCTTATCTTTCTTCTAATCCAAACTTCATAACTCTTATAAAACTTATTAGGTCCAAACTTATTTTAATATGGAAACATTTATTAAGTTCAGTCTACTATTTCAACTTTTTTTTTTTTATCTTTTGACTTAAATTATTTCTCAAACTAATTTATTGTGTAACTCCTAAGCTTTCCACTGCATGCTTCATTTTCTTTTTTCTTTTTTTTTTTGGTATAAAAGTCCAGACCTTTTAATCCACTCCAAGACTTTAAATAGTTATTTTTATTTTTATGTTTTAAGGTTTTTATTTTTATTTTTTTGCATTCGTATATAAGAGCTCTTTGATTCTTTACGCGTCCTAGCAAATTCAATCGCTTCTTTGTTAAGCCACCGCTATATATAGTTTATCATGTTTCCTTCGTAATGTGAAACCTTCTTTTCCTATCATTCTAGGGTTTTTATTTTTTGTTTGTTTTTGCAATTGCGAACTACATAATTGACAGATTTGTCCATTCCCGTGACGAAGCATAGACAATGCCTCTAGTACAATCTTGTAGAGTAAAAACACAATATAATTGCGTGTTTGGGTACTTTTAGAAAGGAAGTCCTTGGAGTTGGAAGCTTGTTTAGAGAAGAAGGCTTCAGGTTTGGCAGGAAGAACTTGGGGCAAAGATGCTTGATTTTTCCAACTCATCGGAGAATATTGATTTCCAACCATATTCTTTCTTGGAAAATAATTTTCTTAGCGGAATCATACAGCGGTATTGCCACACAATAATATGTACCTTAATACTTTTAATAATTAAAAAAAAACTTGTGAAAATAGGTTTAAATAATAAAATAGGAATGAAAAAGAAGTTTATAACCTTAGAATGCTACTAGAAATGGGTGGAATAGAGGTGGCTTATAAGCTTTTTAATCTCTTTCCACTTGTTGCTGCTAACGATGATTCACACCTTCGCTAACAGGGTTTTTGGAACTGTCATGTTCATTTTTCTTTACAACTTCTTCTCTCTCTCTCTTTCTCTCTCTCTCTCTCTCTTTATATGTAGTAGGATAATCTATATGGGTTGTCATGATGAAGAAGGAGGTTGTTTTAACAAGTGGAGTTGTGTTCGTTATGGGGTTAGTGTTTGGAGGCTAAACGAGGAATAAGCAAAAGCATATCAATCCATTGGGTTTATTTCAGAGTAGATCGGGTCTGATGATGATCACTAATGGTGGATTTAGAGGGAAGAAAAGGATGGTCATCAATGGGTTGGTATGGGTTGTGGTGGTTGATTTGTCAACCAGGAGTAGTGTGATGGTTATGTGACGTTGTTTCCTTGACTCTTTCTACTTTTAAGGCAGAATATGTGTGGTGTGGTGTGGTGTTAGAAGACAATAATATAAATTATATTTTGAGATTTTATTTAATAGTTTAATATTTTTGATTGAATTTGTTTTTTTAATATAGTATTAAAGTTTTGATAACTAATCAGTTACAAATTTAAATTTCACTATTCTTATTTATTTGATAAAAAAAATAAAATACAAGGTAATGTGAGTTTATGCATATTTTAAGTTTAAAATGCTTTCACTTGAGAGAATGTATTAGAGAATAATATAAATCATATATTAAGACCTCACATAATAATTTAAGATTTTGGATTGATTTTTTGACATGTGACAATGATTTTTTTACGTTTGTGTGTAGTTAAAGAGAATTTTCGAGATAATGCACATGTGTCGAGACAAAAGCATAAAGATTTTTGTTGATAATAACTCTACAATTATTTTAGGAAAAAAAACCCAATTTTTTTATAAGAGAAATGAGCATGCAAACAGCAGATATCCCTTTATTAGAGAGTGCATAAGAAAAAAAGAGGTGTGACTGGGTTATGTTAAGTTCATTAATCAAGTTGCATATATTCTTACAAGGGTTTTGAAATGAGAAGATTTTTGCAAATTAAAAGCTTTGCTAAGACTTATCTAGAGATAGGTTTAAGGAAGGACGTCGAGGGTAAATTTATACTATAATAATGTTTTATCTATATATACAATTTAGTTCAAGCTGTAGCGGTTTTAACAACAAACAAACCGTTATTGTTTCTTAACTACCTAAGATTTGGAGCCATATCTGTGCCAAGCACCAAGCTCATTTCAACGGAACCGCGCATGCTCATTTCAGATGACATCTCCATGGCCAGAC
>Ga0307510_10009758_pt1 | contig 11424 bp, 7 predicted proteins | sample 12_EM_MG_FD_207224 | JGI IMG/M metagenome (GOLD analysis project Ga0307510, IMG submission 207224) | Populus trichocarpa ectomycorrhiza microbial communities from riparian zone in the Pacific Northwest, United States - 12_EM | ecosystem: Host-associated > Plants > Roots > Unclassified | place... | reverse complement strand
TTCTGGCATAATTAGTCACAAAACCTAAATTTCTGGAATTCTGAAGCACTTCTAAATGCCATGTTCCAGTATAATCACCAGGGCTAATTTTCTGCCAGGCCTGTTCATCAAAAGGTTTATTTTGATTTAAAATATGTACATATTCGTGTTGAATAGTATGAATAAACTCGGTAACGTTGGCGCGATTGTTTGTATCTAAATAATCAACTTCAAAAAGTGTAATTCTTTGACCGGAATCTGCAATACCTAAAGTTCTGGTCCCATTTGAATTAGAGTTTACTCCTCCAACCAAAACGATCTCTCTTGGGGCAATTTTTTTCACAAAATCATATCCTCCAACTGTAGTATAACTATCCAGCCATATTTGCTTAACAACTTCTAATGCCGGCTGTACACTTTCAACCATCGGCGGAAACAAAAACCTGCTGTTGTCAACAGTATTCTGATTCCATCTATATTGTGCATTAATATTATACGGATTTAGATAATTTGCTGCTATCCAATTATCCAAATCTGTTTTTAGCGGTTGTGTATAATCCAACTGACTTTCACCAAGCTGATCATCATTTGCACAAGCTGCAAAAGTTAAAATCCCTGCAACAAAAAGCAGTGTTCTATATTGTTTTAATATTTTCATAGTCTAAAAATTTAATTAAATTTTATCGAGGATTTTTTTCTATACCGTAATTTGATGCACTAAGAGGTATCTGTAATGCTCTGCGTTTATCGTCTTTAACCAAAACATTAGCTGCTTCACCGAAAGTGACATGATTTACAACAATATTAAAACGTTTTACATCAAGCCATCTTAGTCCTTCATGTACAAAATCCCTCCTTCTTGCTTCTGTAATAGCTTTTACGTATGAAGTCTGCAACGGTGTCATGGTATAATATGGTGTAAGTTCATCCTCAATTACAGGATATTTAGCGACTACACCGGCTTCTGTTAACTTATCAGTTGCAGAATTATATCCTGTTGTTCTTGTGCCTAAAAAGTATTCTAATTCAATATTGGCTTCTGTAATTCTATCTTTCATGACAAGAGCCTCAATACGATTTAAATAAAACTCATCATTAGATAAAAGCACAATTCCGGCATAAGCTTCACCAATATTTGCCGTTAGATTTGTATATTTAAAATACTCTTCAAACTTGGGTGTAAAGAGCGTTCTGCTGCTATTGTAAGTATAAAAATCAAATAACCATGTTTTGTTGAAAGGGTTCGTTTGAACTCTGAAAAGTTCCGTTTGTTTATCATCTGAAAGATAAAAATTACTGGAACTGGCTGATCTTCCAATAAGCGAATTTGGTGAAGCGATTAACAAGTTTGCTGCATATGAAGACTTTCCGTATTCGATGAATTGAATATCAGGTGCCAGACTTGACAGAGTTACATAATCTTTTAATTTTCCAACTGGTTTAGAACCTAGTCCCTCTGAAACTTCAAGTACTTTATCCCAATCTCCTTTTACTAAATAAAAACGGCTGGCAAATGCTTTAGCAGCTTCTTTATTAAAGTGAAATTTAGGTTCTTTATAATTATTGGTTACATAACTCAAGCCTTCTTCCAAATCTTTTTGAATAAAATCGAAAACTTCTTTTACAGTATTCCTTTTATAATTTTTCAACAATACAGTTTCAGGTTCAGTAATATAAGGTATACCTAAATCTGTAGCTGCTGTATCCGGGTTGTAGCGATTAGACCAAAATGAAACCAGCATAAAATGAGAATATGCCCTTGCCAGTAAAGCTTCTCCTTTTTGAGGATTTAAACTCGCCGGATTGCCTAGTTCATTAATTGAGACCAAAGCCTGATTAGCATGAGCAATCGCTCTGTAACAAGCATCCCAATAATAAGCCTGAGTATCAATATTGGTTTCATCATGCATTTCCCAATTATAACTTTGTTCATTTTTTAAAGTCACTGATCCCACTTCACCATCACCGACGTTATCTGACATTGTTTCAGCAAAATCCATATAAGATGCTCCGGGATATGCATTAACCAATAACTCTGATATTTTTTCAGGCGTATCTATTTGGGTTCTGTTATCCGGTATTTCCGAAAGAAAATCATCACAACTACTAATAGAAATAAGTAGTAATAAAAACAGGGTTCTCTTTATATTTTTTATATTTTTCATAATCAACTATATTAAAATGAAAGGTTTATAGAAAAACTGTACTGTGATGTAACTGGAAAGGCAACACCACCTGTATTACGGAACTCAGGATCCTGACCGTTTAATTTCTTATCAGAATAAATCAACCAGGGATTTACCGCTGAACCTTTTAATGTAAATGTACTTACTCCTAATTTTCTTTTAAAATCATTTGGAAATTCCCAACTAAGAGAAACATTTTTCAGCCTTATAAAATCTCCATCTGCAATTCTTACATCTGAATAGTTATAGGTGTTATAGGCACGTCCTAATGTATTGGCCCCTTGATAATTTGTTAACAATCTTTTATCCGCAATGACAGGAACATTGGTAAACTCCTCATCACCGGGGTTTATCCAACGATTAGTAAAATCTTTTGTAAATACTGTTAAATCATCATATTGGCTGCTGTAAGCTGGATTTAAACGGACTTTATTCCCTCCGGATCCAACAAAAAATACGTATAATGACCAATTTTTATAAGTAAAAGTATTCGCTAAACCTATCGATTTGTTTGGCTCAATAGATCCTTCATATTTTAAATATTTAGTAACATTTTCAGTATCCTGAAAATTTGCACCGGTTACTTTATCATCTTCACCATCCTGCATAATAAAAGTTGGCAGACCCTGGTTATTCAAACCTGTAAATTGATAGGAATAAATAGAATTTCTTGGGTGTCCAATAGCGTTTCCTCCATTTCCATCAACTAAGTCAAATGCTGAAGGCTGATTTTCCAATCTTGTAATTTTCTGATCGTAAACGGAGAAATTAAGTGTTGTAGACCATTTAAAGTCATTAGATGCAATGTTTTGAGTAGTAAAACCAATCTCAATACCTTTAGTTTCCATATTGGCATTATTTCCTTGTTTGATTTTTTGTCCTCCAATTCCGGAAGTCACAACATAATCAACTAAATCAAATGCTTTACGTCTGTAAATATCTGATGTAAATTGTATTCTGTTATTATACATTCCTAAATCTACACCAATATTTGTTTCAAATTGTTTTTCCCAAGTCAGATTGGAGTTTTGTAATTGATCAACATCAATTCCTGTTTCTCTGTCGGAAATTCCTAAACGATCCGTAATAAAACTTTTATAAATAGCTAATGAATTTGTTGCAGGTCCCGCAGTAGCAGTAAGTCCATAAGATCCTCTTAATGCTAAATTATTTATAGTTTCTATATTTTTCATAAACTTTTCTTCAGCAATATTCCATTTACCGCTAAAAGTATAAGTTGGTAACCATCTTGAAGAACCACTGTTTCCTTGTCTGTTTGATCCATCATAACGGCCAGTAATTGACCCTGTGTAACGACGGTCATAAGTATATCCTACTTTTCCGAAGAAACCAACAGTTCTCTCTCTTTCAGCATTGAAGCCATAATATGAATTTCCTTCATTGATGATTTTTTCAATAATTCTTGGATCAGTAAAAGCAGTAAGACCTCTGTCGTATTGAAGTCCGGCTGCAGTAAAATTATCACTGTTTCTGTCTAAAGATCTTAATTCAGTACCAAACAGACCTTCTAATTCATGTTTTTCATTAAGAGTATTTCTATAATTTACACTATTTCGTATGTTATAAGAAGTTAAGTCGTTTGTGAATTTTCTTAAAAATCCTCCATTAGGCAATACAGAAATTGGTTCTGCAGTTAAATCATCCGGATCTTTGTATAAAAAGATATTAGCATTTCTAACAGTTGTGTTTACACCTTCAACCCCATATTCTGTACCTGCTCTGTATGCGCCTACAACATTAGAATTTTCATAAATTTTATGTTCTCTTGAAGTATTTGCATAACGTGCCGAACCTGTAAGATTATAAGTCAAATTTTTATTGATTTTATAATCTAAATCCAATTGAAAACGAATATCTTTTACTTTTATCTCCAGGACATTATTCGCCAATTCATTTATAATATTCATTGGAGCCCAGTTGTTTCTGTAATATTCTAAATTACCGGATTCATCATAAGGCCTTAATGTTCTGCTGGTATTTAAAACATAATTAAACGGGTTAATATCAAAATCTCTGGTTACATTTCCAAATACAACATCTTGCTGGCTTTCATAAGTTCCCGGAGCATTTTGATCACGCACAGAAGCTAAAGTAGATAAGGTAATGTTCAACTTGTCATTTACATAAAAAGTCCCTTTTATATTTGATGATAATTGATTAACACTGTCTGCAATAGTCCACCCCGGATCAGTATAGAACCCTAATGATGCATAAAATGTGTTATTTTTTCCTCCACCTGAAAAACTCAAAGAGTGATTTTGTGTAATAGAAGGTCTAAACAGTACCTTAAACCAATCTGTATTGGCTAATTCATATTTTCTTAAAAAATTATTTCTGCTCACTGGATCATTATTTACTAAATAACTGTCCGTTTCAGGTACATAAGTATTTATGGCTTTACTTAAGATATTGTAAACTCCGCCATATCTGCCCTGAAGAGTTGATGGCACGTCAAGAAAACCTTTTTGTTCCATTTCTTTTAAAATACTCATCGATTCCTGAGAATTTAAAATATCATATTGTGAATAATTTGGAACTGTTCTCACGGTATTTTCAACAGAATAACTCACTTTCAAAGGAGAATCCCTGCGTCCTTGTTTAGTTGTAACGACCACAACTCCATTTAATGATCTTGAACCATATATTGAAGTTGCCGAAGCATCTTTAAGAATTTCTATACTTTGAATATCATTAGAGTTTAATCCGGCTACAGCTGAACTTAATAACGTTTCTGAATTTCCTGAAGCCAAATCTGCAAAAGAAATATTGATTATATCTTCCTGAACAACACCGTCAATAACCCATAAAGGCTTTGTATCACCAAATATAGAAGAAGATCCACGAACGGTAATTTTTGGAGCAGTACCAAATGTTCCTGTAACATTTTGTACAGTAACTCCGGCAGCTTTCCCTTCAATCATTCTACTAATATCAACAACACCATCTACTTTTAATTCTGATCCTGAAATTTTACTAATTGCTCCTGTAAAAGTTCTTTTTGATGTTTTTTCATAACCTGTCGTGATAACTACTTCTTTTAAATTTTGTCCTAATTCATTTAAAACAATAGTTGGCGAAGTATTTTCTATTCCAATTTCTTTGGTTTCCATACCCACATACGAAATCACCAACTGAGTGCTATTTCCCGGCATTTCGATAGAAAAATTACCATCAAAATCAGTCAGGACTGCTATTTTGGTTCCCTTGGCAAGTACTGTAGCACCAGGTAAAGGGCTGCCGTTTAAGTCTGTAACTTTTCCTTTGATAATAGGACCTACTGACAAAATTTCGAATAAAGGATTATTAGTTTCATCAGTAGTAAAACCATCTAATTTTGTGCTTTTTTGCAAAATAATCTGATTACTTACTTCAGCATAAGTAATATTGAATGGTTTCAAAATTCTGCTGAGTATGCTTGACAACGTTTCCTGATTAGCCTCAATACTAACTTTTTGATTTAGCTGCGGCAGTCTTGAATTGTATGAAAATTTTACATGTGCTGACTTTTCAAGTTTAGACAACGTATTATCCAGACTTAAATTTTCAACAGCAATAGTTACTTTTGTATCTAATTTTCTTTGTCCATTTACACTGTTTGCCATTGTAATACTTGAAAACACAAGTGCTAAGGCAAACTGAAATAGCGTTATTTTCATGATTCGATAGAGTAATCGTTGTTTAACAACTGGTTTTTTCATAATTTTGGTTTGGTTTTAATTAATACTATTCGAGTGTATTTTTAGAAACTTAATAAATGACTCTTTACAGAGAGTTATTTAATTTTTATTGAGTGTCGAATATGTTACAGCATTTCGACACTTTTTTTGTATTTTTTTCACATAGGCAACCAATTATTGTATTTTATTATTATTTATAAGACTTGATTATTTTAATTACACCCTTCCGAGGTTATTATAATTTGATTACCATTCATTTCAAAATTGGTATCGTTGCCAATACTTTTACAAATAATTTTAAGTTTCTCTGATAATGGCTGGTCACCTAATGAAGTTGTTAAATGACAATCTTTTAATTTATCCTTGGGGAAATCAACATCAACCAGATATGCCTGCTCTATTGTTTTAAAAATCTGATCTACAGGAATATCTGTAAATTCAAAACTTAATTGCTCAATATTTCCAACACTCCCTGCCAACGCTTTGTCTTCTGTAATATTGGTTATCTTATTAAAACTTAAATTACTTCTTAAAAAACGCAGAGCTTCATTAGGAAGTAAGACCACTTCAGTTGTTTGTTTTGAATTTCTAACCAATTCATTTGAACTTACCCTAACTTTACCGGTGCGAACAAGTATTTCAACATCTGGTTGATCCGGGTAAGCTCTTACTCGAAAACTCGTACCAACAACTTTTGTAATGATTTCGTTTGCGTAAACTAAAAAAGGTTTTTGGGGATTTTTACTAATTTCAAAGAAACCTTCTCCGGATAAATAAACCTTCCTTTCGTTTCCGGTAAAGATTTTAGGATAACTTAATTTACTATTTGGTTGTAATAAGACAGAACTGCCATCAGATAAAGTAACTATTTGTGGTTTATTTGAATTATTTGTTTGTTCAACAAGTCCTTCATTTGTACCGTCAATAAGTTCATTATAAGTTAGAACATTATGTTTTTTAATAAATTGATTATTATAAAACCAAACCGATACAAAGGCAAAAAATACAGCAGCAGCAACTCCTGCAAACCAATATTTTTTTAAGTATTTAACAGTAAGATTTTTATTGGATTTATTACCATTTTCTAATTCTTCAATCTTAATCCATGTTGATTGTAATGCGATATTAAGTTCGGAAGAAGAAATTATAGTATTGGGAACTTTCATCGCCAGCAATAAAAGTCTGGCATCTTCAACCAATTTAGCTCTTTGTTGATTTTCTAAAGTCCATTCTTCCCAGCCTTGTTCGTCAACTTTAGACAAAATCCAGATTTGAAATGATTCGTCAGATAAGAAATCTTCAATTTCGATATAATAATTACGTTTTTGCATCTATAAATAAGGGTTACAAAAACACAGAGGGCAGCTTGGTGATTAAGTACTCACCTATTTATATATATTTTTTTATTTTTTTTTAAATAAATTTAAAAACACCTGAAGACAGCAATGCAATAATCGAAAAACTCCCTTTCCATTCCTTACGAAGAGTAGATAATCCGCGATGCAAAATATTCTTTGCCGATTGATAATTGACATCTAACATTTCGGCAATCTCTTCTACACCCAGCCCTTGATTATACCTTAAAAACAAGGCTTCTTTTTGACGTGGGGGTAAATCGTTTAATAATTTATTGAGATAGAAAACACTTTCCGCAGTTGCTTCATCATTAATAAGTTCATGCTCCACCGAAAAATCAAAAAGAAATTCAATTGAATCTGTAGTTGTAGTTTTTCTAAAAATATGATCCCGTTCGTACAAACGTGCAATTCTCTTTCGTACACTTGACAATAAATAAGCCTTTACCACATCTGGTTCTTGTAAGGATTCACGATATAACCAGACATCTGCAAATACGTCCTGGACACAATCCTGAACTCTTTCAGGAAAACGACAAAATGAGTTTCCATAATTAATTAAATCACCATAGTACTTTTCAAAAAGCAGAGAAAATGACTTTTCGTCACCCGCTTTAAGTTTATTCCAAAGTTTGTGGTCATCATAGATTTTCATTGTCAGAGTTTGGGTCTTCATAAAAAAATGTTTTTTAGTAAAAGTGCCATTCGATTTTTTAATCATCAGATTAAATGAACATTAAAGATTTTTATAACCTTAACAGCTTGTCATGCAATAAAAAATTTCATCTGCAAACCTCATTAAAACTTCGTTATGCTATGGTATCCTTTTGTATCAAAAAGCTACCTCGTTTGTAATGGTATTGACTAAACCATCGGATTTATAGTTAAAAACCTTTTGGTGATGAAGGACAGAAATATGGATTATAAAAAAAACTTCCAAAATCAAATAGACTTTGGAAGCTGTTTTTTTTATGGCTGATAATAGATTCGAACCAAAATAATGGATAAGTATTTGTTTATTTTATTTTCAACATTTTGTTCAGATATGTACTAGAGTAAAGTTTAAACTGTTTTTTAGAGACACCCTTTTGAGTTCATTCATATGCCCACTTTTATCCAGAATATCCACAAAAGAAACAAAAATGGAAACCCAAAACCTCGGGGTTCAATCCAGCTAAAACTATCGGTTCAAAAATCTAGATTTATTTCTGTAACTTTTTTAAAATATACCGACAAAATAGATATAAAAACATATAAACATATAAACATATAAACCAAATGAAGTCAAAATTTTTTTACACACTAAGTATTTGCAATCTTTTAGCTTTTAGCTTCTATCTCTTTTCATTTTCCAGTAATGAAAATACCAAAGTTGTTGATTTTCAGGATAAAATAATAAAAGTCAGGGGTATTGTTGTTGTTGACTCACTTGGGGTTGAGCGGGTTATTATTGGTTCGCATTTGCCTGAACAGAATTTGAGCAGTTATGGCAACAGACTAAATTCCAGAGGTAAAGTTGGCGTTTCAGGTGTCATGCTTTATGATGCAGAAGGACAGGAAAGAGGAGGCTATGTTACAGATGACAATTTAGGAAACGCGTTTCTGTCTTTAGACTCGAAAACCAATATGCAATTGTTATTACTATCAGAGCCACAAGGCGCTGCAGCAATAATGTTAAATAGCCATGATAGAAAAAACACAATAACACTATCCACTAGTGATGAAAATGCAGATGTAAAATTGAAGCAAAATGATAAAAATATAAAATTATATGAAAATGAAAAATAATAAAATTCTATCAACGCTCATTTTACTTTTTGCAATACTGGGTTGTAAGAGCCAAAATATTTTTATTCCTAAAATGACAAATATAAACCCGGTATCCTATACAGACGTAGTTTATACCGGTATTAAAGATACAGTTCTTGTTTCTACTTTCAGTGGGCGCATTTCCAAAAGAATAAATGGCAATCCAAAAGAAATTGCAATTGCAAAAATTGAGGATGAAATTTATTCCTTGGCTTATCATCCCCAACGAAAAGAAATTGCAGCAGCCACTTTAGAAAATGGTATCCTTTTAATCAATGAGAAAAATGGAAAAATCATAAAAAAACTGCCTTTAAAAACTACTTGGTCCATTGCTGTTTTCTTTTCGGATAATTTCAATTATCTGGTTACTCAGGACCAGAAAAAAAACCAATATATCTGGGATGTAACCAAAAATTACCAGGAATTGATATTGCCATCTGATTTTCCAAAAGGAGCTATTGTAAAAATTGACAAACAAAACATAGCAATAATTGTTACTCCAAGTAAAGTTATCTATTGGAATATGAATAACAATATGGTACAAAAAGAGATTTCAGTTGACCTGAATAAATTTACGGATATGGATAGTGAAGGAAATTTTCTTTCCTTAAATTATAATGAATGTACCAAATACAATAGCAATACGCATCAACCGGAATTTAAAGTAAAGCATCCCAATTGGATTACGCATGATATAGAAGATGAAAGTAAAGTATACGAAGACGATTACAGCATGAATCTTACCGCGGCAAAATTTGCTAAAAATAAAATTTTTACGGCCAGTATTGACCGTTCTGTAAGAGTTTGGGATAAAAAAACCGGAGAGCTTTTAAAATCATTAACAGACCATAAAGCAACTGTGAATAAATTAAAAGTATCAAAAGACGAAAGCCAACTTGTATCAATTGACCTAAAAGGTGGAATCCAGTTTTGGAATGTAGAGTAAAAAACTTCGACCAACAGGGTTTACATTTTCAGCTACACCATAAAACATTGTAGATAAACTTAAAATATATAAACCTCTGCACTTTGAGTACAGAGGTTTGTTTTATTTTGCGATATTCTGTTTAAATTTGTACCCTCATTGTACCTCAAAACTTGTACACCTTTAAAACACAAAATTGCTAATTTCTGCATTTGCAAATATGGCAGTAAACAATACAAATCATACTAACAAAAAAGTCAAGAAACTTATTTTACAAGTACACTTTTATATTTAGATATGTCTTTTAATACAATACCAGTACCTATAACCACTGCTCTTAAAGGGTCTTCTGCAATATAGACTGGCAAATCAGTCTTTTGTGATATCCTTTTATCAAGACCACGCAGCATTGCCCCTCCACCTGCCAGATACAATCCCGTATTATAAATATCGGCAGCCAGTTCTGGTGGTGTCAATGAAAGCGTTACCATAATAGCGTCCTCAATTCTCTGTATAGATTTATCTAAAGATCTTGCAACTTCTCTAAAAGTAACTCTGACCTCTTTAGGTTTCCCGGTAAGCAGATCTCTTCCACGAACCGTTATATCATCAGGAGCCTCTTCAAGTTCTTCCATTGCAGCACCAACATCGATTTTTATTCTCTCTGCCGAAGCTTCTCCAATATATAAATTATGATGTGTTCTCATATAATACAATATATCATTTGTAAAAACATCTCCGGCAATTTTAATAGATTTGTCACAAATTATTCCTCCTAAAGCAATAACCGCAATTTCTGTAGTTCCTCCTCCTATGTCAACAATAATATTTCCTTTTGGTTGCATCACATCTAAACCAATTCCAATAGCAGCAGCCATAGGCTCATGAATTAAATATACTTCTTTCCCATTTACCCGTTCACAAGACTCCTTTACGGCTCTCATTTCTACTTCGGTAATACCGCTGGGAATACATACCACCATTCGCAATGCAGGAGTAAAAAAGTTTTTCTTTACTTCAGGTATATTTTTTATAAACCAGCTGATCATTTTCTCGGAGGCATCAAAATCTGCAATAACCCCGTCTTTAAGCGGACGGATTGTTTTAATATTTTCGTGTGTCTTACCCTGCATTAAATTCGCCTCTTTACCTACTGCGATAATTTTCCCGTTTCTAATATCCCTGGCCACAATAGAAGGGCTGTCTACTACGATTTTCCCGTTGTAAATTATTAAAGTATTAGCTGTCCCCAAATCCATAGCTATTTCCACTATCATAAAATCAAATAAGCCCATAATATAGTTTTGTTTAAGAACGCTATTGTTGTTGTTTTATTCTCTATAAGATAAAAAAATCAATGAAATCTCTATTGCCTGCCAAGGGAATTCTGACTAAACTTTTGACTGCTTAGTACTCCTCTATATGTTTTACAAAAGTATCAGTAAATTGAAACTGATTATTGGAGACTTATA
>Ga0307510_10009757_pt1 | contig 11425 bp, 12 predicted proteins | sample 12_EM_MG_FD_207224 | JGI IMG/M metagenome (GOLD analysis project Ga0307510, IMG submission 207224) | Populus trichocarpa ectomycorrhiza microbial communities from riparian zone in the Pacific Northwest, United States - 12_EM | ecosystem: Host-associated > Plants > Roots > Unclassified | place... | reverse complement strand
ACCATTTTCAAAATATACAACACAACCCCCCCCCCCCCCCCCCACCTCCCTTGATATCATACGGCAGAGGAGGGGAGGGAGAAAGATTTAGACTCGCATTCCGAAACTGCCGAAAATTCCAAAGAAGAGGGAAAAGGACACGAATATGGTTTCGACTGGATGGGGGAAAAAGAAAAGCGAAAAAACAAAAAAAAAGGAAGAAGACAGCCATCCAGTATAATAATACGGAACCGTCGCCGACTCAGCATAGAAGGTCACTGATATGACATACCGTAGCGGATATTATCTCGGAAAAAGTGGTAATACTTATTATTGCGGCCATGATACCAGAGGACGAAAGCCAAACCTTGGGGAGGGGGGGGGGATTAGAATAAGATTTAATAATTAAGTTAAGCTTGAGCTTTCCATTATTACTATACTTTTACTCCGTCTTGAACTCTATCCAGGCTGACCTCAGCGCTGACAAGCCCGGAGCCGACAACATTCCCGAAATTCCTTCCCTTCACTCCCCGACAACGGGGAAGCAAGTAAACATAAGGAAGGTCCCACCCCCACCCATCCAAAAAGAAAAAAGAAAGAAAAGCCTTGTCTTCCATTTTCCCCCTTTGATTCTAGAATAAGAAAGCTTAGCCACGCTTAATTAGCCCCATTCATGGAAATTTCCGTTACTCTCCGTCGTGGGTGCCGGTAAACGTTGTAATTAAGGTGTGTGTGTGAGTGTTGTGTGTGGTGGTGCGTGGGAACTTTCCCTTTCTTGCTTTCTTGGCTTAGCTTAGCTTGCTGACGCGTACTCTTCCAGTAACAAGTACCCGGCATGAAGAAGCCGAATTATTATTCTAGTCCTGGATTAAAAAGTATGAGGCGTCTGAAATGCGCACAGATAATTTGCCATACTCGTACAAAAACTCTTTTTTGACCCCTACCTGTTAGTGGGACAAATCGGTTAGGTTAGGTTATTCCAGGATGATATAAACTGTTCCTCGAGCAGGTTGGAATTTAGAATCCCTGTGTTCCGGTGCCTTTTATGCGGGAAAGTTTGTACGAGTGCGTTTGGTGGGAAGAAGAAGGGAGAGAAGGAAGGAGGAGGCTTGGCCGATCTCAGGGTTTATCCTCCGAACTTCCGATGGTGCTTAGCTCTCGCTTGGAACGGCAACTTCCTTTTAGCCAATCCTTGGGCATGGTTGTGGATGGAAGGGTGGATGGAGGGGATGGATGAATGAATGGTAGTCAATCCTGTTCTTGGAGTCGTCTTGTCTGATACACCGGTGTGTGTGTCAGTCATTAGGGATTGGGGAAACTGCCTTTGCTGATCCCCTGCAAATCGCTGTGGAGGCAAGGAGCTATGTTTGCGGATTTTCATGGACATCCGGCCCGTATCACGTATTCATAAATCAAAAGTCTCTTGAACTGTCGTCGTAGGGTACCGGTAGGTCAGTTGAAACAGGATTTGGTTGGCTTATGAGCTATGGTCTCCATTATTAACATAGTTTACATGTGACTGTAAAAACTCCAGCCCTATCATAAGTGTAACTGCCCATCCCTTGTGGTGACGATCAGGATCGCCCAGGCCTGGCACACACACAGGGAGGGAAATGATGGAGGAAGGGAAAAGGGAGAGAGAAGGTGGGCTGGAAATACGAACAAGCAAAGCAGTCTCCCAGGCAGCCTATCGCGTAATTTCACGATCGACTGGGTGGGAGTTTAAGGCCAAGCCTCGTAATTAGAATATTTGTACTAGTACAAGAGGTACGCTGGAACAGGGTTCGGGCGTTTGGGTGGCGAGAGTTGAGTAACCGGTACTGTAAGGTACAGTCGCTTCCAGTATCACGGGATTGTAGAGTGGCGAGAGTGGCTGCATGAAAAAAGGGATAAAAGTCAAATATGGGAAAGCGTACATGAATTCAAAACAAGAAAATTAGCCTGAAATGGAGAGAGTGATTCGGATGCAAATGGCGAAAGAGAATCGACGTCTACGGTATTGTGCAAATCGGTGAGGGCGTGTACAGCTGGGTTGCAGAATGTAATGCCATATATGAGCAGAGTTAGAGTACTTGAGAATAAAAGAATAGTTCCGGAAAGCTTTTTTTTATCTATATACTGGTGGTATGATGTGTATTTTATTTCTGGCTAAAATAGATGCATGCAGCTCGCACTATGGCATGTAAAAACCATAATTCCAAACAATTTTAACAAAATAAAATACGAAAATCAAACAATGCTTGCAACCTTTCCTTTGCAGGAATACTCAATCCCGGGGGATCGCCGATGATGACGACTAACAATACTGGTATAGAAACACAAACTGGAAGTCCAGCTCAAAAGCCAGTATTGGTGTTCTATTACAGTGATGACTCAATTTTTAAGGAAACTCCAGCCAGCAACTATGGTTCCAGACGTCTTAACCGTGCACTTCATAATTTGGAACGGGGGACGGCTTGGCAATGACAGATGTGTACCTATGTTCAATTCACATCACTGTTATAATATTTCTGCAATTGTTAGGCCACAGGAGTTTGAGGAAGGGTAATCTAATGCAAATAATCTGAGGACATATTGAAAGAAAGTGTATATATACATCCAAGCAATTCATCCTCATCCTACTACTTATCAACCATACTTTATATTCTATCTTTATTTTCACATTCAAAAAACACTTTATAGAGTTATGCCCGCTCAAGGGAAACGTGGAAGGCCACATTTATTAGATAATCCATGAGCAACAACACTTTGTACAAGAGCCTATCATGAAAGACAGTGCCAGGTATACTTGCTCCACTTTCTTTACTAAGATGTCCCCCCTGCATAGAATATGTTTAGAGTTCGTTACGGGGCGGACGGCCCCGAAAAACGCGGGCCCCTGGCCTCTTTCCCCGCCTGGCCTTCCTCAACAGCCTGGGGCGGGGTGTCTTTTTTGGCATTCCCTGCCCCTGTCCCCGCTCAAGCCCCCGCCCCACCCATACCCCAGACAGGTTCCCGTTAAAAATAGGTGGTAACAAACGGGCCCCGTCCAGGGAATGAGTGCGGGTGGGCCTCAGACAGGGGCGGGGCGGGGATTACACAAAAAATACCCTCCCCGGCCCCATGTAAGGGCGGGGTCTGGCGAGTGAAAAACCCCCCTGTCCTGCCCAGTAACGAACACTAAATATGTTACTCACATCTTATATGGGCAGGTCAAGAATATAGCTGGTATGGTGATGATTGACCAAGTTGTTCCACCAGTGGATGTGAATCCTAGTACCCAACGATCACGAATATGGCGAGCGCGCAAACGTGTCCAGCTCAACCTCGATATCCCACCTGCAATAGCCCTTCAGAAGCCAGTTATTCTGCTGCCACTCGATATTCATCCTATCCCTTCAATGATTCCTCCGCCCTTAGATCCACCAGGTTACGAAGACCCTGCTGGACTGTTTTCGCCAGCTTTGCAACAGTGGCCCCATCGTGAAGCACGTGTTAATGGTCCGTCCTCAATACGTTTAGAGATCTGAACAGTTAGGTGGTACTATCATAGATCTCTAAGAATAAGCGAGATGGGTAAGATGGGGTACTTTATCGTGTACGGAGATGTGTCTAGGAAGGCTCAATATAAACATGCGTAAAATAGTGATAAATATTTTTCTTGTGATAACATATTATATTGATAGGGTCTCTTCTCTGTAGCGTGATTCTTTCAGTAAAGCTCGGGAGGCACCTTGATATTTATATCCTGTGTCGATAGAGTGCACGGTGTATAAGTATCTACCATACAAACTAAGTGCCTGCTAATCATTCCGAACATTTCCTCATAGTGCGAATACCGTTTGACCCTGAATATGATCGCCTCACTATTGACTTCCGGACTGGAGGGCTCTTGATTTCTCTGGTGTGGCACCATGTCCCAGTCAGAGCTCACAATCCTTCTTCCGTCGGGAGGAATAGAAACTTGTCTGCATGCTAGACAGTGTCCTCAAAATTGGACGAACGAAGTGGGAAACTTCATAATCGGACCTATCGCATTAGCAGATATCACTCTTGCTTCCTGCCCCCAGGCTTCGGTCAGACTGTCAGTCGGGATCGTACCAGTTGCACAATTCTCTCATAGTCCTTCATTACTGAATAGTCCTAAATGGTAATGTACCATGGGTGTGGGTGTGGTCATACTCTTATTTCAGTGCAGAGTAGAGATGATGAAAACATTCGATTACTTTAGTGACATTGTTTCCTGTGCCGTACCGCTATATCTGTAACTTTATGCGACGTTGACCGATTTCGCACGGGACACTTGCATAATCTCGGCAAATGTCCCCTCTCATATATCCTGCAAACGGCATCCGGTCAGAAAGACGGCCGCGACATATATGCTGTTATGAGATAGGTTCCAATGATAGTGTCCTTTGCCGTTGGGAGGCAAGTACGACGCCGTCTGGTGTTGTCGTGACGTCCCAACACCGGGGACTGAGGGGTGTGTTAGCTTCACAGGGTGAAGGTAGGGTAACCCCAGGGTACACAAAAATAGGGGGAAAAGCTACGCTTTTCTCATATGCTTATCATGGACAAAATCAATTCAGGATAGCACAAGAGGCTTATTTCCTGGCGACTTATCAAAACACACCGCTATGAGTGGCCCCTCTTATCAAGAATACTATGATGTTTTCTGTTATTCAAAATTGCAGGCAACTGAAGAGAAACAAGCACTTTTTAGACCAGAGATCCATCTCTGACGCTCAAGAAAAACGGTTGCAAAACAAGTCGGAAAGGGTAGTCAGTCTGGGGGTTGGAAAATGTGATGGTTTATCCGAGATGAGGTGTCTTGGATGCAATACAGGAAGATTACGGATGTAAGACAAGAACAACATGAAAAGATTACTTGCATGTTGAATGATGAAGGTAGCTTGTTAGCTGTAACAGAATATATCCTCCAAGCAGGACAGAGTAAGTTTAAATCGCCACTTGTGTTCTAGCCTTCAATTTTGTCTTCATCCAAATAAAATCTTCAAAACGTATAAGAACTAAACAGAGACTAACATTTATGGATATTGAATCTTATAAAATGGCACAAATAATAAACCAGGCCAGGACTGAGGCTGAGGACCTGGTGGTTGGACAAGGGAGAGATCCTAATATTCAAAGAATACAAAAGTCAATAACAAGTCGGACTGGTCGTCGATGGCTTGCAAGACTAGGTTATAAATGGAAAGAAGTACGAAAAGGGGTATACAAAGATGGCCATGAAAGGCTAGATGTTATTACCTCTCAGAATGAGGTGTTCTTGCCAGCTTTGCACTCACGTCAATCACGTCTCATGGTATGGGATGAGAATCTAGTATAAGGAAGATACTCTGTAGGAAGATGAATCCTAAGATTGTGACTGCACCGAAGACTCAAAGTAGCGGTAAGGATCAAAATAGAGATCAAGATTTTTCAAAGTAGAATTAACTGGTAAAACTTAATATCGTTAAGCCTGAAAGCTTCACTCAATAAGTTCTCTTAAGGATCGTTTGTTATAAGAATAGGGTGTCTCCCCCTTTAATGTAAAGCCAGAGGACACCTGTCAACCATTCTGACCTCTCGGGAGCACCCTGCTCAGCTCAGGGCTGTCCAACTCACCTGCTTAAAGTGAGCTAACGCTCGGAGGCAGTTGGACCGCTCAGATATTCACTATCTTCACAAATAGGAAGTGTTCACGGTAATGTCTCTCCAGCCATATTTCTATGAGCGAAAGCTCTTTCCTATCTGTAGCATGTCAGTGGCCGACTGACAGGATCACTGTAGAGATAATATCCATTGGGACTCGCTGGCCCAGAGGTAGTTTCGTCTATACAAGCTACGCAGTCTATTGGCAAATCCACTTGGCTATACTAAGCTTCTAAACCTAACTGCATGCTCCCACGAGAATCAATCTCCTGCTGCTTGACTGCATGGGCACTACCCACAGCCAACCATGCGGGACCCTCTTAAATTATGACAAGACTCACACCTCTAGAGTCCACTAATAATCCATGGTAATGCTAGAGTTTGCTGGGTAGCCAGGGACTGGCGTTGGGGTGGTTGTCCTGGATTCTTTTGCAGCTTCCTCAGTCAGCTCCAAGCCCTCTACAGTTGACCATACTACTACCTGGAGGTTAAAGTATGCTTGTAGGTGGTTCCCAGGTAGTACCTAGGTGGCGCCCCAGGAGGCGGTCACCCTCACACTGCTTAAATATCCTAAGAACAGCTTCTGGTCGGTTGGACGGCCACAACACATACGGTGTTGTAGGAGCGTTTCTATCGAGCTCACTTTACTAGGAAGCACAAAACTACACAGCCGTACCGTGCTGGCGCGCCGTACCAACGTTTGGGCCGCAGGGAGCTGTGAGAAATGTTCCCTGAAAGTTATAGGTGGTTTTGATTACTCTTGCTCCGTCAGTACATCAGCAAAAGAAATACCTTGCGTTCTGGCTCTCCCCGGTCACCCTGGGCGCTGGACTTTCCAGGTGCTTATAACATAAACTCCGGTTCTGGGCGCTTCCCCCAGGGCTCATTCCGTCCGGAAGTGAAAGGGTCGCATCCAATGCGTCGGGACAGCCAAGTCAGCATCCGGACGCATTGGATGCGGCCCTTTTGCGTCCTGACACATTTGACCCTCGCTGGCGCAGCCACCCCCCTGATACACTACCCCGAGCGCCCAGCCTCTTCATACCTTCGCTCCCAATGCACCGGTTCCCATGCTGCCCTTTTGCGGACTTCTTGCAGCTGCGACATCTCTCCTTCCGGCCTCCACCCCCGATACGTCCGCCCACCAGCTTTCTTTCCATCATACACTCTCTTCTTTAACCCTGTCACTAACCTCTCCCTGAATCCATTTCTCATCCAGAACCCCACCAACATCACGTCCGCTTCTCCCACACTCCCGGATTCCCTCAGTTCTCTTTTGCTATTCGGTGGACTTTTTCTCATCATTACTTCCTCCGCCCTCATCCCTCCCAATCTATTCAGCCCTTCCTCCTCCACCCTCTGATCCCAGCCCGGCTTCTCCCACATCCGGCGGACCTCCCCCCTCTCTTGCCCTTTCTTACGGCTCTCTCCTCAGCTCTCCACATCTTATCTCGTTTACTCCATGCCTCTCGCCGCCTCCCAGGCCTCTTACAGTCTGCTTGAGGGCTCTCACCGTCTTCCCCGGCTTCTTACAGCCCCCCAGACTCATTCCTGTGCCTGTCAACCTACAGCTGCCTGCTAGACGACTTACCCAAGCCTGCGCAGTTTATCACCATCTGCGCGACATATTCCCATGTCTTCCGAACCTACAATTGCCCTCTAGATGCCTTACTCAGACTTGCGCGGCTTATAACCATCCGCGCAATTTATTCTCCTGCCTTTCCTGCCCACTCAACTCGCACACTACTATTGTTTGACCATTCCTGACCCTTTTGGCACTTGTAATTTAATTTAATTTTATTACATATATATACACGATCAGCGAGTAGTGATAAAACCATTCTCCCTATCCTCTGGATTGTTTTCTTCAACATGCGATTCCGCCTCCCCACAGTCTTGGAACTGCGCTGCACAAACCAGTGCTCCCAGATTGGGCCCATGTTCTCGCTGCGGCTCGGGCCGACCATGTCCGCCTCCTGTATCGACGAGGCCGCCAGCGGCCTCCAATTCATCCAGCACCGTATTACTACCAAACTCCCGCCTCAATGCGTCCTCATTATTGTCATATCCCGCCGTCCTCTCTACCCGCGTTTCCCGATCCTTCGCGGTTGTGGCCCCCAATGTCGCCCTTATCCACTGGATTATTCAACGTTGCCAAACTCTTTCCGTTTTGCCCCAGGATCGTGTCTGACTTCCAGCAGGGCTATCTATCTGTTAGATGACCTTTTACCCAACTCGAGTACATGCTGTTTACAAAAGTGTCCGTAAGCCCGGGCCGTCGGGGGATCCAGACACTTGCGAACCCTGCCAGTACACATTGTTTTTCTTACCCCTGGAAGTGGTCCTTGTGAAAGTCACATTATCGATACAGATGACAGTCTGCCAATATCGCAGTGAATGACATAATAGGGCTGCTGTCAGACAGATAAACAGGCCATCGATCTTATCCAGGAAACTCTCACCCATCATGCATTTCCTTTGTGGGCCAGAGTAATGTCGAGCAAATATTACACCCGGAATCTGCGGTGCTAGGATTCTAAGAGAAATTGGCAGTCCGCCGGATTAGATTGATTTACTGTTACTCCGATTAGAAACAATCCTGACAAATGTCAAAAGAATGCCTGATGGCTGCCGGGCGGGCAAATGAACCTATCCTCCTCCAGTAGGTATTTGTAACAGGTTTATTCCTGTCTAACGAAAATACAATAGAACCGGCGATAGACCTGCTAGCACTGGTGCTCAGGGAATCTTCAAGGGACCGGTAGCTAGAAGGATAATAGTTGGAGGACAAATTGGGCTAAGGGACTCAGCGATTGCTGTTCAACCAAGTGTATTCTTAGACTGAAGGTCTGTCGAAGTCTGCTGTCTCCTGCTAGCCAGGAGAATGGTTTAAATACAAAACCTAAGAGGGATAGCCTTCCTGCAATCACGATCATTACGAGTAGCTGTGCACATACCGGAATCCTGTAATCCTGCAAGACCAAAGAAAGAAACAAACAAACAATGCTCAGCCCTCGCCAGTGTTACATAACCACTTCATACCCGCAATTCTAAATATAAACTTCCAACAAAGCAAAATAAATATAATAATACAATAGCATAGCCTATCTGACTCAGAGACAGTGGGGGAGCTGAAATCAAATCAAATAAACCAAATATAAATCAACTAAACATAGAAGATCCAGCACTGCCCGCTCCTGTGTACCGTTACCGGAACATGTACACATGTTACAGTATTCCAGTCTTCGTGTGCAGGCTGTAGGATCCTCAATATTGAGCTTATAGAGTTCTGTTATAGCCTTCTTTGCTGTATGCAGATACTGAGATCTGCATCCGCTGTGCTTTGCCCGGATCTGCAAATCAGTTATCAGCAGCCACTCCATCTGGTCTAGTATAGGATGTTGGTTATCGATTAAGGGTAATGTACCTGGACATTTGAGGGCGGTGTAGCATCAGGAATGTCGGGAAAGCCTAATTTGGTCCAGGAATCGCTCCAACCTGTGCGAACCTTTTCGGTCAGGGTAATCGAGTCCGGAAACGGATTGACTAAGATGGTCTAGTCCCACATCAGGGCACGGGATCTGGCCAGAATGGTACGCTGAAGCCCTGTTGCCATATTTCGGCTAGTACTGGCTCACTGTCCTCCGAGATCCAATTCCCCCACCGTTGGATCTGGATGACTTGGGGTTATCACCGGCATCGCCAGTGGATTCAAGTCTGTGGGCGAATGGGAGGGAATGGCAGATGTAAAACCGTTTTGGCTATCTCGTACTTGAGCAGACGTTCTCTGTCCAGGGTAACTAATCCTCCTGCTGGAATTGTGGGTATTCCCAGGGGTGATTGTTGGTATTGAGCGCTGCTAGCTAAGAAACTCATGCCCAATTGGTCTTTGCGCTCCCCAGGCTGATGGATGATCCGTATTGTCCCCATGCTGGCCTAACTCGTTCTCCTCACTCTCCTCACTCTCCTCACTCTCCTCACTCTCCTCACTCTGGCCATCATTACCCTCATATTGCCCATCATTAGGGTCTAGACTCTCATCTGCTGACTCTAAGCCCTGCTGCCGGTTGTACAGGACAGGCTTCGGTAGCTGGAGTCGTGAAGAAGCTGGCTCCCGCATAGCATCCTTCCTCCTACCGACAGCGGACCCAGCCATAACAGACTCAACACGGGGTGATGTTATTATAGTTAATCCGTCCCTGGACCTAGATCCCTGGAAACGTCCGCGAAGGACCTCCCTTTGCCTTTGCCTTTCCTGCCTCAATGAACGCGCTCGGTCCGTTATAAGCTGCCGCTGTTGTTGTGACATAGTATGCAGGTGAATATTAATAGAAGAGAATTGCAGTGTATGACGTTGAGGTGCAGGTGGTGTTAGGAAGCCTCAATTGGTAGGTAGCTAAGGGCAAGATATGGGGTGTGAACTTGGAAGATCGAAATAGTCGGCCCAGCTTCCTTAAGAACTAAGGATATTCACAGTTCATCACTCGATTTCATGTCTGCTAGCGTCAGCACACACCCCGTGTCCACATTGCAGCTTGATACCTGATATAGGAATTTGCACCTGAAGACTTGGTCACACTGCGATTTCACCGGGGCAATACGAGTGTTAGGTACTTGTGGTTTCTGAACCAGATGAAAAAAGGTTTGTTAGAAGATACGGACTAATCTAGTTTGAGTAGGTCTGCCAAGTGGACAGAAAGCAATGCGGGTAATGCTAGGGCTCGGGCCCGGACGCTAATCTCAGAAAGTGAAAGCTGCTGCTAAGGCTCAAGGGATAGGATATAAGATGAAAAGTTAGGATAGGAATAGTAATGAAAGGGGCAACCCTGAACGAAAAACACCCAGAGCAGAACAAGAATGATCCGCACAAGTCCAAAGAGCAAACCGGTAAAGCCAGCAGAGAGAACATATACCAAACGAAAAAGAGCTGGATGAGAGCAAGAATGATCTGCCAAGATTCCGAGAGCACGTCTCACGAGCCCACCCGGTAAACGGAGAACATCTAGTGGCAAACAAGAATGGTCTGCAAAACTGTAAGAGGGACCCCATAGAGCAACAATTTGTCTGTAGACTACATTGGGTTTGGGCAACTCAGAATGGCAACAGCTGGGCCAATCCAAACAAGAAATGTGCGGGAAAAAATACAAGGATAACTCACAAAACTCTAAAAGTTAAACCCAAATGAAAAACATGCAAAGGAAACACCCGCAGGATCTGCGGACAGTCGCAGGTCTAAATTAAGTATATTGATCAGGGCAAGCAGCCCAGACGTAGCGGGCTAATCTAAAACAGAAATAGTCAGGAAACAGTGAGAATAACATGAACTGTAGAAACAAAAGTGAAAACACCAAAAGGAAAAGTCAAAGGGTCTATCATGGCCTAGTACTTGTAAATTGCTTGAAATGGACCTGCACCCTCAGCTAGCTAGACATTAGCCACATTGGTCAGGGCAGGAGAGCTTTATTCGCAGAGCTAGTGAGCCAGGACAGAAACGGACTTGAGCTGACTCCCAACGCCTGTTTCCGCGAGAACTGCGCCAGACCTTGCCAACAGAATGGATGGAAAACCTGGTAGTCGTAATCGCAACTTACCAGGCGTAAAGGATGCACACGAGTCGGTTGGGGAGTCAGCGGCCGGGCTGAATTCTCGTCCGACTTCTTCAGCTGTCGGAATATCTGCACAAACATCACCGGTACATGAATCGGAGAGGGAATGGCTTCTGCTGGGCATATCGACTTGTGTCGCCAATGTGTTGACAGGCGGCTAGTCCCCCCAGGCCACCATCAACACAGGCACAGCGGACCATCTCACC
>Ga0307510_10009756_pt1 | contig 11426 bp, 5 predicted proteins | sample 12_EM_MG_FD_207224 | JGI IMG/M metagenome (GOLD analysis project Ga0307510, IMG submission 207224) | Populus trichocarpa ectomycorrhiza microbial communities from riparian zone in the Pacific Northwest, United States - 12_EM | ecosystem: Host-associated > Plants > Roots > Unclassified | place... | reverse complement strand
CCTCGCTGGCTTGATCCTTGCTATCTTTCCAAAGATGGGAAGTCTTCAAAAACCATCTTTAGCCTTGAAAACGATTTGAGTTTCACAATTCAAATCAAGATAGCTAGCAGCCTAGCACTTACGTTAAACGCTGTCAAAGAAACACTAAACTCTCTCAATTTTTCTTAACAACCAATCAAATACAAGTACGTTTTGCAGTTCAGCTGCGGTGGACGAACGCAATCTGCTTTGGTAAACTAATTAAAACTCTACTAGCTCTGACTATCCTTTTTGGGAACGTGTAAGCAAACGTCCCACATAGACTAATTTTATGCATTTAGGTGATAAACACGACAATTACCCATGTTTTCCATGGATGAACAAAACTTAGATCAATCAAACAATTGATCATAAACCTTAAGCCTAGCAGGACTTCACTTCCCTCAAGTGCTGCCATAATTGCATGCTTTCAAATATCTACTGCAAATTTATACTACAACCTAGCACTACAAGAGATTGAACTAGAATGTACTGTATTCCAAAAGTTTAAGAAATTAAGAAATATAGTTTAGTTTAACAAAAAAAAAAAAAACATGCTAAACATGAGAATATTTCAAGGAAAGCCAAGAGTTCATAAAAACATATAAATTTATAAACATGCAAAATAAAAAAATCATCATAAACATGCTTTCAACACAAATATAATAATAGAATTCTAGCATGCATCCTAAGTATATATTCAAACTTGCAATTAATATCAATTAAAACAAAGAAGGGTACTTGTTGAAACACTTTAAAGTAATTAAACTTGCTGTTGTCAAGGATAAATTATTTGTTCTTAAGACTTTATTACTACTCACTTGTGCAACTAGCATGTTTGCAATATATCTCTCAAGATTCTAACACCACCACCTTAGTTTAGATGCACTTCTAAATTAACAAGGTCTTTGAACCAAATATTATATAACTCAAATATCTCTCAACAATGTGAACCTAAGCTCTAGATACGGGAAAAACACTAAAATGAGGTGAGGAAGTGTGTAAAAATCTGGAAAAAAAATAAACTTATATAAAATTCTCCTTTAGCCCATTTTTATAATGGATTTTAGAAGCTAAAAGTTGAAGAATTAATTCTGGTAATTATCAGAATTAATTCTTATTATTATCAACCTTTGATTAACCACCATAAATCAAGGATTAAATATGAACATAATGGTCATAAATCTAATTTTTTGAGTTGACAAAACTATTTAGATTTGCAACAAGAAGAGACTGTTAACATTCATGGGCTATAATGAACAAATAATGGGTTGGAAGAAATAGTTCTTCATGGACCAGGCCTAAGTGCAGATTTTAGAAGGCACCAAATTATTATTTTTCAATAAACTCAAACTCAAACTCAGGCCGACCTAAATCCATAGTAGGTGTGTGGGTTCAAGCCTATATTCCACTTTGCTTAAAACATCTACATTCTAAAAGTTTAGGAACCCTTTTAACCCAATTTTAATTTTCTAACTTCGCATTTTATAAACACCAAGAACCTTTTGTATCTTTTTTATGTGGGATGAAGTTCTTTTAGAGAGTTTTGGATTTTACCAAAACTTGTCAACCAATGATTCTTTGAGATCAATTTCTTATTCACCATAATTTATTTAAATTATGTTAATGCTCCATATTAAAGACCTTATGTTGGATATTAGATTTCAACAAAGTTTTAATCCAAAAAGTGAGTGGGCCCCACTGTTAACTTGGTCTTAAATGTTTCTATTAACCATGTTTTAACAAATTTTCCAACAAACCCCCACATGAATGTAAATTGTTTAACTAATTTGAAAGCTTATTGAAGATTTGATTAGAGATACTGATTTAGTAGATTACTATATCAAGATAGATAGCTTTTGGTTTTGAACATTCCTTAGTGAAATACCATTAGATTTACACAGATAAATAGTAAATGCAATGTTTTGAGCTATTCAGCCTTTTGTATACACACATAATTCAACCAAGACAATAGTAATCATATAGTTTTTTACCTAGAGATTTCATTTGGTTCTTACCGTTGTGTTTATTTTGGCCCGAAACAACTCTTGAATTTATGAGTGCTCTAGAGAATCCAACTTTTATCAAAATTCTCAAAGAAATAGTCACATTTCTCACTCATATAGGTGATCTTTGATTAAAAGTATTCTATTATAATACACAAGGTGTAACTAGATATAAAAATCATTAAGAGCACAACTCACCCTTCATCACGCTGCATCTAATACTTATTTCATCATGGAAATAAATATAAAAATAATATTTTTTTAGTGTTACAAAAATGTTATATGACTTAGGTTTTCATTTGAATATAAATCTTAGGATCTTAAATCAACGAGGTATGGTTACCATCATTACACTCTTTTATCTTTAAAGGCTTTAAATAATTTCTCTTTATAAATTATACACAAGCTCTCTTGATAAATATTTGGTTAGCAGATCCGCAATATTTTTCTTTGACTTTACATAGTCAATGGAAATAATTTTATTTAAGAGCAAATGTTTAACGATATTATATCTATGTTATATATTTCTAGACTTACTATTATATATAGTACGTTATGCCCTACTAATTTCTAACTGATTGTCACAATGGTCACAAATAAATGGCACTAGTTTTGGCCAACATAAAATGTCATCTAAGAAATTTCAAAGCCATTCAACTTCCTCTCTAGCTTTATCAAGAGAAATAAACTTTTATTCTATCATGGATCTTGCGATGCACATTTGTTTAGAGGATTTTCATGACAAAACTACTCCACCAAGTATGAAGACATATTCACTTAATGTCAGGCATTCAATTAACATCAATATACCTTTCTAGTACCACTTGGTAACTAGTATAGTGTAGTCTATAGTTTAAGGTGTACCTCAAATATTTGAGTATCTTTTGTATTGCCTTATAACAATCCATACTTGGATTACTTGTAAATCATTTAGTTTGCAAATCGAGTATACAATAACAAGCCTTATACAGTTCATAACATACACTAGGCTTTTAATTATTCAAGAATATTCCAATGGGTTTATTCCTTTACCTCTATTCTTGGACATATGTACACCTATATCAATTGGTATTTTAACGGTGCTATGGTCACCTTTAGAAAATCTATTGAGAACTTTCTCAACATAATGGGATTGAGACAATACCAATCAATCTGATGTCCTATAAATTTTTATTCGTAGTATGACATTCGCAACACTCAAGTATTTCATGTCAAACTTATTGGTTAATATTTTTTTAGTAAACTTGATCATATAATCATTGTTGTCTAAAATTATCATATCATCCACATAAAGACATACAATGTCATAAACCTTTATTTGAGTTTTTCATATAAACAAAATTTTCAAGTTCATTGACTTTAAACTTTATATGATCCAAACTACACCAAAAAATTCAATAGAAATCCCAGATGGGTCAATTACAAGATCAAGGGCAAAGAAGCTCAAAATTGCATTTAATGAGCTTATTTAGAGTATTTGCGTGAAGGAAAATTTCAAGGATACTATAAGTTTAACAATGATGATTAGATCTTAGTCAACCTAATCTATGTACAAGAGGGGTCTGATCTATCTACTTCACGGGCTTAATTAATTTTGGCGTCATGGTTATCCATAGAAGGAGCGATAACTATAAGATTATGTATTTCCATGTGTTTTATGGATTTCAAACTATGAGAGAATTCCTTATTCTATGTGGAAACATAGGAGAATATGAAAGAATTAATTCCAAGAGTTTTCCTTATTTGTTTTGGATTATAATAGGGCGAGATACTTTAGGGCTTATTTTAATTTTGGTTGATGTTAACTCATTAGATCAACTAGAGTTTATTTTATTTCTAGTATAAATATTATTTTGTAAGACAATACTTTTTTAGGTTGATTAATACATTATTGCCACATCTATTGTGTGTGTGAGAGAGGAAATCTCTTGTTTTGGTTCTTCAATGAACTAATCTGACTTATTAAAGTGTTAACCAAGCTTCATGATGTCTTCCATACTATTCATTCTTCCCTCTACATGGACATTGGGTAGGGGTTCAGTTTCTATAGTCTTGATATCTTGGTACAAGTTATCGTTGTGTCTAGCTCAATCACAAGCATGAATTTAGATTTCTTGGAAAAAGTTGATTTAATTGTGGTTTTTGGATCTTTATGTTCATAGGGTCCATATCAATTGATATCAAAATAAGACTCTAAAATCAAGTTATATTCCTTTATCTTTTGGTTTTTGTGTTATTTTATCGTTGTCATCATCTAAAACCTAGTTGTAAAATAAGTTAAAAAAAAGAAAGATTATTTGTGATATGGTTGTTCCCAATTACAAAAAAAAAAAAAAAGATCAAAGATAAAAAAAAATAATCACAAAAGGAATGATTAGGGTGTAGTTGTAAATTAGAATTTTTATCAAATCTTGGATTCGACAACTCAAATCTAAAAATTCTTTATTTTTGGGATATCTTAGTGTCATATCTTGATTTTGGGATTATTTAGACATTATTTGTGAGATATCTCTAAAAATACAACAAAACAATTTCTAATGGGTAGTTTTCCATCAATACTTTTCTTTCTTTGTTAGTTTTAGCTAAAGTAATATATATATATATATATATATATATATATATATACACACACACACACACATACTTAGCTTGAGTTATTTGAGTATTATTTCATTAGTTTTTTCTAATTTTATAATTGTTTTTGTGCGCCTTCATATCATTCTCATTTCGCATGAATTCTCTTTGCTATTTGTGATTTTGTATTTGCGGTTTCATGTTGATAGTTTTTGTTTTTTTATTGCTTCTTGAGTCTATATGTTATTTTGGATTGCACCTTTAACTTGATATTTTTTCTTATTTGTTGTGAATTAGCTCCTTAAAGAACTGAAGTTTTCTAGATTGAGTGGTAAAAGGTAAAAAGTGAGTTTATTACAGCGAAAGGCTAAACATTTATGTGAAACACAAGAACAATGACATCTATTGACTGTAAACACGTGAGGAAATGTGTGAGGATATATTTTGCTTGCTATTAACATGATATTCAAATCTGAGGATCATCACCGTCAAATGATAAGAATAATTATTAATAGGGTTATTTAGCTATGTAATAATAGTAAAGATGATGAACTTCAGGTTTGGAGAGGTTATGAATAGGATGGTTGGATTGAGAATCAAAGTAGTTATCCTTTAAGACAGGCCAGTCCATAGAGGTCCTGAGGATATAAGGCCTATAAGATGAGTTATTTCATCTCTAGAAGAGTTTATAGCCCAAAATACAGTTGAGGAGGCCAAGGATTTTGATCATGAACATGGTATTAGAATTCGGCAGCTAAGACCTGCAGAAATATAGGAGTTTGACCATATGATTATTTTGTCCGTAAGAGAGCATATATGGAGGATGGTTTTTGTGTTGGTTTGGATAAAATTTCAAGGAGTATTAAGATGAAGATTTTAGCTTTTCAGGGGAAAACAATCCTGAAGCATATTTGAAATGGAAGAAGAAAGTAGATTTGATCTTTGATTGTGACCATTATTATGAGGAAAAGATGATAAAACATGTTATTGAGTTTGCTGACTATGATATTATTTGGTGGGATAAAATTGTATTAAGAAGAAGAAGAAATAGATAGAGACTTATAGAGAATTCAGATGAGGTGAAAACAATAATGAGAAAAAGATTTCTTCCTAGATATTATTATAGATGAAATTATTTTTTAGTCCTGAAGCATATTTGAAATGGGAGAAGAAAGTAGATTTGATCTTTGATTGTCACCATTATTATGAGGAAAAGAAGGTAAATGAGTTTACTGACTATGCTATTATTTGGTGGAATAAGATTGTATTACGGAGAAGAAGAAATAGATAGAGACTTATAGAGAACTGAGATGAGGTGAAAACAAAAGGTTTCTTCATAGACATTATTTATAAGAAATTATTTTTGAGATTGTAGAGTTTAACTTAAAGGTCTAAGAGTATAAAGGAGATACAAATTTTAATTATTAGAGCTAATGCTATAGAGGATATAGAGACTATAATGACAAAAATTATGAATGGATTGAATAGAGAGATAACTAATATGGTTGAATTTAGCTTTATATTGAGTTGGAAGATATGACTCAAATGGCTACCAAGATACAGAGATAGTTGAAAAGAAAGAGCAATACGCACTAAAAAGGTAATTCAATTTTGTTTTAGCTTGATTGCTAAATTATAGAAAGGAGAGGGTTGCTCCATCAAATCCAAATACAACAGGAAACAAAGTTGAACCTTCTAAAGTTATAAAGAAGGATTTAACCATTGTTGTCCAGGATAAAACCAAAACTTAAACTAATTGTAACCATTATACTAAGTATTTAAGGTGTTTGGGTAATGGACACACGATTTCGCAATATCCAAACAAAATGGTTATGGTTATGAGAGAACATAAGGAGATTGAATTCAAAAGTGACACATCAGAGGAGGATAAGATGCCACAACTTAAGGATTATAGTAATATTGTCTATCCAATTGATGGAGAGATTTGTGATTAAAAGATGACTTAATGTTCAGATTAAGGATGATGATTGTCGCAAGGTGACGTCGAATGACGCGCTAGCCTCTTGAGAGGTATTGTTGGAAAGGAAAGGGTTTTAGGTATGATCATAAAATTATGATAATAAAGTTCAGGAGTCGCCACCTAGTATTATAGTTACTAGGAAACCTATGGTATACAAGAGTCTAAGTAAGGAACTAGTTGTGCAAGGTAAAGACGTATCACCCCAGTGCACCCTACCTAAGGTAAGTTGCATTATTATTTAATTGTTTTTCTAGGTCTTTTTCTATCAATTGTTTTTTTTTTCTAATGTCCAAGGCAGATCTCTCTTTATAAGAGAGTCTCTACATTACTGGGTGAGATCCTAATCATTCTAAATTCAAAGTTATAGCATCACATTTATTTCCTAACTAATTCCTAACATTCCAAACAGAATAATTGTTATGTGTTTTTTTGTATTTTACTCAAACCCTAATGGATAATCATAAATTGGTTATAATATCTGTTTTTTTTTAAAACAAGGCATTGTAAAAATACTGTGATTTTTATCTTTTAAAAAATATACTTGGAAAACTTTTAGGATTTGACCGTATGCAAAAACAAATATTTTTTTTAAATGAAAATTTATTTTCATTGAATTCTTTATTTTTTATTTTTCTTGTATTTTTTTTTAAGTTTCAGAGGAAGTCAGATATTTTTAATACCGAATTTGTATCTTACAATGTAAATCTACAGCTTGATATTATGCAAAATTGTTGGAAAACACATACGAGGGGCCCATAAATATTTTTAAAATGACTCTTGGAAAATTTATTTTTTTTATTATTTTTATATTATTATATTATTACTAAATATATTGGGTTGGGACGGCCCAACCATCTAGGCTAGACCCAGCCGAGTTGGGTTGGGCCGATTGTGGGCCAACAAACCTAGCTTTTATTTATTTATTTTATAAATATGAGTTGGGTTGGACCTAGCCCACCCTTTTAGGCTGGGCCAAAATGGGTCCAGCCCACATGGTTGTTGGCTCGACCTAGCAACCATATTAATTAATTTACCTTTTTGCGTGCAGAACGAATTCTCGTTCTGTATGCACTAGCTAGTCTTGTGGCGGGGATATAAGAGTTACACCTAGAGTAGGGGGGTCATGGTTGGTGGTCCTGCTAGTGATGCATGGCATGGCTGGAGGTGGTGAAGTCGGCGGTTAGTGTTGGTTATTAGATGTGGCGCTGGTGGAAGAAAAGCCTACGATGAAAAGAACATAAAAAATTTACAACGGCGATTCCCTACACGGAGGTGGCTGGCTGGTGCTCATATTGGCAACTCGTTGTGGATGTGTCAAGGGATAAGCAAGCGGTAAGGTGGTTAGTTACTGTAGAGGCCGAGGTCATCGTGGCAGAGGAGGAGAAAAGCGATAGTGGCAGAAAAACTAGGGGGAAGGCTAGTTTTTTTTCAATTTTGCACCCGATTTTCTTCCCCTTTAAGCCATGAAATTCACCCCTATTTATAATGGTGAAAGATGAATATTTTGTCTTTAATAGTGCCAAATCTTGATCCTTGATTCAACTCGGAAGGATCTTAACCATTGGCTTAAAGTTGTAATCATGGCCTGAAAAAGTTGTTGTATAAGGGTTGGTCGAGTTGGCCACTTTGGGGTGACACTACAACTGTTGTGGTGTCAATTGGCCAGAAAAGACCATACTAAGGTGTAGTTAGATGTCAGGTCATTGTTTGCGTGAAGTTTTGTCAAATTTGATGGAGAAATGAAGCATTAAATGCCCTGAAAATAAGGCCAGCCGAGCAGCCTTTTCAGATGAAAATTAAAGAAGAAGATGAACAGTAACCATAACGGTGTTGTTTTGGTAAAAGTTAATTTAGTCATTTGATTTGTGATTTCTCTCAATTACACCCTTAATTGGTTTTAAAATTTTAATTTTGTGCAATTTTACCCAAACAAACTTCAATTTCAGCTCTGGATTTCAACACCTTTTTCATTTCGGTCCTTGATCTTGGATTTCTTTAATTTAGTCCCTAATTGACCATTAAACTTTCAAATCTCTTGAATTTCACCCCTAATTTCATTGAATTTTGTCCCTATAGTTAGATGTCTTTTTCAAAATGATCATTGGTTGTGAATTTCTTTAATTTAACCCTTAATTGACCCCCAAAACTTTAATTTTGTTGAAATTTTACCTCTGATTTAAACTAATTGACTTTGTAAAAATTAAGTTTGGTCTCCTAAAATTTTAATTTTCTCAATTAAGCTCAAATTGGGCTCCCAAACCTAATTGTTTCACCAATTAAGCCCCTAATAAAATTAATTTGACTTATTTAAAGTATAATTAAGTACTTGCACCTAATTAAATCCTTCAATTAAACCTAAATTAATTTTTAAATATAATTAAAATTTAATTTGGCCCATGATTAAATCAAATTGGCCCACTAAAAATCTAATTATGTCCCTAGGTTTAATATTTATGCAGATTCATCCAAAAATCATTTAATTTGACTTGGAATCCGCATTGTCTCTCTAGTTTTGGGTAAAATAGGGTACAATCAGGCTCATGTTTCTATTCAAAATTGTAGCTTAATTTTTTTCTTAATTTTTCCAAAATATCAATCTCTTTGCTATTATTATTTTATTTTATTTTATTGGAAAGAAAAAAAAGGTGAATTTAAGAAATAACCCAGAAATGAGTTATGACAATGATATAAAGCAACAAAGGAAAAATATATTCCATACTAGATGTCACATAACTAACAAGGTATGTTCTATGATTATTGATAGTGAAAGTTATGCTAGTGTTGCCCTTCTCGTATAAACATTCCTTCTTTTTTTTTTTTTTTCAGAGAGTACAAATTTGTCACATTTAAAGACCAACTTATAACTATTTTTGCTCAGCAATGATCCAAACATTAATTTTATCTTAATTTCAACCACATGAAACACATTATTAAGGGTTAGAAGTTTCTTGAAAGTCTTTTTTAAAATGACCTTCTCAACACGTAGTACCTTAGAGGTTGATGAATTCTTCATGTACACGTGTTCACCATCCACTTCTTTATATATGGAGACAATCATTTTCTCGGTACATACATTTCAAGTTATGCTAGTGTCAACCCACCATTGCTCAAGATATTTTAAAAAAATAATTAGATTGACTTCGAAAACAACAACAACAAAATGTTCATTTTTTAGATTTATCAACGAGGTGATCAACCTCATTAATATTGGCTTCAACAATCATTTCTTTTCTTGGGTTACTTTGCTAAGCCTTATTTTGTTCATTATAATTTGTTCAATTATCACCATTTCACTTTAGAATTGTATTGTGTATAGAAATAGTATCGTGTGACTAAAATTTCCAATAATTAAGTTCTCATGAAAGGTTAGAGGGTTCATAAACAGTCTTGCTTAAAACTCAATCTCCCTGTACATAACTTCTTATACCATATTTATTCACCGCACTAACTTTCCATATATGTGAATTATATCGTATATGTGAATAGTGTTATATATGTGAACAAGCCCTACTAGATAACTTTGATGTCGTTCTTAGAGTGTATAAATTTATTACTCTCAAAGAAATTTTATGACTATGAACCTTTTCATACTGACAACTTTAGTCTTGAACATTTTGTCTAAAGCTTTTCAAAGTGCCTTTCTCTCTTAATTAAGCTATAAATATCATATAGTGTATTGTGTAATCCATTAAAGATGTAGTTCTTGCACATTCCAAACATCCATAATTGCTATAAAAGTGGGATCGAATTCATCATCTAAAAATTTTAGCACTTCTTTATACAAGAATTTAGACATGTTCAAAGTGGTCACATAAAACAATATTTTATGATTGTCACCTCTTAAGATTTAATCCTTTGAACTTTTTAGCTTCTCACCATTCTTATTAAAAGGTGATGGTAGAATCCTCACTATTGAACTAGTAGTTGCCGAAGCAACTTTGGTAGGTTTCTCACAATGCATCACAAAGATAATGGTGGAATCCTCACTTCTGAAGCAGTAATTACCAAAGCAACATTGATTAGAACAACCAATATTTCAGATAAAATCAAGATAAATATATTTTTTTTTTTGTGTATCAATAGCCAATAATATTTATAAATAAATCTTTCAGCTTCACAATAAGCAAGTAATATAAAACAAAACTTGTAATAAAGCAATTTAAGTAAAAAATATATATAAACTATGAAAGATTAAAAAAAAAACTTTTGTTTATTTTAGTTCAAATTAAATATGAATTGTGTCAAAATAATATGTTTAAACAAGAATAACAAAATGCATGATCATACCAACAAGTTTGCAAGTAACATGTATAAACTGAACAATTATATAAACATGGTTTATAAAAGGGTAGTTCATAAAAATATATATCATGCAACAAATCAAATAGATTCAAATTATTTGCAAGAATTTAGCAAAACAAATAAATGATAAACTATAACAATTAAAAATTAAAGTTGGTAAAAACCAAATAATCTTTTTAAAATATTTGTTCTAAAAGAAGTTTAACATGCATCAAAACATATGATAAGTTTTTTCAAGACCGGTTAAAACAAATAACAGGCATGGGAACAAACTAAACAAAAGATATGCTAATACTAAAGCTTTAAGATTATAAATAAAAAATTTAAGCAATTAAGCAATATTGTCTAGTTTTTTTAAAAAAAAGGCATGCTAAATATAAGAATATTTCAAGAAAAACCTAGATTTCATACAAGTTTAAATCTATAAGCATGCAAAGTAAAAACTCATGGCAAACATGTTTTCAACACAATTATAATAATAGAACTAGTATACATACTAAACATATACTTAAACTTGCAATTGATATCAATTTAAAGTTCTAACA
>Ga0307510_10009753_pt1 | contig 11427 bp, 14 predicted proteins | sample 12_EM_MG_FD_207224 | JGI IMG/M metagenome (GOLD analysis project Ga0307510, IMG submission 207224) | Populus trichocarpa ectomycorrhiza microbial communities from riparian zone in the Pacific Northwest, United States - 12_EM | ecosystem: Host-associated > Plants > Roots > Unclassified | place... | reverse complement strand
AATGGCTGCTACAGAAGCACATGAAAGCCATGAGAGCTGGAGCTGAAGCTGAAGCTGAAACCCAAGCCCAAGCCCAAGCTGAAGCCCAAGCCCAGGCCGAAGCTGAAGCCCAAGCCCAAGCCCAAGCTGAAGCCCAAGCCCAAGCCCAAGCCCCTCCACCTCCCAAGCGGCGTCGCATCGCCAATTTTCAGGCTGATGCTGGCTCTTCCTCCAGTGGCCATCCCCAATTGCACACACCCTTGTTCGACCTCGATCCACCAGCAGATTTGGGTCTACTTCAATCGCCAGAGGATGCTTGTACTGTGCTGTCCCATCGCTTCGTCAATGAAGTCCTTCTGGATCTTTATGCTTGGACGCATCGAATTACTGATGAAACTGATGATGAGAGTTCTGAAGACGCTCTCAAGGGCGATACAGACTCTGTCGATCCCGGAATTGATGACTTCCGGAATGGAGAGGACATCGACACGGAAGGCGAAGTGGACCCACGTGAGGGCGTTGTCTCGAATTGGGATATGTTGGATGAAGAGTTCATTGTGGAGGCAGAGGGACTTGGTAAGTTTGAGCATTCTTTATTGCGTACTCTGACTCACCAGTGTTTTTGTGTTTAGGCAAGTTTTCTATCTTGGGCCATGATCTGGATATCCTGCATCCATTCATGATGAAGATGAGAAACAATTTAACCGCCTTGGCCTTTGATGAAATGGCATATAATTTTTCCAAGGCAGGCATGTTGAATTTTGCCAAGATGCGATCCCATGTTCGGTATCTCTCCCGCTTCAAGCCTGTAGAATTTGCATGCTGCATCAATTCATGTATCTGCTATGCTGGTCTGTATCCTGAACTTGAAGAATGCCTGAAGTGCAAAACGTTGCATCTGGATGGGTCTGGCCAAGCAAGGTGAATGTTCTCTTATATGCCCCTCATCCCTTGTCTCCATGCATTGGTATTGAATCGCACCTACGCCACTCGCCTCCAGTACCGTGCCGATGAACATGCAAAGACCCACATGTGCACCCCCGGAATGACAATGGATATTTTTGATGGGCTCCATTATCGCTCGCTCCTTGGAGAGCACGTTGTTGTTAGAGATCAAACTCTAACCCACCATTACTTCTCAGATCATCGTAACATCGCACTTGGCTTCGCCACTGATGGCTTCGCTCCATTCAAAAAGTGGAAGCATACCGTGCCTTTGTGTTGGGATAATACCTGGTCCAAAAAAGCCATGGAATGCAGACTCGTTCATCCATCCACTTGTGCAAGAACTGCTCAAGCTTGCAATCGGTGTGCCTGCATATGATGCCCTCTCGAGCCACTGCTTCACCCTCCATGCCTATCTTATCACAGCCTTTGGTGATATCCCCGCAGTTTCCATGATCATGCGCATGAAGGGACACAATTCCCTGTGTCCCTGTCGAATGTGTGAGATCCAAGGTATTCGCATCCCGAACTCGCAAAACAGGATGCTCTATGTACCGCTGTCCCGCCGTAATCATCCCGAGCCGACTGATGTTGTCGAGTATCGTCCAGAGAGGTTACCGCTACGCTTGCACGATTCCTTTATGGCGCAGGCCAACGCAGTGGAGTCCACGCCCACAGAAGTGCAGCGAGAGAAGCTTGCGAAGGCATATGGCATCAAAGGGGTCCCTCTTCTCAGCGCTCTTGGGTCCCTGAGGTTTCCCCAGTCATTTCTGTACAACTTCATGCACCTGATCTGGGAAAACCTCATCCCAAACCTTGTTCTCTTCTGGTCTGGTCGCTACAAGGGAATGGATGAGGGTCAGCCCTATGTCTTGAATCCAGATATTTGGCAAGTCGTTGGCGCTACGTCCACAGAAGCTATGAAGACGATGCCTTCATCGTTTGGTGCGGCCATCCCCAACCCAGCGAAGGACTGTTCATATTTCACGTCTTCGACATGGTCTGTGTGGTCTCTGTTCATTGCCCCCACCATTCTTCAAAATCGCTTTCCTGAAGAGCGTTATTACAAACATTTCTGCTCCCTTGTTGGAATACTCAATCTGTGTCTTCAATTCAAGATCAGTGAGAAGGACATCGATGACATCGAGTCGGGAATTCGTAAATGGGTGGTCGATTATGAGCGGTGCGTCCCCCCCCCCCCTTTCGTTTCCGAAAAGTCAAATGCTGATACGATCCATGCATCCAGCCTCTACTACCAGCACAACCCCAAATGACTCCCAGCGTGCCCACTCACAATACACACCCTCCTCCACATTTCTGACAAAATCAGATGGATGGGTCCATGTTGGGCAACATGGGCTTTCCCCATCGAGAGGCAATGCGGGTACTTCCAACACAGCATCCAGAGTTGACGAAACCCGTATGTGAACATAGACTGACACCTTACTGACCTGTCACAGCTCCGTCAGGTCAAAATTTTATACAACCTTACTGATGAGCAGCTTGGAAAGCCTCCCAAGTATTCCTCTTCGCAAACGAAGAGGCTTGAGGATTGTAAGTCACGTCTTGGCACCTTCACCATAATCTAAAGACTATTCATTGCAGATCCACAATACAAACTTGTGACTCCAAGCCAAGTGGGTACCCTTAATAAGGCCATTCGCAAGGTCCTCACGAATGGCTTGGCGACACGGCTCGGTGTCTTTCCAAGGGTCGCCAGGAAATATCTTCTGGAGGATGTTGAGCAGTGGGGCAAACTCCATCGTCTTGAGGGTGGAGACATCATGCATGCATATAAAATTGTCTCCAAACGCATGGATGGCTGAGATGCGACTTTCATCCATGTGTGTGATCTAATTGTCACATGTGTTCAGGAAGTCATTTAATTCTATCTTGGCCCAATAGTATAAGCAACTTGTCGATCAAAACCAGCACCATTGGAACCGTTCAGAAGTTCTCAAGCCTCAAACGTTCTTCAGGCAACTTCTGTACATTGTCATCATCCCAATTCCCAAATCCACTGAACTTCAAACCGAGAAGCCCAAGAACGTTTGTCTTGCGGTCATCTGACAAGTTCATACTATTTTACCTAATGCCCATGAGATGCTGCCGATTCTGTATTACTCACAGACTGGGCGCTTGGACCCCGCTGACATCAAGTCCATTCAGTGCGTCATCAGCCATGTTGGGGACCAGGGAAAATGGGGGTTGATTGACCGCAGTGGCCCACTGGCGCATGCAGTATTCGCTGAAGCAGACTAGCCGTCGGTGACAATACAGAGCGAGTGAGCCTTGTATGAACGCACTCACTCTGAGAGTATTTGCCTGTGTTGGTACATGTTGCGTCGTACGTTGCTTGGTATGTCAAGCATCATCATCACATACATCGAGCGCTTGCGCACCTGTATTTCAGACAACACCTTGCCTCTCTCATCCTACCATGCCTGCCTTCCTCATCTCTCTCTTCATGTGCATTTGTTTCATTCAAGCTATCATCTTTGCCATCTGTTACCTGCATGTCGTCACTTGCTTCATGGGTCCACAGGCTCGGGATTTTGTTGGTGTAGTTGTGCTGGATCTGGTGGACTTGTTGCATGAGCTTGCTGCCGACCACTCTGCCAGGTGTGTTTTGATCTTTTTTTCATTTTTACTGCTGCTGATAATCTCTAGAGCGAATGTAATGTTTGCGTACCTCATGGACAAGATATGCATTGGCCTTCACAACGCCAAGTTCACCCACCTCAAGACCACAATAATGCAGATCCCCCTGGTTGCGGTGGAAGTTTTTTGTTATGGGGTCACGATGCGTTGGTTGGACCACATGGTAAGTGCTCTTTTTTCTGTTTTCTTGAAGTATTCGCTGACTGTCACGTAGCGGGTCACTTTGACGGGCAACAGGCTTGCTTAGGTGGCAACGGCAGCAGAACATTTACAGTGGCGGCAATGATGAGCCCACAAATGTATATACACTAACTAACCAGCACTGCGGACGGTACATACAGGAACATGCAATGTTTATTTCCTTCCTCAAATACCATGAAAATCACATCATATTTCGGAATTGTACTCTGAGCATCTTCAAGTTGGGTACAGCGACGTGCAGGTGACAGGTGTTGCTTGTGGGCACCATGCAGCCAACGGCGACGCGAACGGTGATGCACAGGCAACGGCAATGTGCGGGTGACAGGTGTTGCTCGTGGGCACTGTGCAGCCGATGGCAATGTGAATGGTGACGTGCAGGCAACGGTGACGTGCGGGTGACGGGCATTGCTTGGGCGCACCATGCGGCCGATGGTGACGTGCGAGCGATGGTGACACATGGTCGATGGCGACGCACAGGTGACGGGCATCGCTCGGGGGCACCATGCGGCCAACGGCGACGCAAATGGTGACGCGCAGGCAATGGCAATGTGCGGGTGACAGGCACTGCTCGGGGGCACCATGCGGCTGATGGTGACATGCGAGCGATGGTGACACATGGTCAACGGTGACATGTGGGTGATGGGTATCACTTGGGGGCACCGTGCGGCCGACGGCGACATGAACGGTGATGCGCAGGCAACGGCGATGTGTGGGTGACAGGCACTGCTTGGGGGCACCATGCGGCCGACGGTGACGTGCGAGCGATGGTGACACGCGGTTGACGGCGACGTGTGGGTGACAGGAATTGCTCGTGGGCACCACGTGGCTGATGGCGACACACGCGAGCGATGGTGACATGTGGCTGACAGCAGCGTGCAGGTGACAGCCATTGCTTGTGGGCAGTGTGTGGCTGACAGTGACGTGTGAACGATGGCGACGTGCAACATGCGAGCAATGGCAGCAGTGATGATGGGGTATGTAGATTTTCGAAGAGTCTAAGCTTGTGTGATTTCAGTCAAATTTCAGCATCTTTTCAATGCTTCATCATACTGGTCTAGTTGGTCTGATTTTCAGTCAAAATTTATTGTCTTTTTTCAGCATCTTTTCTTCTGAAAAAAGTGTCCAAATATTTCAGATAAAAAATATATGAAATTCAGTCATTTGGTATTTTAACATCTGAATTTCAGTAGCTCTAGAGTTTACAGTAAGAGCCAGAACCAATCACATACTATCTACCAGATAGTCCTGGAGGCCACACACATGCCTTGTCACCAGAAGAGTCCCCTATTGAACCATGGCAGAGATACCTCACTCAACCCAACAGTCCTGTATCCTGCAAGCACTCTCTATCACCCACTAGTCCCACATCCACACCTATACACCAATGCACTAGTAGAGAAGGCAGTTACCAGTCAATCACGCCTACTGCCTCATCACCCCTAGCCAGCACCTCGCCTCAGAGCCAAGGCAACCAGATGGGATCCTCAGAAGGATCCGCAGACACCTCCTCATCCCCGCAGAGCCCCGCAGAGGCTGACACTGATGACATAGCCCTTAATTGGGTATCCATCAAAACCAACTACCAGAAAGGGTAGTTGCTTACACTAGATGCCCATTAAACCGTATTGGGCACACAGCAACCATATTGCCTTGGATTGACACCAGATCTCAGATTCCTGATCGCATCATGATTATGCTTCCCTTCTTGGAATGACCCGCTGCCATTGTTCGACCCTTAAGGATAGATTAGGCAATTCCCTGATCTCTCATTCACTATTGTTCGACTCATACAGACCGCAGCACTTGTCCGCGGAACTCCATACGATACAGATAGCCCCTTCTTGACCAGAGCTACCTACCTTAGTGATTGTGGCCCGTGCGCCAGCCTGCTTGTATATAAGCGCCCAGTGTTTCGACAGTCAAGCCCTAAGCTTGACTTAGTTTCCAATACAACTGTTGTCAATCCTTCCCTTGTGCCTCCCCTTGCCCCACTTCTTACATAAGCCACTCTGAGTCATCTCTAGTAATGCTAGAGCCTCTCTACTCCTTCAAGTTCTTGCCACCAGTTCACTCTTAGTACAAGTCATACTATCAAGGCCTGTTGCAGCCTTAACACACCAACACGGACTAGCTTCTCCTGAACATATTCACCCAAGCAAGAGGCTGAGCCACTGCTACCACATCCTTACCCTCCACCTTCCCAGTACCTGCCACCCTCCCAGTACTTTCCAGCAGAAGAAGTCCTGCCACCTGACAGAGCACCTTCAGGCTGTACTTGTCCATCTTGTGCCCCAACCATTGTTGAAGTCACTGGCCCCCCCAAGCCCATTCAAGTTCTTCCTCCTCCACTTGGGTGACCATGGACTGAGTCTGTTCATAACTATTGCATGTATATGCAACACCCCCAGCTAACTGAAATATATTTATAGCCCCTGTATCTGGACCTGTGTCCAGAGTCTATGGTGAGGAGGAGAGGCCTATATCGCCTTTGCTTGAGAGTCAAATATGTGGTGCGAGCCTGAGCCATCCATTCATCCCCATCCTCCCCTCAGAATGTTCACATCAAACTGGCTGGCCACCCTTTCCTCCAATTGGTAAAGCTCTTGAACCAGTTGAACCAGACACGTATGGTCATATCCAGCCCAAATCAGGGACCCCACCTTCAGAGGAGCCACCTTACGGATTTGACGAAGAACCTCCTTACAGGTTCAAGGAAGAACCGCATACTGTTCCACCTCCAGGAGAGCCATGGGCTCCTTGATACTTTGGACCTTGCCATTGGTTCCCATGGCCTCATATCTGGACATGTCTCCATCATGGCTGAGGCTGTATTCCAACATGATGCTAATAAATGGGTGCCCATTCCATTGGATCATAACTGCATCATCGCCTCCCCAACTGCCACCAGTTCTGCACCTGCCTTGTTGGTCTTCTGCAAGTTGGTCCGATATATCATGGATGTCTACTTTGCAACTTCCATAGACCTGTCTTTCTACGTCACGAATTCAAGGTGGCCCTTAACAATCTCTACTTGGGCAAGGTGCAACAACATGACCCAGGTTTCTTATAGGTGATTACCCTGCACCCATCAGTTGTTTGATATTAAAACTGTGAACTTCTACACAGCTCAAGTTCTTGATGCGTCCCTCTCTCCTCACAGATACCCTGACTCAAGCCAGCACATCTATTGCACAACTACTTGGTGCGGCGCCCGCACCCCAAGCCATTGTACTGCCATTGCAGAGTTGATCCCTCCCACCAAGTGCAGATAAGAAGCTTTGCACAGATGTCGCCGCTAGGAACGCCCAGAGGCTATAGCGCCTGCACAGTCTGGTGGCGGTATTTTAAGTGCCCAGCACAACATGTCTGTTGGATGCATGTGCTCAAATCTTGTGATGTGGGCATTGCAATCCGAGTTGCATATCCCCTTGTGATCCTAGCCAATGGCCACACACAGTGGCTGGGACCCATTCTTGCACATGGATAGCTGTTCTGGTGTTCCACTTGTTGCAAGGCATGCTTGTCAATGCACCACAGTTGGCACGATCACCAAACCATCACTCTCTGCCTAGCCACATGCAAGCGGCAGCAAGCCCGACAATATCAAAAGCGTGACCATTAAGGGCAGAGAAGAGAAGACTGATTAGTTACAAGTAGTAGATTTTCATTGTAGTATATAGAACTTCACCACAGTACTAACAGTACCACAGTTGTAATACAACACCGTACAGGATTATGGGTATCTTATGATACCGTATATGTCCTGTATGGTTAAAAAACCATAACTGTTGAGGGTACGGTGTGCGCAGTTACGGTTACGGTTATGGAAGTTGGTACCCACAGTATACCCATGATAAACCCTACACACCGACCATGTATCTTACAAGTTCATTTGCCATTCCCTCCCATCGCCGAAACATCCAAGGTGTGCCCTTTTCTACCATCCATACTTTCCTACGCGACCCAAGAAGCTCCGTGCGATCGGCCTCAACAACTAGCAGCTGCTGCCCAACAAGGCTTAGGACTGAGGTGGAGCACCACCAGGAAATGTGGGATATTGTGAACAACAGACCTGGGAAAGTTGTTAACCTAGTGAGCGACATCGGGATGACCTGCAAGAATAATAACCTGGAAGAGAATGATCTGTTGCATAATCTGCATGCAATTTACCAGTCCCTTGAAACGTGTGCCATGCATTCCTGATACTTGTATCATTGGTTTAGCATACCTAGTTTGCAGTAAACTTGGTCCTATTGAACGCGCGATCAAACAGAGCAGCAAAATGGGAGTTGTCAAGAGGGTTTTTTGGAGCATGTATCTGCAACGGTGTATGATGGCAAAATTTCAAATGTGCTTCAATCATTCCAGGTTTGACCTCAGTTTACCACCTACATTGCTTGCCTAAATTTCCACTGCAGGCAGCACCAGCTTTTAATCCACATTTTGTGCAACCACAAGGAGGTTGTAACGTGCAACTGCGGAGGCAGTATGTGGCTGTGGTTGTTGATACTGGCATGCGTAGAAGTGGGACGTGCCGTGTGCATGAACACCGCTTGGATGGCTGAGCCAGCGTGGAAACGTCTGGGGAGAAAATCAAGAACAAGGGTGGAATAATGAGTTGTCCTGATGGAAGAGAGGTGAGTGAGTCAAGCCATACTTGAACGCACAGCATCACACTTAGTATATATCAAAGACTTGCTTGTCCAAGGAAAGTTGCTCCTGCCAGGTGTGTACTTGAGTCAAGGACTGCGTCATGCGGGCAGGCGTACATAGTACTGCACATTGGGTGTGCTTTAGCGCCACGCGGCCAAGGGGCTTGATAACATTGTCATTCCAAACTTGAAGTGGAGGTTGGGTCTGCTGAAGAGAAATTTGGAAAAGGTATGTGTAATTAGATGAGCATGAGTTTGTAAGTTAGGTGAATAGCTTTGTGTGTGCGGACAAGAATTGTATGATAAGGCCTGCAAGCACGGAACCAAGTATCTATTCACTTATACAGTAGTGCGACGACTTCTCGTCTAGGGCCAGTTAGCACACGGTGAATAAAATACAACTAAAGGTATCTTGCCTCCTGCAGGCGCAAGTAGGGTATGCAACTGAGGTACTAAACAACAAAGGACGGCGACTTGGGTACTGTAAGGAAAAAGAAAACCCCCTGCCATGTCAAGTGTATCTGAAGGAAGCGTACATCAATGAGTGGGTGCCTAGACTCGGAGGCAGCCTGGGAAGTTGTGAGAACAGCTCCTGAGGCCTGATCCCAGACATACAAATGGGGAAACATCAATAGGGTGATGGACAACAATAATGAATACAGTAGACAAGCCAACCGCACGCCACATAACTTACTGGCAACGTTACTTGTGTTTGGTTGCAACATTGTTGGGTCTGACTTTGCGTTGGGGTTGCTTTGTAGGGGTATATTATTCGACCAATGAAGGTATTCGCTAGCCCCATGAAAAAAAGAAGAATGGAGCAGAAAGGATTGTTGCACAGAAACCCAAGCCTTGGTGCTGGGCATTGGGCACATGCTGCACAGGCTCCAAGTGGGGCCAGCAAATTCCTGTTGTTTTATGGGGGTTCAATTTTATTTGCATTGTAATTACCAGTGTGGACTAACAGTAAAGTCGTTCTCCTGGCTCTGTCGCTTGAATTCACTGGCACTAAACTGTCAGGTGGCAATACTATAGGTGCAGTTGTAGTGGTCAGATTACTGTCAATGGTCAGAAACCTTATTTCTCCCACTTCCTCATCTCCCATGCCTTAGATACTGCATCATATGTCTATTCTATGCAATTCCATCACCTGATATCTTTTTTTCCAGACAAGAAACAGAGTATTTGAGGTTTCCCATGTTTTGGAGGGTGTTACCTCTAGTCACACCTGCTGAGTCTGCCAGTGCGGACTTTGAAGACAAGAAAGCATGCATGTGATGCCATTGGAAGTGTTCTGTGTGGTGAACACCATGACAGTGCATTACAGTAAGGTGTGATGCCTTGAATATGCCGAGCTCCTCAACAGCCAAGTGCAACAGACCTAGGATTTGAAGAAAGGCTCAAGGAGGGCATTGCTGGGATGAATAACGGCAAATATCAAAACCCAACAGTAGCTGCTAAGGTTCTTAATGTGTGTAAACCCAGATCTGTTTCAAGTTGTAGCATTGACCACATTGTTTCTAGGTACCACACTCAACACTGGTCTGGCAGGCAAAGGGTGTTCTGCCATGCAAGGGAGCTGCTATTTCTTGGCAGCTTCTCACCCCCTCAGAGGAGTCAACATTGGTTGACTGGTGCTGTTACGTTCTTGGGCTTACGCAGGGTACATTTTTCATTTTCCACCTGCTTACTAAGCCTTTCCCATCACGTGACCAACCACCCATCCATCTTGATCACATGACCATCACCTGATACTCCTTCACCTGACCTCACATGACCCTATCCCTACTCCTGACTCATCTCTATTTGCTTACCTCAGTCTCGCTTCCAGATTCTCGGCCCGCTTACTATACTTTCTTCATAGCCTCGTTTTATGACTCATACTGACTCCTTTCTTGTTACCTTCATGTGTGAGTCAGTTCCGCAGTATATGACTCCATCTTTTGGGCTATGACTCGTTACTAGTACAAGTACTTGTTGTATTATGCCTTAGTCATACAGCCTCCTCACATGTATATAAACCCTCGCGTTTTCCTAGAGTCGGGCCTTAAGCCTGACTTGGTTTAATCCCAAGTGTTGTAGCTTCCACAGTGCCTTCAGTTTTTATCCGCATCCCTTCTAAGTCGTCTCGAACATCGTCGAGACTCTCCTCTACATCTTTCATTATCACTACTAGTGTCTTGCACACGTGCAGACCCATCATACCAGCGCATCCAAGGGCCAGTGTTCGCTACCTGCGATCCCTTGAAGTACAAGTCCCGCCGCCGTTATACAAACCCATGCACGTCGCACCTTAGGGTCCTTGGCCCTTAACAGGTGCGCTCACTTTGCATTAACTGCAAAGCCACTCAATTACCATGGAGTACAGGCGCGTGCTGACTTGGATGATGGGGGAAATTACTATTGCCAAGATCTCAGCAGTGGGGCGGGGCCCTCCAGACTAATGTGAGGATGTTAGACTTAAGCACACTCTTCTATACTTTGTCCTAGAATACCCATAACTTGGCATATAATGGAAATCATTCATTGACGTTCATTGATGTTCGTCCTTTGTGCACTCTTCAACAGTCAACTGCTGCTCTTCAGCCCCTTTGGGCGGAGAATGAAATGTGTCACTGTGACATGTGCCTGACCATTGGCAGCAAATTCTGACCACTACGACTGCACCTATAGTGTACGATGGACTTAATGTCCACACGAGAGTTCAAAGGGGAAGGCGTAGGCGCGGTTAGAACCAAGCGCGCTCAATCCGAGAGTGGGCATTGGAGCGAAGCTGAAGCGGAGTGGGGTCGTTAATCCCTAACCGCTGCGGGTGATGCGCCCAAGTAACGTCGCACGTGAGGGTCTTTGAAGGTCAGCACAGCACGGGTGAGAACGGGAACGTACGAGAAGCGGGTTGCGAAGTCGAAGAAGGGCGGCGCGAAGTGTCGAAGTCGAACGAAAAGTTGTCGGAAAGGCACGCGAGAGAAGGAGAGGGGAAGTGGGCCGC
>Ga0307510_10009752_pt1 | contig 11428 bp, 9 predicted proteins | sample 12_EM_MG_FD_207224 | JGI IMG/M metagenome (GOLD analysis project Ga0307510, IMG submission 207224) | Populus trichocarpa ectomycorrhiza microbial communities from riparian zone in the Pacific Northwest, United States - 12_EM | ecosystem: Host-associated > Plants > Roots > Unclassified | place... | reverse complement strand
TTTCGAAAAAATTGATCCCAGGAGGGAGGGGGAAACGACTTTGAGGGGGGGAGGATGACCTTGAGAGGGGGGGGAACAACCTTGAGAGGGGGGAAAGTGGCCTAGAAGGGGGGAAAGGTTAGCTGAGTGGGGGAAAGTGACCTTGGGCAAGGTCAAAACTGGCCAGAACTGAAAAAAAAGAAAGCAACTGGTCAGAACTGAAAAAAAGCAAGTGAGGGGACTCACTGGAGAAGGCTGGGACTGGACTGGACCTGCTAGAAAGGTCAGAGATCAGCAGCACACAGAAAGAAAGAAAGAAAAAGCCAGGGATACTCACATTTGTTGGAAGCACTGCAGCATCAACATGCCAGCTATGCCGCCTTGCACATGCATGCACTTATGTAAAAAAAATTTGGTGAAATGTTACCTAAGCCAAAGCCAACTCAAGAAAAGTGACGCTCCAATTGTGTAGCGTCATGGTCACATCACACCCCAATTGCAGTCAGGCACAACCCAATTGTGGAATTTAGTTCCCATGTCCAAATGCGGGCAGCTTGGAAATCCCGAGCCTGGCGGCTTGGCACCCTTATTCTCTTACTGGAAAGATTCATACTTCATCATTGGCAGTTGGTCATACATCATTAAGAGAAACAAGAATAGTGAGGTTGAATGGTATAGTGGTTAATATGTTTTGCTTACATGAGTGAGCAGGGTGGGTCTGTGGGTTCAATCCTGTGTCAATGCTTTTTACTAAGGTAGAACCCGTTCAGTTTCAACTAATATCACATGACCAGTATGACATTAGCGAAAACCATGTATAAACTCTTGAGAAAAGAAATAAATGTGATTTCTGCAACAAGGGAGGCATGAAGATTTGTGATTAAAATACAACTGTGGTTCTCAAGTTTTTGTTTTAGCCTTTTTGAAGGAGGAGATAGACTTTTGGTGTCGAAATTTCATATTTGTCTATGTTTGGTTTATTCATATCACATGACCTTAAGGTGACAAAATGTGACAAGATGGTGAAAAGATTATGCCTTAGACATATGAGAAGAAGAAAAATGTGATTTTGGGGAAAAGGGCAACATGAAGATATGTTATTAAAACAAGTCTGTGGTTTTTGAATATTTGTTTGAGCTGTTTTGACGAAGGAGATAGCTTTTTGGTGTCGTAATTAGGGCAAAATGTTGCAACATAGTAAAAAGTGTCGACATGGGATCGAACCCACAGACCCACCCTGCTCACTCATATAAGCAAAACATATTAACCACTATACCATTCAACCTCACTATTCTTGTTTCTCTTAATGATGTATGACCAACTGCCAATGATGAAGTATGAATTTTTCAAAATCAGAAAAAGAGAACTTATTACATTGTGATAAGAAAGGCAATGTGGCAGACAGGGGAACAGTCCAATCTATTTTGGTATTTGATAGGCTGGTCTTCAGTGTTGGTCACAGTAAGGTCACATCCTCGTCACAGTAGCGTCACATCATGTGATATTAGTTGAAACTGAACGGGTTCTACCTTACCTTAACTTGGAATCAGCCAATTTCGACCACGTGACGGCCCTGGCGCAGGCATTGCTTGACGCGTCTCCATCGCCCCTTCGCCTTGTCCTCCGCCTTCATCTCCATCTCATCTCATCGCGTCTCGTCTCCCCCTCAAGGCCCCTCCTGTCACCCCTCAAATGCCGCACGAACCGCCCGCCCTCGCTGGCAGTGCAACAAGCGCGCGCTGCCTCGACAGCCGTCATTCCGACGTCACACACGACATGCACGACAGCTTGCAAGTCGGGTCACTGTTCGGAACCATACCCTCGCCGGAGACACACTTACTGTGTATAGAATCATGTAGGACTCTTTTGTACGTTCGTTTATTCTCCTTTTTATCCTAGAACATCGCCTCGCGCCCAGCGTACATGTACATAACCCGCCTTTCCTGGCTCCGGCTAAGGAAGGCAAGAATACAGCCCACTTTCGTTCTCTTTCCCGTTCGCGTGCCCGCTGCCTCAAGCCTTACGCCCGTTACGAATCCCCAGCCGTGCCGTTGGAGCAACGAGTGCCGCGTCACACACACACACACACACTCTCTCTCTCTCCCTGCCGGTGGTCGCGCAACTAACAACCGCCAATTCGCCTCCCCCATATTCACACCGTCGCATTTATCTTTTGAACTCTCGCGCGGACCATTCGTCTGCGAATATAATGCCAATGTAGAAGCCGACCGCAAGGACAATTAACATTAGATTGGCAAAGTCAGCAAGGACCAGCTGAGTCTCACCAGGTGGTATGTCGTCTTATTTTTACTGGCATCGGCCACTGCCGACGGAACGGCGGAGTTGCGGTGGCCGCTGAGTCCTTCATTTTGGTTCCGTCATGTCGGTTAGAAAGCTACCAAGCTTCAGATTCATCCGACTCATCCTTGTATGAGTACTACAAACACAGATTTCACGACTCACGAGCATTGTGATCCCTCACTCGGCCCCTTCAATCCTAAGGTAAGGACGGCACATGCGGCAGCCTCGGAAACGAGCCACGCAGGCCGTACCACATAATCTCTGAGCTCGAGCCCGCCTTCTCAAATCGTGCATATCTGTGTACGACGGTGATCCGAGGGCCGTTGCGACGCGCATCGGTCTTTTGGTCCGTGTGCGTCCGGTCCTCGTTTTGCAACACAGACGTGTACAGCTCTATATGTCCCTCTCATTCCCTGGCAAATTTTGACTTGTTCACTTCAAGAGAGGAAAGTCAGTGATGCAGTTATCATAGACTCAGCACACGCGGACGACTCTCAACAATGACCTCGATTACCAACCTGACTGCCGACACAAGGGTTATCGTAGTCCTCTTTCCTCTCTAAACCCTAGAGGACCCGATTACAACTTTGAAAAGGCTACATCTTTGATTGAATTCCTAGTCTCACCTCCCTTATTTCGCAGGGCCTTCAGGGTGACTTCTCAGAGTCTCTGATGTCACAGGTGGAATAGATCGGATTGGATGTGAGACCACTTGCGCCCGAGACAGGCATTTGATATGCACACTACACGAAGCGTACTGGTCTGGTTGACCTCTTAGCTACGACCAGCCCGCCTTAACAAGGCATCTTTACATGCTTCTTCGTGAATCATACACTTCTGCCCAATTATCTCCTTTTCCCTTCGCTTCGCTCTCAGGTGCATATAGTCAGGCATTTCCACAAGAAGTAACGAAGGTATCGTCGCTCACCTCCTACTCGCGCATTCCCGGGGCTCGAGCCTCACGTTCCTTCTGTACCCTGTTACAGTGTCGAGGTAGGATCCCCGTCACAAAGACATAAATCATTCAACCCGTACCATTTTGCAACGTCCTCGACACATGCTTGAGGGCTTGCTTTGTGCTTCACCAAATATCCCTCTAGACTAGCGATCTGCCAAGCTTCATGTGTAAAGGCAGAAACAAGGCGGCGGAGACAACCGGGACATACGCTGATCTCTCCCTCAGGAACTGCATCGGCAAATCTCCTGGCAAGCCGGGCGATTTCCGCTTCTTCAAGAATTGGTGAGTTGCGCACTGATGCCGTATCTCTAGACTTAGCGGGATGTCCCGTCGACGACAAGGCCTCATTAGGTGTGGGGGCTGGCGGTGGGGATGAGAAGAAACGTTTAAAGATACACTCTGCCTGCCACTTGGTCGCATTGGTGAAATTGACCCAGACATCCATACGGCCAGGTCTTGTCAGCACGGGATCAATACGCTCGACGCAGTTGGTTGTAGCGAAAAGAAGCCTGTGGGAGATGATAAATGTAACTAGACGAGATCATGGGCCTCAGGGGGACAAAGACGCACTGAGGTTTCGCAGCAGCAGCCCAATCCAGGACGCTTAGAAGACCGCTCAAACTCAGGGTTGAGCCTTCATTTACTTTGGGTACAGATGCTCCAGTTGACGTATGATCCCGACTGATGCCCCGATCAAATGCAGTGTCCAAGTCCTCGAAGAGCAATATGCACCTATCATACAAGCATCGGACAAGTACACAGCCTTTCGAGGAAGCAACTCACGATGATTTGATATTTCCGATTAGGGTCGTTAATGTGTTATCACTCATTCTATTCCTGGGGATTAGTCCTGCAATGGGGGAAAGAACCAATTACGCACCCCTTAGATGAAAGGCTAACAGTATATATGTCTAGGCCAAGCTCGCCGGCAAGGGAAAGTATGAACGACGTCTTGCCACTTAAGGTCGGGGTTAGCACATGGCCGGAATGACCTCCACTGGTATTTCGGGATATGGCTGCACGGTACCTTCTCGGCACACCGTACAACAGGTATCCACGTCGAAAGGGTATCCCTGTACGAAAACAAGGTCATAAATTCCTGCTTCCTTACACAAAGTCTTTAATGGACCTACCTCTTTCAGCGTACCTGTTGACCACATATACCCTCATATTCTAGCGAATCTTGAGTGATAGACGTACCAGTCTTCAGAGCGTAGGAAATCTTGGCAATCCGCTAAAAGCCTCTCCTTGACACCGGGTTCGAGAACTATTGAGGACATTTGTCTCTTCTGGCGTGAGCCGCTCCATCTCCAGCATGCGTATATCCTTCGGAAATCAGGACGGACTACGTCAATACAAGGAGAACACCCCATACGTGTCCGCTGTGAAAATATGCACGCGGTGTTCCACATCTTTCTCGTATTCGCGCTTTGCCTCGAGCACGAGCCGCTTGAGGATGTCATTGTTACGCGCGAATACGCTACTTGAAATCAGAAAAACAAAACAAAAATACGCGATTGGGATTAGGCAGCCTCAGAGCTCGCCTTATTTTCAGAGTCGAATAGTGGCCATACTCCTGGGATTGATGAGAATGCGTTATCTGAGATGGTGTTACAATTGAGTATAACCTATTTACAGAGATACTGTGATCGAGTGCCCACCTTCAACCAATGGCCGCGGTAGAAAAATGTATGCGTGACACCTATTGGAAAATCTGTTCGATCGAATGCTAAAGTTAAACGGACAAGTCACTCACCACAAGAAGGCTTGAACATAACTTTATGTTCATGATGAGGGTGTTCCGATTCATGCTCGCCTTTTTCGCCCATTTCTTCTTCATTCGGATCGCCGAATGTTGATTTCTTCGCCCGACCCAAACCTACTAAGCACGTGGTGATTTCCATCTCTCGGCTGCGGCCCCATGCAGGTTGCTGCTTTTCCGTAGGGCGATGGCAATCCAGTTACCACGATGGCTTTTGTTTCTGGGCGAAACGTACCTTGGAAAGCCAATTCATCAGCCTGTCGAGCAAGGACATGAGTACGCACACCGCAAAGTGATAAAAAGTACTTGCCACTCATATGGGTAATCCTCTTGACTGAAATGCGCAGTGAAAAGGAAGGCTAGTGGTTGTGCCTCAGTTAGAGATGCCCCTTTGAGAGGAAACACGAACAATCCACGAATCCATCCCACACGGATATTGAGGCTCTTCGCGCCATCTCGACAGTACCCCCAGCGACAAGGAGTTTCTGAGCCTGACTCAAGTCATCGCCCGTGGCGGAGGAGCCAAATATGCACACCAATGTGTCTTGCATAGACTTAGTGTTGAGGGTGAGTGGTGCCAAAAAGTCCTTGACGACTTCCATGTTCATTCAATCTAACCGTCAGATGATTCTGGGGGGGAGAGAAGCACCACGCTGAAGCCAGAGTGAGGGGCCCTTTTATAGGTCGTCCCTTGCTCAAGGCGCCCGCCAAAGATCCGAGACATTGGTTCAAGTACCGAGGTGATGGCCCGCACAGCATCTGTCGAACACTATGAAATGGAAAGAATGCATCGCACAATAGGAGGTACCGCATTACCCACATGGCCTCCGGGATGCAGATCTCTGAACTTGAAGGAGTTGGCAGAAATCTGGGTCAACACATGACTCGGAATGGTCTTGCGTGTTGCCCGTCCTGATTTTGACGCAGTTGGAACAAAGGCACCAACTTTTGTGACGCCTAGTGAGGGACAGGTGTACATTTTGGGTAACGGAGAAAGCACGTCTGAAAAGATGGTCACCGTAGTACTGGCAGACGGGTTATACTTGATCCGGTCACTTGCCATGCGCCTACGATACCTGCGCGAGTTCCCGGTACCCTGGTTTAGCAATACGGACAGACATACGGACAAAAATGGAGCAAAAAGCACCCATTATTACTAATGAATTCCAACTAGTAAGGGCAGCCACAGGACAGCCAACTCGAACGCCACGTCGTGCGCTGCGCCAACAGCCAGGGCTGAACCAAGGCCGGGGTAGTGGCCAGGCCAATGAGAATGTTACCCCGCACCGCTAGCCAAACTAATGGCCTGTTGAAATTGTTTGAGCCAAGGTCGTACACACCTCTGAGACACGAGGATATGCCACGAGGCTCAGCTGCGCAAGGGATGACCAAAGACAATCCACTTGGCAACGGCTCGCACCGAGAAATCAAGCGGAAATCCCACTTTTGTCCGTTTTCCTCGGTAAACCCGGAACTGGTATGAGGATATCGATGATTGAAGGGGGAAAGAGCAAGGCGGGACAGGTTCACAGCCATCCACGTGAACACACCATTGAGACCAACCGTACTACACCGCCTGTCTGCTGTGTAAAAAATACCACCTTTGTCCCGAACAGATGGAGAATCTGAAGAAACCAACTACGTGATGAGACGATGGTGGATGGATCATAATGGAGTCAGATTACCGCAAATAGTGCCGAAAGTGCGACAGTTGGGACAAATCATCCCTAACACATAGGTACCAAACGACAGCCGCACTCTGCCTTTCGACACCCTGGGAGATGCGGATGAGGAAAAGATAGGAAAGACCAGGGATGAGAGGGAAGGGATACAAACCAAAATTAAAGGGGCATGGAGTATAGTCCTAAGTCATCTTGAAGACCAGAACCCTGCATGTACTGCCGTATGAAGATGTGATCCCAGAACCGCATCCTGCAATAAGGATAAGAATATGGGGTCTAGTTGGCGGAGCATAGCCCCTCGGGACCAGCGGTCATGGTACTTGTAGGCTGGGAGGGAATACTGGTGGAAGGATGATTAAATGTACGATAGAAACAACCCCGGCCGCTTTTGGCGGAACATCTCCGCCCGATAATCCAGCGGGAGGTCACTACCTCAGAGAAGGGTGAGGCGCAGAGGGCATAGAGGGGAAAAAGAGACGAAACGAAATGAGTGATTACCGTAAGACCAAGACTGTTATGGAACGGCCAAAATGAGCGGCCACAAGCAAAATGACGCACGGTCAAGCTCCATAGCTCACTGACCAAGCTAAAATCCCACTATTACAGACCACGTATCCAAAATTCCGATGAATCGGAAAATAAATTCTTGGCGAAGTTGAAGTCACTGGCGCGAAACACCGGGAATTCTGTCGTGTCTCGAACTGAAGCTGTGCTTGAATCCGGTCTTAGGGGGGTTAGTGCGAATGCACATTCAAGGATGAGGATGACCCGTAGGTCAGCTATGGGTCTCGTGGCAAGCTGGACGAAAGGTGCTTACCTGTATCGCTCCTTTCTTCAAACACGGGCCTCATTCTCTGCTGGTGGTTACCACCCACGATACGATGGCTAACGCAGCACAACCACAGCATATCGCCCTTCTCATGTCAGGATCGGGTCACTCGAGGCCAGTTTCGTGACATACCAGCGGCAGGCCCTCTTTGATGAGCTTATCACACCCCACAGCTGAACGCATGTTGAGCTTGTTATTCCCGACTACAAACCCGCATACGGCTCGCGCGCGAAAAGGCGCCAACCCGCTCATTCTGTAGGAATACCTCGCGTTGCGGTCTCACCCAAGCCGGTACCTGACGCGAAGGAGCAATATACTCGACGCTTGACTGGCGCATTTCATGGCAAGTATACAATTGAACACCGTTATGTGACATTCCAAGGGGTGAGATAGACGGGAGTAGCGTGGCGATCGCATGGAGAATCATGTCCGTCTTGAAGGACTAGTTGCGGTGCGCAGGACGAGACCAAAGAGGAAGCCGTATGAAGCACGATCTCGGGTGAATATCTGAATTTATGGAAAGGCGGATTCGGATCGTATTAGGATAAGTACACGAAAAACAAGAAGCGCGGGCCGACGTGATTGGGAAACGTGATGTGAGACAGGGTCATATTTGTGGTGCGGCGGCTCGTCGGGGGAGCGAGGGGAGCAGCGAGCGCGCCGGTCAGCAGCCGTCCCGTGTCGACCTACGAGCAGTCCCATGGGGACGACGACAACGTGAAGCGTGGGGCTAAGTCCTGTATTTTGGGACTGATTGTCCGTTTCCCAAATGACTTTGTGGTGTTGTCTAGACGAGGAAGGGATGCGGCAACGGGCGCGACGAGGTGGAAGAAAAAGATGCGAAGAATGAAAAGAGTGGGTGGGAGAAAAGGAGATTGTTCATCCCTAAGGTGGATCGAGGGTTCAATCTAGCGTCTTTTCTCGTGGGAAGCTTGAGATTTGGGGTGGAGTAAATTGCGACAGGAACGACAGCTGTCCATCAGTGTCTCTGGCATCAGGGCCATAGCACTGCATTCAGTCCCCTTTCGCATAGTTCAAAAAATAGGGGCTCACCGCCTTCGTACGAACGAACACATCGCCTCTGGATTACTTCTGGCGCCACCGCGTACATCCATTGTCATACTTCTGCCCAGAATCCTGTCCACCGGAGTTTACAAGCTCGGGTGATTCCCAATAGAATCTTCTGAAGCCGTTCTCCTTTTCGAAAGCCCTTGTCTCGAACCCTATGCTCGTGCCTTGGTACTTGTCTCCCCTCTAGATCTTGAGAGCCTATCTCCTTCGCACGTTAGGACACTAGCTGCGCGATTGGCTTTGAGATGCTCCGTGACTGAGGAAAGGGGGACCGTTGGAGATGCTGGGGAAAGGAGCGAGGGAAGGCAAAGCAAAGGAAGAAACAGACAGGACTTCGACCAATGGATGTACATATCAAGATTGGTACATTGAGGTCTACCAAGGGTGAGGTAAGGCCCGAAATGCGGGTTCCGGACGTTGACCGGGTCCCATGAAAAACCCCATCAGTCGTCTCGTCCTTCACAGGGGTCGCTCTGTAGCACCGTCGACGTATCTAGACGGTTTTTGGGTGATATCATATGAGCATCCCTTACAGCAGAATCTTGTTGTGGGGAATTGATAAGGTTCGTCTGTTGGGCCCGAAGGTACTCCTCGTTATGGAAAGATAAAACATCGTCATTCATGTCTCTAAGTGGACTAATGGCCCAAAGGTGAGGGGAAAACCGAGGATTACCGGCGCCCGGAGAACGATTATGGGAACACAAGGACGTGGACACGTTCCCATATCGTCTGCATCATGAGGCCCCAACGCGCAACTTCTCATCATCGAGTCCCTGATGGATTCCCTGACCTCGCATCCGGGAAAAGCGAGCGGGCCCATTGGCGAAGCCAACCTGCTGCGCTGCCTTCCTTCTGGGCCCGTAAACTGTGAGGCTGGGACCGCTTCCAGGTGAGGGACCGTAATAAAGGCTGTATAAAGATGGATGCAGCACCCCTGTGCAGGCTATGTCAAATAGAGGCCAAGATCGGCGGCGGCACGCGACGCACCAAAGTGTGCCCTGCAGCAGTGGGCTTATCATTTGATCTCTGACCGTAACCCAGACGACAGATTTCCAACCGGGACCTGCAGCTGCAAGCTTGGCCAAGTAAGTCGGCTCGAAGCGCAAGTCCGGAATCACGGACGGTTGTAGTTGTAGATGCTTTGGCATGTGCGCGTCATGCTTTGGACGTGATGGGACGTGACCCCGATGCTCCGCATGACTTCGGGAAAGAGCGAGATGGGTGATGTAGTCTGGGCGTGAGCCTACGTGCCAGTGTTCCTTGGACATGACTGTTGTGCTGTTCTTTCTTTTTGTCGCGGTGTACAGCGCGGCAACCAACCATTAACCCTAACCTTAAGGCTCCCTTAAACTAGTTCAATCTCCGCATCCACCACCAAAATCTCTCGCTGCCCTCACCAACGCTGATAATAATGCCCCAACACGAATATGAAATAGAAAAAAAATACGAGGTGAGGTGTCTATATCTTGGGGGACTTTGCATCCAAGGTCTTGAAAGCATCCGTGGCCATCATTTACTTGTTACTCTTCTTCCTCATCCTCATCAGTAATGTCATCCTCGTTGTCCTCATCCCCGCCATCATCGCCCTCGTACTCCTCTTCGCTCCCGTATTCCTCCTCTTCCTCCCCTTCCTCCTCCCCAATATACGTCACTGGCTTCCGCTGTGGGGACCTAGTCCGGGGCTCCGCAGAGGCCCCTTTCTTCACTTTCTGGGTTTCTCCCTCGGATTTGGACGCATTATCATTTCCCAGGCCCGCAATATCTGAAGCTTCGGTGTAGTTGGCCCGTTTTCCGCTCGTTCTCCTGCTAGAAGAGATTATATTGCCTTTGTCAAGCGATCCAACTCATCTAGGCATGTGCACCTGAAATCAATCGACTTGGCTAAACAAACCTAGGGGCCACCTACCACCACCAACCACGCCATTCACATCTTCATCTTGGTCGAAGTCGTCGTCTTCTGCCTTACGGGCCCTTGTTGGAGCTGTGTCACTCGCGTAATGGACTAGTATGTCAGGCCAACTCACTTTTTCTTGTAGGCAATATCCTCTGACTCTGCCCTGCGCTTGCTGTGAGACGACAGTTGTTAATCGGGATGCGGGGTATGTACGTGGTGGCCGGACGGCTCGTTATTCAACATTGATTTCGACTGACGCGCATGTTCCCAATCAGGATTGATGTCCCCACAGTCATTCGAACGTGTATGAACGTGCATCGAGCGCCATTATGTATGCCACTGTATCACTATCGATTCACAAATAAAAAACAATACTGCACGACGACTGTATCATTCAAGTGCCTGTTTTCGTCATGACGTCACCAATATATCACGTGATCGTTTCTCTGTGCTGTCACTGCCGTGGCAAATCAATTTGGCCTACCGCCAAATGTACGTCCAAGGATCCTAGGTCCTGCTACAGCGTGTCAAGTGGGGCTTACCGAGAGTCTCCTGCCACTTCTGACTTATTATTGAAGATGAACTGGCTACCAAGTAGACAGACAACCTCCATAATAAGCATTCAAAAAAAAAGGAAAAGGTACGTCCAATGTCCAAGGCCTCCGCCCCACGCAATTTAGGTATTACGGTACGGGGGTGGAAGTTCTTCTATCCAGAGGGGATCCCTTCAACAGCGAGAGAAGGAGTCATGGTGAGCTCGTGAAGAGAAAAGCGCCGCATGCCCGCGGCAACACCTACGCGGAACTAGCCTACGTGGATGGCTTATCGCTTCCAGTCTAGCTGCACCAGGCATGGCTAGCCCATACTGGCTACACTCTCTTGTTGTACATCCCAGTCACAGCAGTTAGTTAGGAAAGAGAGTCTGACCCCGCGGCCTCAGAAGGCTTCCTGC
>Ga0307510_10009751_pt1 | contig 11429 bp, 6 predicted proteins | sample 12_EM_MG_FD_207224 | JGI IMG/M metagenome (GOLD analysis project Ga0307510, IMG submission 207224) | Populus trichocarpa ectomycorrhiza microbial communities from riparian zone in the Pacific Northwest, United States - 12_EM | ecosystem: Host-associated > Plants > Roots > Unclassified | place... | reverse complement strand
CGGACCAGGCTCGAAGCATCCTTATCCGATCCGGGCACGTATTCCGATAGGAATAAGTTCGTAGCAGCGGAGACGGATTATAAAAAAGCCAGTGAGGAATTGAAAGTGGCCAACCGCCAGTATGAGCAGGTGTTCGAGAAGATCATGGAGCTGGAAAAGTCGCTGTAATCACTCGCACCGGCCACGCCGCTGAATAATTGTAAATGAGAGCATACCACCTTTTTATTTGTTTTTTATTGTTGCAACTGACCGGCAGCGCCTTCGCACAGGAGGCACGGCCGGGACAAAGACCAAAGATCGGGGTGGTGCTCAGCGGTGGCGGAGCAAAAGGCCTGGCCCATATCGGCATCCTGAAAGCTATCGACAGCGCAGGTCTGAAAGTGGATTATATCACCGGCACCAGTATGGGGAGCATCATCGGCGCCATGTATGCCATCGGTTATTCCGGCGACTCGATCCAAAAGGTAATGCATGGCATCAACTGGGACCTCATCCTGTCCAATCAGTCCAGCATGCGCAGCCTGATCATGGAGGAAAAGGACGAATACAGCAAATATGATATCGAGCTGCCCTGGGTTAATCACTGGTTCCGCCTGTCTACCGGCGTCATCGAAGGACAGGAACTCTGGCTGAAATTTGCAGAAGTATTCCGCCCGGTCTATAATATCAAAGACTTCTCAAAATTTTCCATTCCTTTTAAATGTATAGCAACCGATGTCTCTACGGGCGAAGCCGTCGTCCTGGATACAGGAGAGATCGTCTCCGCGCTGAGAAGCAGCATGGCCATCCCATCGGTCTTCACCGCCATCGAATATGGCGGCCATAAGCTGATCGATGGCGGCGTGGTCCGGAACTTCCCGGTAAAGGACGTGCGGGATATGGGCGCCAACATCGTCATCGGAAGCAATCTATCCGGCCCGCTGAAAACCTCAAAGGAAGTTACCAACGCTCTCCAGGTACTTCTACAGGTTGCCTTCTTCCGCGAAGCCGCGGACACCAGGACCCAGATCCCGCTTTGTGACATTTATGTATCCCAGCCCTTGGAAAAATACGGCATGGGCAACTTCGGCGAGGCGCAGCAGATCGTCAACGAAGGCCTCGAAGAAGGACGACGTCTTTATCCCCGGCTGAAACAGCTGGCCGATTCGCTGAATGCTATCTATGGCCCACAGGAGATCGTAAAGAATCGCCTGCCTGCCGTACACCCGGTAAAGATCTCTGCCTTTGAAGTACACGGGCTGTTCAATACCAACCAGGGGTTTTTTATCCAGAGCATGGGCCTGGAGAGCAATCATTATTATACCGCCGACAACCTTTCGCGGATGGTGCGACGGGCCTTTGGCACCCGATATTATAATCGCATCACCTACTCCCTCGAGCCACAGCCGGACGGCACCAGCCGCATCATCTACGAAGTCGAGGAAAACCCGTTGACCTTTGCCAAGATCGGACTCAACTATAACCAGTTCAGCGGCATCAGCGCCATCCTGAACCTGACAAGCCGCAACTTTTTCACGCCTACTTCCCGCAGCCTGGTGACAATGAACCTGGGACAGAATTTCCGGATCAGGGGCGAACACCTCCAGTATTTCAGCCGGCGGGCGAACTTTGCCTTCGTTTTTGGAACACAGTTCGACAATTTTCGCATCACCACCTATAACAGCAAGTACAAGGAAGCCGGCTTGTACAGTCAGAACTATTGGAAGACAGACGCCCGTTTTGGATATTCCACCAACCGTGACCTCACTTTTGGCATCGGCAGCCGTTTCGAATACGTCGACTATGATCCTTCGATCACGTCCAGTCTCGAATTCAAGGGCCGTAACACTTTTGCTACCGGTTATTTCTTTGTCCGGAGCAATACGCTGGACAGACCTTTGTATCCCCGTAAAGGTGTAAAGTTCGAAGCCGAAGCAGACCATGTCTTCCCCCAAACTCCAAACGTAGAATATTTTAATTCCACCGTTACCCGGACAGATACCAGCTTTTCGAGCGCATCGTACGAACGCTTCCTGCTCAACTTCGATCAGTATGTGCCGCTAAGCGAAAAATATACCCTGCTGATGCACGCACAGGGAGGACTCAACCTGCACTATAAGAACAATATCATGAATGAGTTCTCCATCGGCGGGATGACCAGCCAGTTCCACAACCAGGTGGCCTTTGCCGGGCTGCGGGAAGGCACTTTTTATTCTTCGAGCATCGCGGAAGGAATGCTGGGACTACGTTATCAGCTGTTCGCCAATGTACTGATCACGGGCAGAGCCAATGTATTGTTCAATAATTTTGTCAATAAGAGCAACTTTTTTACGACCCCGGATTTTCTCTCCGGTTATGCATTGACGTTCACTTACAACTTTGCGCTGGGGCCTCTGGAGCTCAGCATGATGTATAGCGATCAGTCGAAGTCGGTACTCGGGTATTTAAATATTGGCATACCGTTCTGATAACTTCAGCGTACCTGCCTGCGCCGCTGCCCCACTATTCGCGGGCCTTCAAAAAATCACTGACTATATAGCTGATCAACCGCCCCGTCGAAGGATTTGAGCAGCCATTGCCCACACAGACAGCGCCCTCGCAGATGTGGAGGTAGGCTATCTTGGAGTCGATGGCGGCAAAGGTGACGTACTGACGGGCATGTAAGGGCGTGAGACCGGAAGGCGGCAGACCTGCGCCCGGGACCTGGGCGATGGCGTCGAGGTCCAGTTCGAGGCCGATATAATTTTCCTCGGTAAAACCGGTAGCATGCGCTACGGCCTGTGTAAAAGTCCTTTTTTCCAGCACAAAGATGTCCTCATAGGTAATACAGTCGATAAAGGGATTGTTGAGGATATCCAACCAAACGTTCTGCGGCAGATAGTTCTCATGAACGCCGATAACGCAATATTTCTCCATAAAGCCATCCTCCTCCGCATACCGAAAGCCGTTGGCGCTGTGACGGCCTTCCACGGGACTGAATTCGGGATGGGCGTCGAGATTGACAGCATTGATCTGGGCCAGCGGGATGTAGCCGGCCTTATGCAAGCCTTTGGCCGCACCCTTTATCAGCGGGTAGGCATTGTTGTGACCACCGGCGATGACGATGGGTATTTTGCCCGCGGCGGTGATGACCCGGATCAGCGGCTCGACGGCCTCATCTATCGTATGTACAGCATGGCGATAGGCCATGATCTTTTCTTCGGGATCAGAAGCATTGGCTTCGATCAGCTGCGACAGATCGCTGAAGTCGAAATGCCCAAGCAAAAGGATGTTGCCGCCCTGCAGGAAATCATTGCTCTGTATGCTGAGGAAGTTCTTCAGGAAATATTTCCAGGCCGTCTCCCCTCCCCCCTGCCCTTCGCTGGCCCTTACACCGATGTCTTCGGGAATGCCCAGCAGGACATATTCCGCCGGCGACTGTTCGATGGAGGCATTGATGTTCGTCGGATCGGCCACCACGAGGACCTCCTCCCCCAGCCGGGTTTCGAACTTTCGGACTTTCGTAAAGGAAAGGACATCCGACTTGCTGTAAACCTTTAGCTGTGACTTGACGGCAATGAGCTGTGGCATAGCGGAAATTTTAGAACTTGAATTTACGAATAAATCACTTGCCCGGCACAATCAACAAAATCACGCGCGCGACCCCGATCAGCCAAATCACCCGGACGACCCGATCAGCGCCGGATCATGCCATCCCTATCTTCTTATCCACAATCTCCATGATGGCTGCTTCAGCCCGGATCGTCTGCTCCTGGATCTTTGACCCTTTGGCCAATATGTCGGCAACAAAAACTTTATCGTCATAACCGGCCGCATTGATCCGCACGTTCATATACGCCCCCAGCACACCCGCACGGGCACAAAGCGCTCCCACACCCGCATCAGAAACGGAGTTGGGGTTACCGGTCTCCGCCATGGCCCGGATAAGGTCCATACTGGCAAAAGCCAGCCCCATGACACGAAAAGGTACTTCGATGGCAACACGGGTGGCGTCCTGGATAGCCTGGTGACGGAGGACTTTCTCCTCTTCATTGGACTTTGGCAGGGAGAAGGCGGCCATGATGCCATTAAAAGCATGGGTATCGGCGTCTACAAGACGAAGCAGCTCGTCCTTATACCCCTGTCCTTTTTCGGCCCAGTCGCTGAATTCCTTCCAGCGGGCATCCCAACCCTTCTTGTGAGAGGAGAGGTTGGCGACCATTGTGGCAAGGGAGGCGCCGAGGACAGCGGCATAGGCAGCAATGGAGCCGCCACCGGGTGCAGGGCTTTCACTGGCCGTCTCATCCGCAAAGTCGCGAAGAGTCATCCTGATCAGCTTGTCGCCGGCGACGCCGCGGAGCTGGTATTCGATGATCCGCTCTTCAGGGACAAAAGGACCAAGCTCATCCAGTCCCATGGAAAGGATAGCAATGCGGATCAGCTCCTTTTCAGAGACGCCCGTGCTACGCTGTTGTTTTTCCAGGAAATATTTTCCCGCATCCAGCATGGCCTTTAACGGGATCAACCCTACCAGCTCGCTGCCCGTGACACGCAGCCCCCGCTCTGCCGCTGATTTGGCGACGGCATCGAAAGCTATATGGACCGGCGTGACATTGATATTGGTGAGGTTCATCGAGATCTGCGCAATACCATATTCTTCGATATACCAGCCGATGGCTTTTACGAATTTAAGAACGCCGGGAACCTTTGTGCCATCAGGTAATACCCGGCCAGCCTCGCGGACGTCAAAGGCCACGGAGTTCGCACGTCGTGTTGAGGTTGTATTGAGGTTGACATTATACGCTACGAGGAAATCCCGGGCGCCGATGACGGTGGCGCCGCGACGGGCATCAAATTCCACAGGACCAAAATCGGGCTTCCATTCGGGTGTTTTTATCTTCTTAAAAAAGCCTTCGTATTCGCCCGCACGGATGACAGATAGGTTGCTCCGGCTTTTATCGGGCTGAGCGGCCTCGTAGAGATAGACGGGCAGCTGTAGTTCGCTACCCACCTTATCGGCTAATCGCCGGGCCCAGACCGCCGTCTCTTCCATGCTGATGCCGGCAATGGGGATCAGGGGACAGACATCGGTGGCGCCCATACGGGGATGTTCGCCTTTGTGCTGGCGCATGTCGATGACCTCGCCGGCTTTTTTGATGGCGAGAAAGGCTGCTTCGATGACGGCAGCAGGCGTGCCGACAAAGGTTACGACGGTGCGATTGGTGGCTTTGCCCGGATCGACGTTGAGAAGCCTGACTCCGGTTACGGTTTCGATCTCATCGGTGATCTGTTTGATAATGGCCGGGTTGCGGCCTTCACTGAAGTTTGGTACACACTCGATTATTTGGTCCATATGGGAAAGCGCGGTATTGGTACGTGCGCGGCGGCAAGTTAAGAAATAAATATAAAGGCCTTATTCCTCTGTGCCCAAACGCCTCCGCGGACGGATGAAATCCAGCGGATTGCTACGGAAGTACCGCCAGAGGATACCGAGGAAGCCCGGATACTCGCGGACACGAACCCCGCGCGAGCGGGCCGCCACGATAAAGGCCAGCGAAAAGCTGACGAGGAAATTCAAAAAACCAATACCAAGCACACCCCCGATAACAGTAGCCAGATACCAGGGATTGATGTTGCGAATACCCAGGCCATAGACGGCAAGCGAAGTATTCCCCGCGGAAATAGTTATATGCCGGATATCAAACCTCGTCCCGAAGATCTCCCCAAAGAAACCAGCCATCCCCAGGAAAAAGCCCAGACAGATATTCCCGATAAGAGAGCCCGCATGATGTTCCACATAGTCGGCAAGCTTGCGGAGCCGTTCCGCAGGCAGCGACACACGCAGGAGGGGATGAGTCTGCAACCGCTGGCTGACATTGCTGTACTGGATCTTGTTTTGTACATAGCCGGCGATGATGCCGCTGAGGAAAAGAAAAACACCCGTATTACAGGCATAGAGCAAGGAAAGACTTTGCCAGGGATGCTGATCCCGCAGCATGTGCATCGCAGCAGCGCCGGACACGAGTTTGGAACCAAAGATCTTCTCATAGCCCCAGGCTATCAGCCACATACCGGGGAATACAACGATCAGGTTGCCGGCAAACGACGCTATCTGGCTACGCGACACTTTAGCCACCGTAACGGCCAGGTTGTAAAGATTGGGCTGACTAGCGCCCTTTTTTGTGTCAAGCGAACTGGCTACAGCGCTGGCCGTAAAGGCCGGTTGTTTGGTGGCCAGCGTCGTATGTGTCTCTTCAATAAGGATAAAGCCAATACTATAGTTGACGCTATAGGCAAAGCCATGCCAGAAGATGGCCATGGGCAGTCGGATGAGCAGATTCTTGATCAGCACCATAAGACAGACCCAGGCCCCGCCACCCATAGCGCTTTTCAACATAGCCCGGTATTCCGCCCAGGTGGCAGTGATGTATTTACTACCTTTGGCACCCTTGTGTTCAGCGATCTGATAGGCCAGATAACCGAGAGACTGGGACATAAATTCCAGGATGCTGTTCTTCCTGTTCTCATTGCGAACCAGCATGCGAAAAAAGTCTACGAACTTGCCGACGTCAAAACTATGATCCTGATCCAGCAGATCAACGAGGATGGACATACGCTCGAGACGATTGGCCAGCAACAGCAGCATATAGGTCTGGTGCAGGCTGGCGCCGCGTTGCGAATGATTCTCGCGGATGTAGTCGATACATTCGTGGCACCAGGCCAGCTGCTGATTGATCTTTGCGGCAATAGTCACCGGCGCTGCGGTGCGATCCTTGTCGTTGATCCATTCCTCCAGCTCGTGTACGAGATAGTTTTGTTCGACAAAAGGATTGTCCTCCCGATATTGTTCGGGGATGTATAACAGTACTTCTTTTTCCAGCCCAAGCTGGGCGACCTGGAAGGTCAGCGTCTTTAGAGCGATGAGCAGCTGGTGCAGGATCCGCCGGTCGTCGATATGCAGGGAAAGGCCAAGGCTTGTAAAGAAGGCTATCCACGTGGTGCGGGGTATGTCTTCTACCCACTGATAATCGTTGCTCCTGAAAAAGACGCGGTTCAGCACATACAAAAAGTCGTTTTCGTTATGCAGCGTGGGCAGCAGCTTGTGACGCAGACGCCCGAAGAATTCCTGCCAGAACCCGCGCGCCAGCGGAATGCCGCTTTCCATCAGCGCGGAAGAAAGATCGGTACGGACCAGCTGCGAGAGAATGGCATGCCGGAGATTGCCCAGCAACACAGGACTTTGATAAAGACCGGCCGTCGCCGCTTCCAGGTTGGCTACTGCGTCGCGGTGACCTTTTGCGGGACGGATAGCCGAAAAGAAAGACACAAGAAAATCCAGTCCGGTCGGACTGTCCGCAATCGAGATAACAGTGCTGCGTCCTTTTACGGATTCGATAAAGTCAGGTTTGGGCTTTTTCTTTCGTCCGAACATAAACGCGTTAATTTTTTTTGGCCATACTACTTCACACTACGTAATGCGGGCGAATCATTGATAAATTTCCCGTTGATCAGCACCTGCCAGACAAGATCCGAGCCAAAAGCATAGGGCAGGTAGGCCAGGGACGGTACAGGTCGGGTAATGATAAGATTGGCTTTTTTCCCAACCGTGATGCTGCCCAGCTGGTCAGCCACCGACATAGCATAAGCCCCGTTGAGCGTAGCCGCATTGATGGCCTCTTCGGGCAACATGCGCATCTGGATACAGCTCATGGCTACGACCAGGTTCATGTTGCCGCTGGGGCTTGAACCCGGATTGAAGTCGGAAGCCAGGGCGATGGCGCAGCCGGCGTCGATGAGAGCCCTTGCCGGCTGAAAGGGCATTCGTAAAAAGAAGGCGGCCGTCGGCAGCAGGGTGCCGATCGTGTCGGACGCAGCCAGTGTGGCGATGGCGGGCGCGTCCATCGTCTCGAGGTGATCGACAGACAAAGCACCGAGTTTGACCCCGACCTCTACCCCACCCGACAGATTCAGCTGGTTAGCGTGGATCTTGGGACGGAGGCCATGACTCATCCCGGCTCTGACGATCTGTTCTGTCTCGGCCGGACTGAAAAAACCGTCTTCACAGAAAACGTCGATATAGTCCGCAAGTCCTTCGCGGGCGATGACAGGCAACATTTCGTCGATGATCAGATCGATATACCCCTGGTGATCGTTCCTATAGGCTGCAGGGTAAGTATGCGCTCCGAGAAAAGTAGCTTTAATGGTAAGACCCGACCGGTCTTTCAGTCTTTTTATGACACGCAGCATCTTCAACTCGTCTTCTACCGTCAGGCCATAACCGCTTTTTATTTCGATGGCGCCCGTGCCCAGCTGGGCGAGGTCGTTGAGACGTCGCCAGGCATCGTTGAAAAGGGTGTCTTCCGAAGTCGCACCTAGCTTACGTGCGGAGTTGAGAATACCCCCACCTTTCGCGTTGATGTCGGCATAGCTCAGGCCTTTGATCTTGTCAACAAATTCCGATTCCCGGCTGCCGGCAAAAACCAGGTGAGTATGGCTGTCACACCAGGCGGGCAGGACAAGACAGCCGGAGGCATCGATCGGCTGGGTCTCATGCTGGAATAAACCCTGGCTAATGCCCGGTATATGAGAAACCTTTAATTGCCGACCGGGATCAGCCAGCTGCCGGCCAAAGACCTCGGGCAGCTCGGACATCGGGCCAAACGCCGCGATCTGGTCGTCTTCGATGTGTAACCAGGCATTGCCGATACTGGGCAGATCGGCCAGGTCAGCGCCCCGCAGCAGATGGCTTTCAGTGCGCGTGCCGACCAGTTGACGGATGTTGTATATGAGGCGGGATGACACGGCCGTAAGATAGGGATTTCTCACAAAAAATCCGCCTTGTCCAGCTTCCGTGCGATCCGGCAGGCCGCATTGATCAGCCCCACATGACTATAGGTCTGTGGAAAATTTCCCCACTGCGACCCGTCGGTCGTAGCATCCTCGCTAAAGATCCCGAGATGATTGCTAAAGGGAAGCAGTTGATTAAGATTGTGAATAGCATCGTCGATCCGCCCCACACAAGCCAGCGCATCGACATACCAAAAGGCGCAGACAAGAAAAGTGCTTTCAGGAAAGCCGAAGTCATCGTAGTGCTTGTAACGATAAAAAAGACCATTCTCCGTCAGCAATTCCTTCTCCAACGCGACGATGTGATTTTTTGCCGTATCGCTTCGGTGATCCAGATAGTCCATAGTGATCATTGAAAGCGTGCTGGCGTCGAGATTTGCAGAGCCGATAGCCTGGGTGTAAAGCAGACGCACAGGGTCATAGGTCTGCTGAATGAGCTGGTCGGCGGCAACGGCGATACGGCTGGCCTTGCTCATCAGGGACTGATCGTTGAAGAGAGCAGCGATCTTATACGCCGCCTTGGCTCCTGCCCAATGAAACAGCAGCGTATAGGTATGTACCTGCTCAGCCTTGCGGAACTCCCAGAGACCGGAGTCAGGAAGGGAAAGCGTGCGTTCGATCTGGCTGAGCAGCCAGGGTACGATACGCTGATAGCTGCTTTTTTTCACGAATAAAAGACGTTTGTCAGAATACAGCGGCAGAAGGCTAACCAGCACCTGCCCATATACGTCATGCTGAGACTGGATATAGGCCTTATTGCCAACGCGCACCGGCTTGTTGCCAAGATATCCGGGCAGGTCAAGACTTATCTCGTACAGCTTTTTGTCCCCGCCGATGGAATACAGCGGCTGGAGCGAGTCGGTAGCATTGTGAAGGATATTGTAGATAAAGTCAAAATACTTCTCCAGCTCTTCGAAGTGACCGATTTGATTAAAGGCCCTCAGCGTATAGTGGGCATCGCGGAACCAGCAATAACGATAGTCCCAGTTGCGGGTGCTGTCATGAAATTCAGGGAGGCTGGTGCTGCCGGAGGCAATGATCCCACCCGTGTCTTCATATTGGTGCAGCTTGAGGACCAGGGCGCTGCGGATGATCTCTTCCTGGTAGATATCCGGCAGATAAGAGCTCTTGATCCAGGACTGCCAGTCTTCAGTCGTCTTGCGGATAAATTCCTCGGCCGTCTCTTTCAGCGGCGCCTCCATCGGTTCACCATAGGCCAGGACAAGGTAGCGGTCCTGGTCGAGAATAAAGGATTTCTCCTTTTGGATATAGGTCAACGGCACGTCAGTGGTCAGCCTTACCTGCTGGTCGAGGTTGAGATAACGGATATGGTTGCTGGCTATCACCGACACAGGAGTGAGCTTACCATAGTCGCCCCGCGGTTGACAACAAATGGTGACAGCCGGTGAGCCTTCCAATAGCTGGATCTTACGGACCAGCATAAGCGGGCGGAACTGTCGTTCGTAGATGCGCATACGCGGGGCGCAGTCGATGACGACAAACTTGCCGTCGCTGCACGTAAATTCCGTACAAAGCACATTTGTATTGGGAATATAATACTGGCGGACGCGGGCATTCTCGTCGGTGGGACGAATATAGAAATGGCCGCCATTCTCTTCATCGAGCAGGGAACCAAAAAGAAAACTGCTGTCAAATCGGGGCAGGCACATCCATTTTATGTCCGCCCTGGTATCGACGTAAGCCAGGTAGGAGCAGTTGCCGATGACGCCCATATTGTACTTGTGAACAGGCATAAGCTATCCGTTAAACGTTATCTATATAGAGTCGTAATTATTATTTTTCGATCATTTTTTGCTCCATCCCGACATCGGTCAGTGTCAGTGGAACTGTCAGCGAATTCAGCAGGGGCAGGACCTGCTGCTGCGAGAGGATGGTATATTGGGCCGCCGACGCGCCATTGTTTACCTTGATGGTATAGGCTTCTCCTTCCAAAGCCTTGAACATGTCCTCGTCAGTAGTATCATCGCCCAGGCAGAGGACAAAGTCGGGATTCGTTTCATTGACAATTCTAAGGGCCGAGGCGCCTTTGTCAAAACCGGAAATACGGACCTCCACTACTTTATTGCCGTCGATGACCTGTAGCGTAGTATTTTGTATGAGCTGGGATAGCGTGTTGAGCAATTCGCGGGACCGGGAGAACCCGAGGCCGGTCTGGGTATTCCGGTAGTGCCAGGCAATGGTATTGCGCTTCTCCTCGATAAAGGAGCCGGCGCAACGGATGACGAAGAGCTGCATGACACGGCGGATCTCGTCTTTCCAGAGTTCGGACACAGAGACCATCTGTTGCCAGGAGCCATTGCGCGGACGGTAGCTGGCGCCGTGCTCGGCGACGAGTGTCATCGGCAGGGCCCCCAGCCAGCGGTCGAGAGAGGAAAGGTCGCGGCCGCTGATGATGACGACATGGTTCCTTTCATCGGCGCAGAGACGCCCCAGCAGCTCGCGAACGGAATTATCCGGAGCAGCCTCAGATGGGATCCGCGAAAAGGGTACGAGGGTGCCGTCATAATCCAGCAGCAGAAGGCGTTTTTTTGACCTTTGGTAGTGCCGGCGAATGCCGTTGAGCGTCTTTTCATCCAGCACCTTTACCTTTTGTTTCTGTTGTT
>Ga0307510_10009750_pt1 | contig 11429 bp, 9 predicted proteins | sample 12_EM_MG_FD_207224 | JGI IMG/M metagenome (GOLD analysis project Ga0307510, IMG submission 207224) | Populus trichocarpa ectomycorrhiza microbial communities from riparian zone in the Pacific Northwest, United States - 12_EM | ecosystem: Host-associated > Plants > Roots > Unclassified | place... | reverse complement strand
ATGGTTGGAGGAGGCAACACCCAAGGACTTGGAGCTCTGGGAAAAGGAGAGGATAGTTAGATGGCAGAATGCAGTAGATTCCTTTACTACATTAGATGAGCTTGATAAGACCCCTGAAAGGGTGGATGCTATAAAACATAAAAAAAAGTAGCATTACAACCTTTTACAATTTTATACCATACTTTCTTCAACTTCACTTGGTCAAAAGCTGTTAAAGGCTAATGGCTCAGGCCAATTGACCTTATAATTTGTCTGAGTCACCCTCTAGCACTTCTGAGTTAATGACAAGCTGACTCTCAGTCACCTTCAAGTAGCTCTCCTCCACTTCTGAGTGACTTTCCATCACCCCTGAGTGACTCTCCACCACTTCCAAGTGACTTTCCATCACCCCCAAGTGACTCTCCACCACTTCTGAGGACTTTCCACCACTTCCAAGTGACTCTCCATCACTTCAAAGTAGCTCTCTGTCACTTCCAGGTTCCCTCTAATACTTCTGAGAGTGGCTGGGATACCTGTGGAACCATGCTACTAAGTTGGCTATCTATCTGTAGAATAGAATAGTCCTACTAAATTTTGTATTAGAAGTAACTGATAGCCAATAACCTAGTAGTATGGTTTAACAGGTAGTCAACAGGCTGGTTGTACTTTTCTACAAATACTTCAGAAGTTAGTAGTACTATTATACTAATAGTCAACAACATTCTAGTACTATTCCACAAATAGTTTAAGACTTAGTAATGGGTTTCTACCTGTAGTCAATAAACTACTACTGTTTGACAGATAGTCTATAAGTTAGTAGTCTTTTACTGGTAGTTAAAAAGTTAGTAATACTATTTCATAGATAATTCAGAAGTTAGTAGAACCATTTCACTGGTATTCAATAAATTAGTAGTATTCAACAGGTAGTTTAGAAGTTAGTAGTACTATTCTCCTAGTAGTCAATAGCTACATACTACTATTCTACAGATAGTTTAGAAGTTAGTAGCAGTATTTTATTGGTACCCAATAACCTAGTAGTACTGTTTTACAGGTAGTTCAGAAGTTAGTAGTAGTATTCTACAGGTAGTTTAGAAGTTAGTGGTACTATTCTACTGGTAGTCAATAACCTAGTAGTAGTATTCTACAGGTAGTTTAGAAGTTAGTAGTACTATTCTACTGGTAGTCAATAACCTAGTGGTAGTATTCCACTGTTAGTCAATAACATAGTAGTACTATTCTACTGGTAGTCAATAACCTAGTGATAGTATTCTACAGGTAGTTTAGAAGTTAGTAGTAGTATTCTACTGATAGTCAATAACCTAGTAGTAGTATTTTACAGGTAGTTCAGAAGTTAGTAGTACAATTCTACTGGTAGTCAATAACCAAGTAGTACCATTTCACAGGTAGTTCAGAAGTTAGTGGTAGCATTCTACTGGTAGTCAATAATCTAGTAGTAGTATTCTACAGGTAGTTTAGAAGTTAGTAGTAGTATTCTACTGGTAGTCAATAACCTAGTAGCAGTATTCTACAGGTAGTTTAGAAGTTAGTAGTAGTATTCTACTGTTAGTCAATAACCTAGTAGTACTATTTTACAGGTAGTTCAGAAGTTAGTAGTAGTATTCTACTGCTAGTCAATAACATAGTAGTAGTGTTCTACAGGTAGTTTAGAAGTTAGTAGTAGTATTCTACTGGTAGTCAATAACCTAGTAGTAGTATTCTACAGGTGGTTTAGAAGTTAGTAGTACTATTCTACTGGTAGTTAATAATCTAGTAGTACTATTTTACAGGTAGTTCAGAAGTTAGTAGTACTATTGTACTGGTAGTCAATAACCTAGTAGTAGTATTCTTTAGGTTGTCAACAACTTAGTTGTACTGTGCTACAGGTAGCTTAGAAGTTAGTAGTACTATTCTACTGATAGTTAACAACCTAGTAATACTATTTGACAGGTAGTATATAAATTAGTAGAACTGCCTATACATACCTGCTTATGTAAGTGTTAGTACTATTTTTACAGTAATGCATTTCTTACAGCCCTGCTGAGCTTAAGTCCATTTTTTTTTCTCAACCTTGCTGTAACTCAGTATATAAAATTGGCAACATCAACTAAGCACTGACCCAAGCTACATGCCCTGTTTGGGATTATATCCATCCGAGGTGCAGAAATCAGATGACTCAGATGTGATGGAGAGCCAGAGAGAAATGTGCCCTTACAAATAGCATTCATGAAGGTGTCATCATAAAGTTGTTCTGTACAAACAGTATCCAGCCCACACCCTGTTTGCCCATTCGCTACACCATCACATTGAGCGTCCTGTCTTTGTCCAAGTTGACAAAAACAGCTGCCCAAGCATCCCTAATTCCAGTGAGCATGTGCAGCCCTCTGTGACCAGAAGGAGGTCTGAGAAGCTGCCAAGGTTGGCTTCTCCTGTGGGCAGGAGGGTAGGCTGTGGAGGTGAGAACAACTTGTCAAGGACATGGAGCCTTGCATCACCCTGCAGAAGATTGGGTATCAGAATGCTTACATAGTTCTTATATTCTAACTGGTCATAAAGTTAGAAGGGTTTTAAAGGGTAATACAGAACGTACTGGGCCTGAAAAAGCAAAGGAAATGTTCAGACCTGCAATGCATACCATAGCAGGGCTCTGTGCCCTGGAGCCCATTACCTTAATATTTGATTCCCATCGCAGATCATGGTTGATGTAGACACCAAGATTGTTGTGTTTATTTACTTAGTTTCATGTGGTGAGGCATCACCTTAGCCCTAATTTTGTGGCAGAACAACACACCACAACCCCTTTCCTTATTTAGTGAAGTTGTGGCTTAGTCAGGTTGATATTTGCTGCAGTGGAGCGGATTTTTCCCTTAGTCTTAATCCCTCCATTGCAGGTATGTATACATTGTTTCTCTATAATCAAATATAGTCTTAATCCCTCCATTGCAGTCCCCTTGGTCCTCTGTGACTCAAGGGCCCTTTATAGGTTGGATTTAAACAAAGATATCTGACTGTGTAGGAAGGTACAATAGAATAGGTGCTGTGAACCAGGTCCCAAAGCCCTAGTTTGTTGAAGTTTGTTGAAGGGTGTGCCAATATATTTGGCGGTGGGTTGAGGTGGTGCAGACACCATGAATTCAGTCTTGTCTGAAGTGCTCAAACGCCCATTTAGAGGTGTCAGGTGTGAGGCAGAGGAAGCCAGCCTGGATCTCTTGATGCAGAAGAGTTTTTGTGATATCAAGAGGGGTGGAATCATTGTTAGGGATGTCAAAGGATCGGCATCAACCTGGGTCATCTCTGTCAGAGGGGCCATGGGCTGCTTGGGTACAATATCCTGCACCATGGCAGAGATGTATGAAACGGTAGGGGAGACAGCGTGCAGCGGGATGTCACTGGCAGCTGGCCTCTCTGACTCCAAGAGTTCCTCTTGGGAGAGTGCATCAGGAGTGGGCGGGGTTGGAGAGGTATGGGTTTGGAAGCATGTCCTGGCCACCTTCAAACTTGTAGATGATGCAGAAGCAGCTGTGACAGGCATAGTTCCCATGGCCTCTGCTGGGGAGGTCATCAGCTGTGCCACCTCTAAGGAAGTGAGGTGTCCATAATGCCCTGCATCATGGGAAGGGTTCTGAGGGCAGGTGGAGGGCACTGAAATACTTACCCCTACTCTCTGGCCCTGCACATTCTTGTTTGAGGGAAGTTCTTGATCAATGCAGTCCAAGCACAATGTGATGTTACGTATGGCATCAGCGATGCTGTGGGGAAAACTGCTGTGATGGTGTCCATCATGGCGAAGACAGAGGTCGCACTGGCATTAGATGGGCCTGGGGAGCAAGACGTGGGTGTAAGTGTGGGACAGAACAGCATGTCCGCCTTGGGGGGGGGGAGGTAGGAGGTGGTTAGTGCACAAGCCAGGAGCTCTACTACATGATGGCCAATGGGACAAGATGGCATTGGCAAGTTAGCAGGGAACACCAGAGCCAAAAAAAAAAAAAAGAAAGGGAACATACCACAGACTGCGCACAGGAAGTGGCTGAGAGGTCTATGATCACCTTGTGATGGGGTGAGATGCTAAGAGGGGAGGGACATCTGGTGCTGGCAATGGATGGCAGAAAACCTTTGGCTAACACTGCACAGTTGAGCATCGACACTTATACATAGCTTACACAGTCAAGTGTCAACCATCTGCACTGGCCCACATGGACTGTTGACTGTCAGACTGTCTGCACCCTGATTGTGGACTGTTGGGACTACACCATGTGCTTAGATGGCACAACACTAGCCATGCAGTCTCAAAAACTAGTTAATGCCCACTAGCTCAAAATAATGCTTATAGTCAATGCTGCCCAGCTAATGTCATGAAGTACATGTATTGCTCTGCACATTCCTGTGCACTTTGTTGGGCACCTTGAAAAAAATTCTATTTTTCTTCTATAATCAAGCCTGCCTTCATTGTCTCAGCTTGCGACACCCAACCTATTCCAGTTGTCAACTTTGCACTGACCTGGGATGGGAAGAAGTTTATACAGGGTCAATTCAATTGTTTAAGCCAAGAAGCTAATGTAGTATGTACTGAATTAAGTGCCTCTCCCGTAGATGGTCAAGCCACTTGCTTGAAAGTCTCAGGGTGATATTAAGTTCGTGATTGTTACGATCCTGGGCCCTACCACCAATTTTCCGCTATTTTTCCACCATTTATTCTGCGCTCTCGGTCACTCATTCCCCACTCGTTCCCTTACATGCTGCTCAGACCGCTACTGAATCACCTGACAAGTCACCTGATGGATCACCTGACCATTCCGCAGTCAGATATCACATGCCATCACTCCACAGTCCGTAGCACTCCACAGCATCACCATTTAACCTATTATGGATTGCCAGCTCATTGCCACGTCATGATAGACCGCCAGCTCATGATGGAGCTATACTTAGAACTGCCAGCTCATGATGAACCTTACAATACATGACAGTATTATTCTGTGACTCCTGTGTGACCCATTACTTCCTACTTGTATATAAGCACTTGTACTTTTAGCAGTTAGGCCCTAAGCCTAACTTGGTTTTCAATCCAAGACTTATAGCTTCCACTCAGAACTCTCAGAGTCAAACAGCCTGAACCCTCAGTCGCTTCAAACCCCTCTTGAAGCTCTCCCCTTTTATCATCTATCAGGACATTCAGAAGTCACCCTTATCATCAGGGACTTACTTGTTATACTGTGTAGCCAACCGGTACCATGCTACTCACGTGATCATTGCCTCAGGAGGACAACCCACTGAGCAATCCCAGTCATCACCAAACCAACCCACGCATGTCGCGTCTTTAAGGCCCTTGGACCTTAACACAAGTTAGGCTTTCCTATGAGCTCTTGGAACACAGAGCTGTTACCATCGTGGCAACCACCCAGACATACACACTCAGTAACAAGTTCACACAAATCTTCAGGAGACAACAGGACGATCTCCCAGAACATGTTAAAGTTAACGTATACTTCAACGATCAAGGATGTTACGCTCCTGGGCACTTGGCCCACATTTTTTCTTTCTTTCTTGTCCATTATGTACTTATACGATCACATGATCTCGACTCACATGACCGCTTACTTGTACAACAGAACCACCTTGTCGGGAACTCCATTGTTCCCTCCTTTTGTATGTTTCCTATTGTTCTCTCTTTATGGTAGTCTGTGACCACCATTGTTCGTGACCCCATTGTTCTGTGATGCTTATTGTCTGTGACTCCATTGTTCTCTACTTTTGTATGCTTAGTCAGGTAGCTGCCCTTTTGTATATAAGCCGGACTTATATCCTAGAGTTGGGCCTTAAGCCTGACTTAGTTTGCAATCTATTGCGTTCTCAGTCCTTGTTGCTTGAACCAATATTTCCCTTTTACCCTTCTTTGAAGTTATCTTCAAGTTCTTGAAGATACTTCCCCTTCCTCTTTACCTTCACCCAGACATTGGTCTTAGTGACCTTCTCACTTTTATCACCTTCCAAAACACTTAAGTTATTAAGGGAATTACAACCCTTATAACTTCGTTACTGCCGCATATTTCACCTTTGCGCATGTCACGCCTTAAGGTTCAATAGGCCTTAACAAAGGACCAGGACATCCTAACACCGGATACTACCTTGATACCCCAAAGAAACAACACGCACCTATCGAATTCATTGAGGCCAACAGCACCTACTACTGGGTCAAACTCCTCTTCAGACAAGATGAGTGGCAAACCAATCAAAGAGGCATATACAACGGACCAGACGTCGGCTGGTGGATCATATCAGACCCTCAGCATCCCAACCACATCTTTTACGAACAAGAGGCCAGCATCCCTCTCACTATCGTAGCAGTTACCACAGCACTTCAGCAGCTTCCTACCCGCCCCAACACCCCAAATTATCCAACCACTATGGAAGGACAACAGGAAGAAATTAACATCACTACTGGCCAAGCCCAGCAAGATGTGCAGAGGATCAATGTTATCACAAACACCTCTAACAGCACTCTCAAAGGAAATCCTCCATTCATATTTGATGGAGACAGAAACAAGACTACCAAATTCCTACTCAATTGGGACCTATGGTATGCAGTTAACCAAGCCAATGACACCATGAAGAAACCCTTCTCTAGGATTGTCACCATGCTCAGTTATATGGACAGCACTCGCGTAGATGCCTGGAAAGGAGAACAACTCCTGAAACTCCAAGAAGCAGCAGACAACGGAGCCCAAGAAACAGATGAAGATCTCTGGACCAACTACATGGAAAGATTCAAGAATGCCTTCATCAATCAGAATCATTGATCCGAAGCTTACCAGGAGTTATGCAAACTCAAACAAGGAGACAGCCTTGACGACTTTTTTGCCAAATTCAAACAACTCGCTCATGAAGCAGATGTTCCCCTAGACGACAAGGGAACTATCGAAACCCTCAAGCACGCTATGACTCAAGGACTCACTAGCGCCATCATTAATTCCCCTACCTTCGACCCTACTGCTAAAGACCCCTGGACTTTCAAACAATGGGAAGAACAGGCCTGCAAATCCCATCTCAAATGGAAGGTGGCAGCTGAGTTCACCCAGAGATGTCAGGGACTCTTCCAAGCATTCAAACTTGCGCCTAAGCAAGTCAATAACCCAGGAAGAGGCAGCTATAGGAGGAACAACAACTGGAGAAACAAGAACAACCGATGCACCACCTCTCAAGGAGGATATCATATGGATGTTGACGCTACAGTCATCTCAGACATCAATGCTACCGCTGGCAGAGGACAACAGCACTTCGAAGCCAAGAAAGCGGAACTCATAAGAAGCAACTCATGCTTCTACTGCGAAATCAAGGGACACCAAGCCAAGGATTGTTGCAAGAAACTAGCAGACCGCGGAAACTTCAGCGGTTGCTTCAATAAAGAAACTGTTCAAACAGGTGATGCACCCATTATGCCAGACATCCAAAATCTTGACAGCCTTGCCGATTACTTGAAGGAAAACATGGACTCCTTCGATGAAGATACTAAGCTGGACTTCATTGGAAAACTTATGCCAAAGGATTTTCCCAAGGCCTGAAACTAACTGCCTTAGTTAGGGCTTTCTGACTCAATAGTGTGTTTGTAAACAAATCAAATTCAATACAATTGAAAGTTCCAATCTCACACTATCGAGGGATGGCAGAAGAAACAATTTTGCTTGACACTGGGGCAACAGAAAACTTTATCAACCTCAGTACTGTTACCAAACTTCGACTAGGAACAAAATGAATTCCCCAACGACTGGTCTACAATGTCGACGGAACCCTTAATCAAAACGGAACTATTACTAGAGCATGCGACCTACTTGTCACCCAAGGAAACAAAAAGGAATGCACAAGATTCTATGTCACGAATCTAGGCTGCAACAGAATGCTCTTTGGGTACCCCTGGTTCAAAATATTCAAACTGGACATTAACTGGGAAACAAGTAAACTCAGAGGACCAAAAGTCCAAATCGAAACCCTACTCCACAGCACCCTTCAACGCGCAAAAACCTGGCTCAAACAAAAGAACCAAGGAAATGAAGAACTCATCCTTGAGGCACAGAAGTGCGCTCTATGGTCAGGAGTCACTCCTTCAGAAATGAGGGAAGGCCCAGTAGAAGTCAACTGCACACATATAGCAGTCAAAATGGCCCATAAGTACGCATCGGAACATGGGAAGGAGGAAGTTACCCTCCTGGAGGAATTCAAACATCACACAGCATTATTTTCAGATGAAGAGGCAAACAAGTTCCCGCCAGCCCGCAGAGATGGAGACCACAAAATCATACTCATGGACACCGCCCCTACTCGCTTCAACTGCAAAGTCTACCCACTCTCAAGAGATGAGCAGGAAGCGGAGAACAAATTCATCAACGAAAATCTGGAAAAAGGCTACATCGCACCATCGGACTCCCCCTACAGCTTCTCAACCTTCATGGTCCCTAAGAAAGACTTGAAGGAGAAGAGATATATCATTGACTATCGCCCCCTCAACGCAGTCACCCAGAAGGACGTCACCCCACTCCCCAATCTCAAACAGTGCATTGAGAACTTGCAAGGAATGGAACTATTCAGCAAGTTTGACATCTGCTGGGGTTACAACAACATCTGCATATGGGAAGGTAATCAATGGAAGGCTGCATTCAAAACACGTTGGGGACTATTCGAACCCAAAGTCATGTTCTTTGGGATGAGTAACTCACCAGCCAGCTTCCAATGGTTCATGAACAGTATTCTTGAAGAACTATACGAACACTTCGAAAAGAAAGGCATACACGATATATGGCGCATCCTCCAGAACTACATGGACAACTGTGGTATAGGCACCCTCCTTAAGGACTTCAAATTACACGTCAAAATCATCTACTTCCTATTCGACTTACTTGCACGTCACAGCCTATACCTCAAACTATCAAAATCCGTCTTCATGCAGCCACAAATGGACTTCTTAGGTATCCGGATCTCAAAGGAAGGAGCAACTGTCGACCCAGCTAAAGTTGCCGGACTTAGGGACTACCCATGCATACTCAAAGACAAATGACAAGTTCACGGATTCCTAGGAGTTGCTGGATACCACTGCATGTTCTGCCCCAACTTCAGTATCATTGCCACACCTCTTACAGCACTTACCGGAAAGGATGTACCATTCAAATGGGGACCCAAACAAATCGAGGCCCAAGACAAACTTATCACCCTAATCACCAGTGCACCTATCCTAGCCAGACCGGACCCAGACAGACAATTTGAACTCGAAACCAACGCTTCACAAGTCAGTACAGGAGCAATACTCTACCAATGGAACCCCCCTGTCACCAAACCAGATGGCACTCAGAAACCAGGACCATGACGACTGGTGGGATTCCATTCCCAAAAGTTCACGCAAACCAAGCAAAACTACCCCATTTACGACCGCGAATTCCTCAGAGTTATGAGAGGACTCCGCTGCTGGTCTCACTTGCTCAAAGGAACAACAATCCCCGTCCTAGTGTATACTGACCACACAAATCTTAGATACTATAGAGAGCCCCGCAAAATTGGGCCACGCATTGCTGGTTACTTACCAGAATGCAAGCAATATAACATCCTACTGGAGTACAAACCTGGGGCTACTAACCGAGCAGACGCACTATCTAGGCAACCTGACTATGAAGGACCAAATGAAATCAACGAAGATGTCACTGTATGGCCAGACCAATATTTCTGTGACCAGCACACTTCAATCTGCGTATTCGACATGGACAGCATAGGAGACAATTTGGACTCAAGAATCAAGCTAGCGCAATACCAACACCAGAAGACACTCAAACAATGGGCACCAACTCACAACCTATCCTTACTAGATGGCACTCACTGGCACCATGAAACGGCACTTGTTGTCGTGGCAGACAATGACCTTAGGAGGGGAGTAACATCCCTTTTTCATGACTACAAAACCGCTGGACATGCCAGAATTACCAAAAACCCTCCAACTTATCGCACCTTACTACTGGTGGCCTGGAATGAAAATCTTCGTAACTGAGTATATCAAAGGCTGCGCTGCCTGCCAAATGACTAAAGTCAACACTCATCCTGCTCATCCCCCTATGTTCCCTATCACCCCAACTGAAAACGCTCGCCCTTTTGAAACTGTCGCCATGGACTTTATCACCAAGCTACCCTTATCAGGAGGATACGATACCATCCTCACAATCACCGACACAGATTGCTCAAAAGCATCTGTCTTTATCCCCTGTAATGAAGCAATCGACTCTGAAGGAGTCACTCTACTCTACCTGAACAACGTCATCCCTCACTACGGCATACCTCACAAGATAATCTTGGACCATGACGTCCACTTTGTATCTAAATTCTCAACAGAACTATGTCACATCCTGAACATCTGCCAAAACATCAGCACAGCCTATCACCCTCAGACAGACGGAGCCAGCGAACAAACTAACCAAACCCTTGAACAATACCTTCGCATATTCTGTGGCACTCAGCAAAACAATTGGCATGCTTGGTTACCTCTCGCTCAGTATACCAAGAACTCCTGGCCCTCTGCTACGACCAAGAAAACGCCATTCAACCTACTCATCGGCTACACCCCACAAATACATCAACCCACCAGAAAGACAGACATCCCATCCCTTGAACAACGACTCTCAGCTATTGATGAAGCCAGGAAAGCCACCCAAGAGGCACAACATAAAGCACAAGAATCCTGGATCAAAGAACGTCCATGCCATTCACCATTCCCCGTCAAATCCAAAGTCTGGTTAGAAGGAACAAACCTATGACTCCCAAGTAACATCACACCCAAGTTATCACCAAGGAGATACAGACCTTTCAAGGTAGTCTCCCAAATATCCAAAGTCGCATACAAAATCAAATTACCCCCTACTTGGAAGATCCATGACGTCTTCCACACATCCCTGCTCATGCCATACAAAGAAACCAATCAACATGGACCCAACTTCCTAGAACCGCCACCAGACATTCTAGAAGGCGAACCGGAATGGGAAGTCGAGCAAATACTCAAGGAAAGACTATTCAGTCGATGGAAGAAGAAGCAATATCTTGTGCACTGGAAAGGATACTCGCCAGCTTAGTGTTGCCGCGACTCGGTTAGTCCCGAGTCGGCTTACCTAAGTCACGACTTGGCCCAGAAATGGCCTGCCTCACCACAGCGTCGACTTGAGTCGACGCTCGAAGTCAACTCAAGCCTTTTTTTTTTTTTTTTGATACCATTAACAGTACGAGCTTTCACCTGCGTACATGTACAGTACACAAGTGCCCACAAATAATATCAACAACGCTACAGGTAGGACAGGACATCAGGAATGGCTAGGGAAACAATGTTCAAATTTTATAAATGACCAGTCAGAGCAGGCATCACTGGACGGTGAGGGCAGACTGTGCAAGTGATTTCCCAACCTGGGAGCGTAATCTGTGTATATCTCATCATTAAG
>Ga0307510_10009749_pt1 | contig 11430 bp, 10 predicted proteins | sample 12_EM_MG_FD_207224 | JGI IMG/M metagenome (GOLD analysis project Ga0307510, IMG submission 207224) | Populus trichocarpa ectomycorrhiza microbial communities from riparian zone in the Pacific Northwest, United States - 12_EM | ecosystem: Host-associated > Plants > Roots > Unclassified | place... | reverse complement strand
AACCCCTACCACCCCACCACCGCCCACCGGCATCGTCATCATCGTCAAGGCCACCATCATCACTATCACCGTCATCATCCTACCTCTAGTGTTCTTAAAATCTTAGGTTTAGCCCCTATACCTTCACTGTAGTGTTTGCTGAATCCCTCTCTGTGAGATTCATGATCTAAAGGAAATGACTGGCCTAGGAAAAGCAACCACAGATCTACCTAGTATGGGTTCACGGTGGGACAGAACAGGGAGGCCTCTGCTGTTCAATGACGAAAACAGGCGCCCCGTTCTTTCTGGTGAAGCAGCACCCTTAAAGCAAAGAGCAAATGGCCTGAGCGAGTCAAAATGGGCCTCGGTTAGCACCACTGCTAGGGGAAAAGGGCTAGCCACCTCTACACAGTGGGACCCTTGGACCACCAACCCCTCTGTTACCAATAACTCCGCCGCGGTTGTGCCTAGGTTTAATGTAGATTTGGTTCTTTCCAAAGAATTGAAAGGAAAGTGTGATGAGGAGAAGCCTGAAGCTGTCGAGCTTGCTGGATATAAGGTGCTAAAAACCACCTTTGCGACGCAAACCGCCGAACAAAAGAAGCATCAAAGGCCGGTTCGCACTTCTGTTGCATCTGAACTCTCGAGCCCAAAGAATTTGCCGGGCATAAAAGATATGAGCTGTCTCGCTCTGCCCTCTCAAAGAGCCGCCGCAAACTCACGGGCCCTTGCCGATGTGGAATTTGACGATGATGGAGATGTGATTATGGCAGACCTTGAAGAATGGCGAGATATCAGAGAAGTCGCTGATGTAATCGCTGAGGACCGTGCCAATGAGAGAATTAGTCAGGGAAAGGTAAGTTAATCGTCATATGCCAAGTGTTAACCAATGTTGAAATCTGCTAAAGAAAGACAAACTCAGCCGGAAGTCCTTGCACCTGGACAGCGTGTTGATGATGCTACCCATATTATCGTAATTGATACAAGTTTCATCTTAGCTCATCTTTGCCTCGTTAACGACCTTGTTCTTTCATACATGAAGTGGGGCTGCGTGGTGGTTTTGCCCTGGGCCACTATCAAAGAACTAGACGGACTCAAGAAATCGAATCGGAGCATTACTGATATTAACTCACAATTTGGCGGCCATCATGTTGACATATCTACGCTTGCACGCGCCGCAAACCGCTGGGCATTTCAGGTGCTATCAAAGCCAGAGCCAGGAGTTTGGGGACAAACTAGGGAAGAGGTTATTGATGGGAATTTCAATCACGGCGACATGGCGATCTTAGACTGTGCTAGGTATTTAGCTGGACAAGGGATATTTATGGAATCTAAACTGATAGTGATGGTAGATTTTTCTATGATCAGGGGTATGATACTTACCTCTTGACAAATGATTTCAATCTCAGCGTGAACGCTATAATTTATAGTAAGTGGGAACCCGGTTGTGGCGCTCAAGATGAGGCACTAACTTTTGTAGAAATCAAGGCGTTTATGTACGAGAAAGGGCAGAGTAGCCAGTCCCTGTTGAAGAAGATTTATGGAAGATCTCAAAGACCCCGCCATCTCCCAAAACCGAAAGGATTTTTAACCCAAACTGCTGAATCCAAGGCTGAGCAAAGACTGGAGAAACAGGCCGAACCAAGGATTGAACTCACGGATGAGCAAAAGGTTGATTCCGAGGTTGTGCAAGAGGCTGAGGCGAAAGCCATAGCAGGTGCTCTACCACCAAATCTAATTCCCGGCTGTTATATCCCCCCGATGGCCACTCGACCCCATGCCAGCAATAAAGCCTTTTTAAACGGGTTGCGTAGTTCGTCTTCTGGAACACTTAAAGCCCGGAAGGGCCCGGTTGGAAATGGGATGGCTGAATCGATCCATGCTCCTCGGGGCAGAGAGGCCAAAGACACGAACCATGATAGAAGCTATGTGCGCTCCACCATGCCAACAATAGCTGCAGCCGTTTCAGCCAAGCATCTTTCTACGCTGTTGTTCGAGATACAGGCCGACGCACTCTCAAGCTTTAGAGCAGCTATGAAACACCACGTTCTCCGCTGCTTTGGAGACGAAGCCGACTACCTCGAGATCTACCCCGAAGACCAGATCCATAGTCTCTACGATCTTGAGAGCTTCATGCTTAAGCACAGCTGTGCCGTTTTCGCGGAGTTCATACCTAAACCAACCCACCGCCAGCTCGTGTCCCGCTACTTCTCAGGCACCCTCCGCGAGCTCGAGAAGTTCTCGCGTGCTTCTGGAGAAGCAGGTAATCGGCCGTCTGTTTCCGAAGTCTTGGACTTCATTGGTGCTTTAGATTCGCTCTGGCAGATGACGGGTGCCGGAATTCCACATCTCGCGGGCTGTGTTTGGCCAGTTGACGTTTGGAGGCATAGGGCTAATAACGATCTCAGGTCGTCTTCTGCTTAATTGATTGAGCTCTCTGTATCATATGTCTTATGACGGCACCCGATACACATTTGTAGCGGGATTGAGATGGCAACTATGTGTTTTTTCTCCTTAATATTTCCTATAGCCTATTTAGGCTAAATAATTCAATTGCTACAAGCGTAAGAAGGGCTATTTTTTTTTCTTCCTGTGAGATCTTTTTCTTGTTCTCCCCCCCGTTTTTCTTAACATAAAAAATCAAAAAATCTACCTGAATAAATACTGGTTCCGTTGCTTGCTACCAGTATGAATGGGAGGTATGAGATGATTTTCAGGGATTGGGTTTATAGGGCATGTACAGTAAGGTGCAGATAAGACATCCGATCCTTCTTGTATACAATGCACCTGTAGGTCTTTTTTTGCCAATGCTAGAAACACACTTGCACTACTCCCCCGCCCTGCTCCAGGTGGTCTAGTGTACTTTCTTTACTCGATCTCCTTTCACCTGTATCCTGTCACAGGTCACACACACCCTACGCCGCACAGGAACACTACACTCTTCTGGTCTCAGCAACCTCGGACATCCATTATGCCTTCAACTATCACACAAGTCCCCCCACCAGGGACTAGCCTTGAATCATCTGGGCTCATTTTTGTAGATAGGTAGGCTTTAAACTTCTCTGAGCCTGCCTCCTTCGTAACTCGGTCTGAGTAATTCGTCCGTACCTTCGGTCTTGGCTCATATACCACCCCAGGAATGATTTGGTCGCTCGGCTGGGTGTCTTTGTTATTCTCCCTTGAGTATCTTGTTCCATTAGCCAATCCCTTTGGGGTCAAGTTACTAGATGAACAATGTAATTCTAATATATATATACCTCACACCCCGCCATCCCGGATCCTAATAATCCGGACACCTCACTGTCCAGTATGAACCTCCGAGTGTTCTGAATTTCTTTATACCAAAACCTATCCTACAATCCCGGATGACCGGCAGCAAAATTTACCGGGCAGCCAGATCCTTAAGATTTTGCCTATCCAGGATAGCGGGGTGCGACTGCACTATTCTCTAATAATTCTAGAAGGTGATACGATACGGATATACGAGTAGTCCTGGAAGGCTCTTCCTCCGCAGTGGTGCATAAAAGTGGAAGGTGACCGTGGTCGGGTGTGTTATGCATGCTTTGAGTACTGTACTAGTACTGCACCTGTGTTGCCCAAGTTTCATTTAACGTTTCACTCAGGATCCGTTCAGGAGAGCACCCTTGAAAGATGGGAGGAAATACCGTACCGTAATTGGTTCACAGAACTCTTCTTTATGGGGGCAGTTGCGAGAAATCTGCTCGTTGATTGACTTGCCACTTGTAACTTACGTTTGGAGGTCGGTAAAGCCTTTTGTCCCTCAGCTCTTTTTTTCTTTTTTTTCCTTCTTTTTTTATCCCAACAAGGCATTCGTTCTATAAAGTAAATTATGAAGAGTGGGGGAGTAGTATGATAACGTATTAGAATAATTGAACGAGTACACCACTGTAGAGCTCGGTAAACTCTGCCCTTCTCTCTCTCGTTCTTTTTTTCCCCCTCCCCTTTTTTCCTTCCTCCCTCCCGCTCTCACACCAATAATCATGGGGCAAAAAAGGTACGAGGCGGAGGAGCTCTGGGGGCGAAAGATGGATTTCGTAATGTCGACCGCGCAGTGGACATCATTGGGCTGGGAAAGATTAACGTGAGTTAGATCACGCAGCATAATACTGCGAGGAAATTGACATGTCTGACTAATTTTTTTCTCGCATGAGCTCAGAGAGTGAGATTTCAGGATAGGAGTGCTAGAGTACTCGAGTATCACACATCCTGCGCTGGACTATCGGGGCAAGTTCATGGATCTGCCTCAGGGAGTGATGATGGGTGAAGTGGCATGCGACCCTCCGCCTACTGTGCAGTACGGTACTGTACTAAGGCGGCCGGATTGAAGTGAGAAGGCTCTTTTTGTACTAGTGCATGTCAAGTGAGAACTAACCACCTATGGTATAGATTTGCCAAACTGGCTATGTAGCCAAGGCCTCTATGCCAGAAGTGATGGAATTTTTCACCGAGTTCGACGAGTTTACACCGTATGTAGTAAAAATGTCACTTGGCATAAGCTAGTCTAAAATAGAGCCTTCTCATTTCAATTCGGCCGCTTCAGTACAGTACTGTACTGTACACTGGCCTGCGATGGCACTGGTATGATGCCGGGCACTTGGAATCAACCAAAAACAAACACAATAATGGTTCTCAAAAATACCCTACCAAAACAACACCTTTAGGGAGATGGGGCTTGACAAGTTCTCAGAAGGCTGCGCTCCTCTCTAGCTCTATCCTTCCCAATTTTTAAAAAGTAATATTTGTGGAAGGTATCGGCAGTGATAGCCAAGTTCAGCTATTCCGTATTTATTATGTAAGCGAAACGAGCTACCCGCTACTACTGGGGTTTTGAAGGGGGGAGGGGTTTGAAGTCCCCGTACGGTATGATACTCATTACTGTCAGAAGCAAAAAATGGATTTAATTTGGTATCATAGGTATTTCTAGGAAGGATAAAAAGTTTTGACATATCAAACCCCTCCCATCACTAACTTAGGGGCTGTTTGGCGAGACAATTTTGCAAAGCCTGGCTAGCTATCATACAAACCATGGTTGTGGAACCATGGTTGGAAGAACCTCATACCCTATGTCAGAAACAGTCAAAAAATTGGTGCTGGTTGCTGCAAACCATGGTTTGTAATTCACGTCTACCAAACAGTCCCGTATTATAGTTACGAGTACAAACCACGGTTTGGATCAAAACCATGGTTTGCCATCCCAAAATTGTCACGCCAAACAGCCCCTTAACGTCCGCCCCCGAGTATGATACTGGCCGGAAAAAAAGAGTCTGGGTTCTTTCCAGGTAGCCGAGTATTGTGTACCATACAGCAACCACAGCAATTGCCTTAGATCTTGTTAGGGCTTGTTTGGACGCGACGGCTCTATACAAATGACCGTGTCCCTTCCGTTCCAAGATTCGGAAACGACGACCGCTTCTACAGGTATTCATATCATAAAATAGTCACAAAACGGGCCGGTTGCCCCCCTCTCCGTTTTTGCCAAACAGGCTCTTGACCATTACAAACAACCGAATGGAAAACGGTCATTTCTATGGGACAACGGAATGGAACAGTAGTGTCCAAACAGGTCCCTTTCATGTGTTTGTTTATTTAATATGAATTTGGGGTCCTGGGTTATTAATGGGAGTCCGGAAAGGTTAGGGTTAGTGACTTTGGGAATAACCTATGGTCGTGGAACAGGAAAATATACACCCCCAGCAAATAGAGAGTCCCCCATTGATCGGCTCGTCGGCCAGGATTACTGGGGTCCGACCAATCAGCAGCGAACTGCATATTTGCTAGGGGTGTATGTTTTCCTGTTCCGCGATTGTACTGTACTTTTTTTTTGGCAAGTATCATACCCATCGGGTTAATTTCAAGTGCCCGGCACCATACAGTACGATAGAAGGCTGCCCCAGACGCACTCTCAGCCGGTATATTATACTCGTATGATCTCGGCTTACCGCACCGGACACTGTTCTTTCCCGCGTAAGGTAAGTTGCATACGACGGGAACATATTCCCGCGCCTTATGATTGAACACCACACAATGCTACCGAATGAGTATGAATACATTCCGGCATGCGGCGGTAGCGCAACAATCACAGCGGGCCGGGGCGGGGTAAAGCAAGGTGAGACAGCTGTGCTTGGTGTGATAAATGGAGTGAACCTTTTCAATACCATGCTCTTGGCGTGAAACCCTTCCGGATACCATTGACCGAGAAATATGCCATCGAAAAAGTGAAACCATTGCATGGAACCATCACTCTCTTCGGCCACCATTAAATAGCAAAGAAAAATTAACAAATAAAGTGAAAAAGGAGTAAATGCGGTCAATGTCTTAGATTTATTTTTCCACCCTCAGAATGGCTTCCTGTGGCATAGTTTTTTAAGCCAAGAACCCCTAGAAAATAGCTAAAATAATAATTGTAAGGAGGTTCCAGAAAAATACTAGAAGGGTTGAAGTAATTCTTTATTTTTCTGTCATTTTTTTCAATTTGTTTGCATTGTTTAAGGGATAAAAATATACCGGTATGCTAAAGTGTTTAAGGGTCTTCATTGTTCGTTCCACTGGGGGTTGCCCCTGTGAAGGTTTCACTTTCTCAATGGTATATTTCCCGGTCCATGGTATCCGAAAGGGTTGACCGCCAAGCGCATGGTATTCTAAAGGTTTTCTCGTGATAAATGGTATGAGAATAAGATTTGGTGGGTTAGGTTATGGCTTGGGTTTGGGTTCATCATCGGAAGAGGGGGTATGGTAGGTAATTGTGCGGGGAAGTAGAACTACCGGCGGAGCATCGTGAGCAGAGCGGTGTACGATCGTACTCGGGTACCGGGAGTGATGCTCCACCTGACCTGATACGCCCGGGCAGCGCAGGGGCCTGTGCGGTGAAGTTACGAGAGCATGGTACCGTATCTTCCCTAAAACGTATCTCTGCTGTGATACGTCACAATGCTGCGGGTGGGGCTATTAGGAAGATTTTTAGGAGGATTTTGCAGTCAGGAATCTGGGATCTTTGAGGTTGTTTCTCGAGCAACAAGCCATAGATGAGGGCCCCATGTCCCATCTGAGAGATAGACAGAGGACTCTGGAAGTGGAGAGATATCAACCTTCATGAGGTGGGCAAACCAATGCTTGTATCACTTATGGCGACGACCATACTGCCAGTATCGCTTCTCTGCAGCTGCCCCCAAGTCCGGAAGGAGCGGCAAGAACCTCGCAGGTAGGGTGATTTTCTTTCCTCCAAAATTCGATTTATTTGGCAGAGTGTACAGTACTAGTACTCGAGTACCGTAGAAACTGAAATAATTGGGCCTCGCACTAAGAGGTGGAAATAAGGTGAGTCATGCCAAGGTCACACAAAGTGAATTGCGTAATATCAGTTTAAGAATTTACAAGCGATCTTCATAGAAAATATCTTCCTCCTCCGCCTTCTCCGCTGCCTCCCCCTCCGGTACACCCCCTACCACCTCTGCCGACACCTCATCCTCCTCAGAATTGAGGTTCTGAACACCCCCCACTGACCAGTCTTTCAACCCCTCCTGAAGGTAAGCATTCTCGATTCCCTTAATAGAAATCTCCCCGTCGTGGCTACCATCGATCGGTAAAGCTAATCCTAAGATGCGAAAAGATTTCCTGACAACTTCCGCTCGCTCTCGGGAGAAAATCTCCCATGCTTCCCCGACAGCCCATGTTGTGAGTATTCTTCTCCTCCCAACCATGCTTCCAACCAACCTTCCCCCACCCAAAACAATCTCCTCCTCTTCCGATTCTAACTCATCCAACTTTTGAGCAAGAATTTCCTACATATTCAGGTCCAGGGTTAGTCTTTCTTCTTTTATTTTTTATTTTTATTTTTTCTTTATTATGGCTAACCACGTAGTATTGAGGAATCCACATATTCGTTTCCTCCTCAAATACTGTTTCTGTCCTAGGCAGGTTGATATCTGCCTTGCGTAGCCCAGAAACCGTATTTGAGGAGGAAAGAAATTTATGGGAATCACAATGCAACTAAGAAAGAAGCGGAGAATAAGAAGGGTAAGTATTACCTTTAAAATATCTTTGAAAGGGCGATTTATGCTAACATCTAAAGGCTGTACTAATGAAGTGCAGCCACCGGGTATTAGACTTACGGTTATATCGTTGGCAAGGAAAGTATCGAGCACTTCAGGAGTTTTGTGGGCGGCAAAGAGATCGAGGACGAGAAGCGACGGCTGACCATTGAGTACAGGTATAAACTGATCCTCGAGATACTCGAGTAAGTTTTCTGCGTTGGCATAAGCCTTTGCATTAAACTTAACGACAACTCGGGTATCATAGTCCTCCATCTCCTTCACCACAGTAGGGCAGATCCCTTGACCACGAAAAAAGATTAACGGCTTCACTCGTGGAATACCGTCAGCGAAAACGGTAAGTTGAATTGTCCCTTGTCTCTTATCCCACCCCGACTGACTGCTCTGTGCCCAGATTGTTTTCTCACCAATTGTGTTGTAAGTCCGCCCTTCCAAGTATTCGAAAGGTAAAGGTGTTTGGTCCATATTGCTAATATTGGACAATTGATAGCGCCCGATAAGAGTAGGTAAGTTGTCCAATTCCTGTGAATCCTCTGGGCGGGGCTGAGAGTTTCTCCGATTGAATCGGACCCAGTTCAGAATTGCATCTGCAAAGTCAGCTGGAAGCTGACTTGCCTTATTAGTGACAAAGCGAAGGGAGATGTGGTGCCAGCTGAGAAAGCTGTGAAACCACCCATTGGAAAACGGAAAGCTGGTAAGCTGCTCCGTTGGGTATACCTTTTTGAAGATCTCATTGCTGATTCTTCGAAACCATCCTCTTCGTACAATCCTACCACTGGCTCTACGCATACGAAACTGATCGTATAGCTCCCTTTCTAGTTCCTCCCATTTCCTCTTCCTACCACCCCCACTTCCTCGACACTGACCCTTTGCCAGTTCCTTGAATTTTCCCTCTGCCTCCTCTTTCTTCCAGCGAGATAGATTGCTCTTGGCGACTTTAAAGCGCTCTACAACTTCGGCACGCGTTGGCTTCCGGAGTTTGGTTGGGCTAATTCGAATTGAGGGGGTATTCCAGTAGGATAATACTCGAAGTTTATAGCTAACAGTATATGTGCGATAGGGATTTTCGACACGCTTTGGTGGGCTTTGTTGCCTTTCTGAAAGGGCTTTTCTCTTCGGGCCTGTCTTTCGCTTCACTCCAGCATAGAATCGATCTGTTGACAGTGGTTCAAGGACCGGCTGGACTTTGGATCTTCCAGCAGGTTTTGGAGGTTTTGGAGGCATAGTTGTATGATATCTTGTGTACGATAGAAATTTTTTTTTTTTTGTTGTTTATAATTAAATGTACATATTTTATATTATTTTACACGGAATGTTTTTTTGTTTTTTTCTCCAGGAACCATGACTCGAGGTTGGGAGTCATCAGTTTAAGCTTCTGTCTCAACTGGTGATTCACACGGGATGATTACTTTCCATACGCCCCACCTTAATTTGACCTCTTAGCGCGAGGCCCAATTATTTCAGTTTCTACGGTACAAGTAATGCAGGAATGAGTGGGTCAGTGGCTGAGGAAATCGAATAATGGCATATCTAGGTGGGAGCAAATTTCGAGCACCTCGAACTAAGAAAGGTGCGAGTTCCGGAGGTGGGCTCAAAAAGCGGAGTAGCCGAGGACAACCAAGGGAGCCAGTTCCCAACCCTTAGGAATGTTTACGAACTTCAGCCTTTTCCAGCCCGCTGTTTTGTCCCCAGTATGATACGAGCTTGCGGTAAAATAAAAAAAAAGGGAAAACGTGACGAGAGATCCTGGTTGGAGAGTTTGATGGCTCGAACCGATCGATTTCCATGTTTCTGACCCCTGTTTTCCCATTTTTTTCTCCAGCAGACCGTAAACGAGGCGTGTCACAAAGACATCAAATCTGAATCCTTGGCTGCGAAACCCCCCCCTATCCTTCCACCTCTTGCATTTTACCAGCCCCTTCAGGCTGAATAAAACAGAAAATTATTTACGGCTCTCTTTTTTTTCTTTTTTTCTCTCTTTTCCCTTCCTAATGATGTAACCTGCCAGGGATCAAAGTTATTAAAGAGGGAGGTTTGCCGATCCTGGTTTAGGGATCCGGAGTGTGTGAGTCCGGTGGGGTTGGTTTGTACCGTATGTTATGTAATGTGGGCAGGGTGAAAGGAGAAATGGTGAGGTGCGCACTGTTTAGGGGATTGGAGGCATCGTGTTGAGAGGGTCAGTCGGGGGGACTGCACTCGTGCTAGTATCGATAGTACCAGTACTAGTGCGGAGTGGAGGAGTTATAGGGTAGATTATAGACCCGTGTGGATCAGTGGATAAGTGGAAGTGATGGTACAGTACGAGTACTTTGTCCCAGGCAAGAAGTACCGGGATTCGGAAACAGGAATTCGCAAAATATATGGCGGAAAATCCGTGCGTATCACAACTCACCACTCGTATTTTTGGATACTTCTCGCCTGGGACAAGTACAGTAGGAGTAGAATGGGGCGGCACAGGAGGAGGCTGATGCAGAACTGCTATTGTTGGTGTGATAATGGGAGTACTGAGTAAAGGAGCATGCGACCCTCACTACGATGCTACTGAATCCAGTCACGAAGCGGCTCTGACAACAAAGTTTTCGGAGAACTCTGGCTAGAACTACTTAAAGTCAACTCCTCTTTAGTTCTATCAACTCTGTTTTTTTTGACAAAGCGAGTATTGGCTGAGAAGGATGAGAGCCTGAGAGAGGTATTTTGGGAAAGGTGAATACCTACAAATTTATGCCGGGGCCCTACTTTTTTTGTGTGTATTACTAAGCGGAAGTAGAGTTACCGGGAAGATATAAGAGGAGGTGGATTTTGGGCGTCTGGTATGATACGGTACCGTATGGAACAGTTTGAATTGGGTGCTAGTCAGACTAAGCCGGATATGGAGTTGGGTGGGATTTTGTGAGGATTCTGTAACTCTGGCCGTGCTGAGTCAGTAATGGTCTGAAAAGTCCATGTTTGCTATCATACCGACAAGAGCTATTTGGTGGCTACTTTGGGTTTGGTGCGCCAGACAGTGAATTTTGCCGTGTCGCACGGCCCAAGGGATAGGGTACGGTAAGGTACAAGTACTTGTAGCTGTCCCCCGGGCAGGAAGTGCTGGTACAAGTTACTTGCACCGGGCATTTAGAGGAAAACAGGGATATCTCAGGGATATTTCAGGAATCTTTCAGAGATATTTCGCCCTTCCTCAACGTGGCGTTTACCCCTCCGTGTCAGGATATTTCCTGCCTGGGACGAGAACTGGTGGCATGGTGTTGCAGGCCTGAATGGGAGGGGGGGGAATACCCCAAAGTGGGCTGGGAAGGTAAGGTGCATTTGCGAGGCCATTTTATTTTTATTTTTTGGACCTTTGGAAGCACGGGACGTATGGGAAGTTTGAACTTTGTTTACC
>Ga0307510_10009746_pt1 | contig 11432 bp, 11 predicted proteins | sample 12_EM_MG_FD_207224 | JGI IMG/M metagenome (GOLD analysis project Ga0307510, IMG submission 207224) | Populus trichocarpa ectomycorrhiza microbial communities from riparian zone in the Pacific Northwest, United States - 12_EM | ecosystem: Host-associated > Plants > Roots > Unclassified | place... | reverse complement strand
TGCCGTGATGATCGAGGCGGAGCATACCTGCATGTCGGTGCGCGGCGTCGCCAAGCATGGCGCGTCGACGTTCACCAGCCGGTTCACCGGCATGTTCCGCGACAATCCGGCGGAGCAGCAGCGTTTCCTGTCCCTGGTGCGAGGACCGAGCCGGTAACCTCGCCTGAATTTTTGCGAGGACGACCGTGTCCACATCCGTCGATACGAATGAGCGCGAAGAGGGGCTGGCCTTCCAGCCCAAATTCGATGCGTCCGGGCTCGTGACCTGCGTTGCGACCGATGCGGCGACCGGCGACGTGCTGATGGTCGCCCACATGAACGACGAGGCGCTGCGCAAGACGATCGCGAGCGGCGAGGCCTGGTACTTCAGCCGGTCGCGCGACGCGTTGTGGCGAAAAGGCGAGACGTCGGGTCATACCCAGCGCGTGGTCGAGATGCGCCTGGATTGCGATCAGGATGCGATCTGGATCAGAGTAGAGCAGACCGGCGCTGCCTGCCACACCGGGCGGCACTCGTGCTTCTATCGCAAGATCGACGCGGCCGATGGTGACACACGCTTGTCATTCGTCGACGCGAACAGGCAGTTCGATCCGACCAAAGTTTATCGAAAATAAATTCAACTGATCCATGCGCCTATGACGCAGCTCTCGGCGCGCGGGCTGCGTTGCCTCTGTTGGTGCGATGTGCGAGGGTTCCATCTGGCGGTCGAGATGGGGCATCACGGTGGCGCATCAATTCTCTTCGGCACTCTCCCTGCTTGCTTCGATCGTGCTTTCGTTGGGCATGGCACAAGCGCAGACCACCCCACAACCGCCCGACACCATGGCCGCGCGCGTACTCGCCTGCGCTTCATGCCACGGCGCGGAGGGTGAGGGGACCAGCGACGTGTATTTTCCGCGGCTGGCGGGGAAACCCGCGGGCTACATTTACAATCAGCTCGTCGCATTCAGGGACGGACGCCGCAAATACCCACCGATGAACTATCTGCTGGATTTTCTGCCCGACCCCTACCTCAAGCAGATGGCCGAACATTTTGCCTCGCTGCGGCCGCCGTTCCCGGCACCCGCTATTCCCTCCGTCAGCAAAGACATCCTCGCGCGCGGCGAATCGATTGCCGTCAATGGCGACCCGCAGCGCGGCGTTCCGGCCTGCGCCAGTTGCCACGGCGCGACCTTCGGCGGCATGGAGCCGGCGATCCCCGGTCTGCTCGGCCTGCGCGCCAGTTACATCAGCGCGCAGCTCGGCGGCTGGCGCTACGGTACACGCACCGCCGCGGCGCCGGACTGCATGCAGATCGTTGCCGGCCTTCTGACCGAGGACGATGTCAAGGCCGTTGCGGCTTTTCTGTCATCGCGTCCCGCGCCGACGGATCCTTCCTTTGCCAAGCGCGGCAGCCTGCCGATGCCGCTTGTCTGCGGCAGCCAGCCGAACTGAAGGGGAGATCGCGCCTATGCCGAGAACCTTGAAAGCTCTGCTGCCGGCTTTCCTCGCAGCGTGGCTCGCGATCGGCGCGTCGCCCGCGACGGCGCAGGATGCGGCCCTGATCGCGAAGGGCGAATATCTGGCCCGCGCCGGCGACTGCATCGCCTGTCATACCGCACGCGAAGGCAAGACCTTTGCCGGCGGCCTGCCGATGAAGACGCCGTTCGGCACGCTCTATACTTCCAACATCACGCCCGATCCGCAGACCGGCATCGGCATGTGGACGTCCGACCAGTTCTTCCAGATGATGCATAACGGACGCTTCCCCGACGGCGGGCTGGTCTATCCGGCGATGCCGTTTGCCTCCTACACCAAGGTGACGCGCGAGGATAGCGACGCGATCTACGCTTACTTGCGCTCGATCCCTCCTGTGAAGCAGATCAACCGTCCGCACGATCTGAAGTTTCCCTTCAACAACCGCTCGCTGATCCTCGGATGGCGCACGCTGTTCTTCAACGAGGGTGTCTACAAGCCCGATCCGACCAAATCGGCGGACTGGAACCGGGGCGCCTATCTGGTCGAAGGCCTCGGCCATTGCGGGATGTGCCACACCGCGATCAATGCGCTGGGCGGCAGTTCGGAGTCGCAGGCGTTTGAGGGCGGTCTGATTCCGATGCAGAACTGGTACGCGCCGTCGCTGACCTCGAACAAGGAAGCGGGCCTCGGCGATTGGACCATCGAAGAGATTTCCGACTATCTGCGCAAGGGCGTCTCCACCCGTGGCGCGGTCTACGGGCCGATGGCGGAAGTCGTCTACAACAGCCTGCAATATCTCAATGACGCCGACACCCGCGCGATGGCGATCTATCTGAAGAGCCTGGCGCAGGGGACGTCGCCGGATAAGCCGGCAGCGCCGCTGCCTTCTGCGGAAAGCAGCTTGCTGCTCTCGCTCGGAAAGCAGATCTACGATCGCGAATGCGCGAGCTGCCACGGCGCGGAGGGGCTCGGCATGCCGCCGCATTATCCGCCGCTCGCCGGCAACCAGTCGATCCAGATGGTTTCCGCCGTCAACGCGATCCGGATGGTGCTTAATGGCGGCTATCCGCCGGGTACGGCGGGAAATCCGATGCCCTACGGCATGCCGCCGTTTGCGCACCGGATGTCCGATGACGAGGTCGCGGCCGTCGTGACCTACATTCGCACGTCCTGGGGCAATCGCGGTGCGGCGGTCTCAGCGCGGCAGGCCAACGAACTTCGCGCGGCAACACTGAACTGAGGGGCGTCATGATCAACTCATCCCCGCCGCAATCGCCGACGCTGGGCTCCGAGGAGGAACGCGTCGACGCCATCGTCCGCTCCGGCCCGGGCGGCGCAATTGCCGTTGCCGGCATCGCGACCGCGATCGTGATCGCGCTGTGGTTTGCGTTCTACCTCCTGGTATTCCTGCCCAGGAGCGTTTGAACATGGTGAGTGCCCGAGCATGACGGAGACGGACCACGGCGTCGGCGAAGCGGTCGCAGCCCGAATCGAACGGCGATGGGCGATCCTGTCGATCGTGATCGTAGGCTTACTGGTTGGCATGGCGACCTTCATTGGCATCCATCAGGCGACCATGCCGCAAGGCCGCGTCGAAACCTCGGATCCCAAGACGCTGCATCTTTCCGGGGAATTCGTCGAAAGCAACCTTGGCAGCACGCTTGAGGCCGACGGTTCGGTCACCGTGCGCGCGATCGGGCAGCAATATTCATTCACGCCGCAATGCATCGTAGTGCCCGCGGAAACGCCGATCACCCTGCGCGCCACCAGCGCCGACGTGGTCCATGGCCTTCTGATCGAGGGCACCAATATCAACACCATGCTGGTGCCGGGCTATGTCGCAGACCTGCCGATCCGCTTCAAGGCGCCGGGCGAGCATGTGATGCCATGCCAGGAATTCTGTGGCATCGGGCATCAGGGCATGTGGGGCAAGGTGAAGGTGGTGGACAAGGCCGCGTTTACGAAGCTTGCGGCCGGGCGGCGGAGGTTGACCTGTGTTGACTAACAAGCGCCTCATCCTCTCTCATTTCTGGCTCGCCTTCATCGTGTTCGGCGCGGCGCTGGTGCTTGGCGCCTGGCAGATGTTCGTCCGCAGTCCGCTCAATGTCTGGCACTTCAATCCGGAATTCTATTATCGCTCGGTCACCGCGCATGGCTCGGCGATGGGCTATGTATTCCCGACCCTGATCGCGATGGGTTTTGGCTATGCGATCACGGAAGCGGCGCTGGAAAAGCCGCTGGTCGGCCGCCGCTGGGCCTGGGCCGGGTTTTTCCTGGTCGCCGTCGGTGCCGTGGTGGCGATGATCCCGGTCTCGCTGGGCTTAGCCTCGGTACTCTACACCTTCTACCCGCCGATGGTCGGCAATCCCTTCTATTACATCGGCGTCGTAATGGTCGTGGTCGGCTCATGGATCTGGGTCGCACTGATGTCGATCAATATGGCGATCTGGAAGCGCGACAATCCCGGCGAGCCAGTCCCGCTGGCCATGTTCGCCAATGTCGCGGGCGCCTATCTCTGGGGCTGGACCGCGGTCGGCGCCGCCCTCGAGATCATTTTCCAGATACTCCCCGTGGCGCTCGGCCTGCGCTCAACCATCGACGCCGGGCTGGCGCGGGTGTTCTTCTCCTGGACGCTACACGCGATTGTCTATTTCTGGCTGATCCCGACCTATATCGCCTATTACACGATCTTCCCGCGCGCGATCGGCGGCCGGCTCTACAGCGACGCCATGGCGCGGATTTCCTTCATCCTGTTCGTCGTGGTGGCGATGCCGATCGGCGTGCACCACCTGTTTGCCGATCCGCAGGTCGGCGCCGGATTCAAATTCATGCATTCGGTGTTCACCGGGCTGGTGGCGCTGCCGACGCTGCTGACGGTGTTCACGATCTGCGCATCCGCAGAGATCGCCAGCCGCCTGCGCGGTGGCCATGGCGCGTTCGGATGGGTCAGCGCGCTGCCCTGGCAGAATCCGATCATGCTGGCGACCGCGCTGTCGCTGGTCATGCTCGGCTTCGGCGGCGCCGGCGGGCTGATCAACATGAGCTATCAGCTCGATGCCAGCGTCCACAACACGCAATGGATCACTGGCCATTTCCACCTGATCTTCGGCGGCGCCATCGTGATCATGTATTTCGCGATCGCCTATGATCTGTGGCCGCATCTCACCGGCCGCGCGCTGGAAAGCTTTGGCCTGATGCGAACCCAGCTCTGGCTGTGGTTCATCGGCATGATCGTCACCACGTTCCCGTGGCACTACGTCGGCATTCTCGGCATGCCGCGCCGCATGGCGTTTTACGACTACGCCAATCCGGCAATCTCGCCGCAGGCGTTTTCGGTGTCGATGTCGGCGATCGGCGGTTTCATTCTGCTGGTCTCGGGCATCCTGTTCCTCACCGTGCTGGTCCGCGGCCAGCGGGCCGCGAGCAGCGAGGCGGGGGCCTACCGGTTTGCCGTGCCCTTGCACATGCCGGCGCGGATCCCGGCCGCGCTGAACAGCTTTGGGCTGTGGCTTGCGCTGATGATCGGGCTCACCGTCGTCAATTACGGCTATCCGATCGCGCAGTTGATGGTGCTGAAGGAAACCAACGTGCCCGCGGTCTATGTCGGAGCAAGCCGATGAGCGAGCAGCCGCTGTTCTCGGTTCGCAATCCCTGGTTCAACGCGAGCGTCGGTGTGACGGCGGTCATCGCGGTGTTTGCCGCGTTCGCCGGGTTGATCTGGCTGCCGCTGGCGCAGCCCGACCTGAAACTGAGCGGCATCTGGGATGCCATTTGCAGCGCGGCCGGCGTGCCGCGCGCGTCCTCGCAGGCCGATTCGATCCAGCCGGACTTCAAGACCTCGAATGTGGTGATGACGTCGGAGATGCTGACGCGGCACGATCAGGTCTCGATCGGCCGCGGTGCCACGCTGGCGCAGCGCTGCGCGATCTGCCACGGGCCGCAGGGCGTCAGCGACGCCAATTCGCCGAATCTGGCCGGGCAATTCGCCGCCGTCACCTGGAAGGAACTGAATGATTTCAAGACCGGCGCTCGGGCCAATGTGGTCATGACTCCGTTCGCGGCCAATCTCAGCAACCAGGACATGCTGGATATCGCCGCCTATTATGCCTATCTGCCGCGGGTGCCCTCGAACAAGCTCGATCCGGCGATTGCCGCGCCGCCGATCGTCACCATCGGTGCGCCGATGCGCAACATCGCGCCCTGCGGCTCCTGCCATGGCGACATCGACAACAAGGCCGGCAGTCCGTGGCTCGGCGGCCAGTCGGCCGTCTACATCAAGGCGCAACTGCAGGCGTTTGCGGCCGGCACCCGCCGCAACGACATCAGCCAGCAGATGCGCAACATCGCCCGTCAGATGACCGCGGAAGAGATCGACCAGGTCGCCCGCTATTACGAAGCTCAGCCGTGAGCCGGCTTGCCGTGCGGCATTAGAGCAGCTCCGCAATCATGGCGGCTGCCTTGCCCGGTCCGTCGGCTTCGACGGGCTTCGGATTGTTCGGCCTGGAAAGGGCAAGCGCTACCGCGTCGGCAATCATCTCCGGCGTCGATGCGGCGAAATCCATTTGAATGCCCGCGCCATAGCGACGAAGGCGATGGGCGACATGAAAATTCTGCTCAAAATGATTTTGCAGCGGAAAATAGACGAACGGCGTGCCGGCCGCCGCAAGTTCCATGCAGGTGGTGAGCCCGCCTTGCACCAACGCAAGATCACAGGCCGCGAGATGGCGATCGAGATTGGCGACGAAAGCCTGCACCTCAACGCCGTCGGGGGCTGCCAGGGACGCCGCATCGATGCGCGGGCCGGCGACCACGATCATGCGCAGCTCCGGAAGCTTCGCCTTCACGATGGGATAGGCCTGGAGGATGCGCCGGATCAGGTGTGCACCGATGCCCGAGCCGCCGACGGTGACAATGCAAATCCGCTCGTCGTCGCGGTAACCGAGCCTTTGGCGTAGTGATTCCCGGCTGCCGAAGTTTTGGGGATGCTCACCGATGATGTAGCCGGCGAAATCGAAATGCCGCGGCACCCATTCGCGCATCGAAGGCAGATCTGTGCCGAACGACATCGGCACGATGTCTTCGGGGCTGCCGACGAAAATCGAGCGATCGCGCACGCCCGGGTGCTGCTCGATATGCTCGATCATCTCCGCATTATAGTCGGCCGTCAGCAGCGCTTCCTGTTCGCCGCCGGCCGGCATCGGCACGTAGCCGACAAAGTCGGTCAGCCAGGCAAGCTTCGCCTTCTTCAGTTCGGGGTGCTCGTGCCAGTAATGGTCGATGTCCCAGGCCTCGTCCGCGATCACGAGGTCATAGCCGCCTTGTTCGACCGCGTCCTGGAAGATCATGAAGTTCTTGATCAGCACCTCATCCATGCGGCGGATGGCCTGAAAGCAGTGCAGTTCGTGCTCGCCGCTTTCAAGCTCGATGTGCCGTGTCTCGCTGGCAAGCCGCGCGCTGAGCGGATGAACGTGCTCGTTGCCGGATTCGAGCAACTGCGTGACCGGATCCTGCGCCAGCCAGTCCACGCTGAGATCGGGATGCAGCCGGCGCATTTCGCGCGCGATGGCCATATCGCGGCGGCCATGCCCGAGGCCGATCGGCGACGAAAGGTAGAGGACACGTTTCCCGGCCCCGTTGCGTCGGACAGCCTCGCGCGAGGGCGCCGGGATGCCCAGCCGTCGATCGATAAAGTCGTTGATCAGGGTGTTCGCCTTTGCCGGATAGCGCCCGAGAGGGTTATGTCCGCCACCTTCGATCGTGATGAACTCCGAGCCGCTCACTTCGGCATGCGCGGCCTCCGCGCGCCCGTAGGGCTGGATCTGGTCGTTGTCGCCATGGATGAACAGCACTGGACAACGGATCTTGCGGTACATCTCTTCGCTGACGTCGAAGGCGGGAAGAATGGCGCGCGCCGCCACCGTCTTGAGCAGCGTCGGTCCGTTGGTCTCGACGGCCCAGCCGACCCCGTCCTCGATCTGCTTGGTCGAATGCGGCTCGTTGAAGATGTTGCGGATGAAGAACTCCGCGAAATCAGGATAATTTTTCAGCCAGTAGCCATAGTTGAACTTGTCCCAGCCTTCGTAACTGTCGCGCTTGGCCGTGAAATGAGCGGCGTCAAATCTCGCATAGTGCGGAGGCCCTATGGTCGTGATCGTACCGGCGAGAATGGCTGCCCGGACGCGCTCGGGATGGTGAGCCGCAAGGATGGAGGCGAGCAGGCCGCCGAACGAAAGTCCGACCAGGATCGCCCGTTCGACATCGAGGGCATCCATTACCGCCAGCGCGTCGGCCAGGTAATTGTCGAGCGAGTAGGCGGCGACATCGCCCGGGCGGTCGGACTTGCCATTGCCTCGGCCGTCATAGGTGATGCAGCGGAAGCGCTCGCTGAAGTAGGGTAGCTGCGCCTTGTAGATTCGCGAGTGAACGATGCTCCAGGGCGGGATGAACAGCATGGTGTCAGGCGCATCGCCATAGATTTCGTAGGCGAGATTCACGCCGTCGCGGGTAACCAGGCCGTCACGGTCCGGAAGTCTTGCGCGCATGGTTTCACCTTTTGTCTGACGAGGATCCTTCCGCAGTCCGGATGAGATCGCCAACGCGACGAAGCGATGCCCGGATTGGCGAGCCCTTCTTCTCCAGGCCGAGCAGGAACAGGCTTTCGCCCCCGATGAAGCTGGAGGCGGCGATCGCGCCGACTTCCTCCGCCGAGAAGGGGCCGAGAGGGCCGATCTTCTGTTCAGCCGCCTTTGCCAGTCCCACGATCAGGTCGACCCAATCCATGATGCCGGCGCGGATCACCTTGGCGACTTCCGCGTCATGCCAGCTCACGGCGATCAGCTCCTGCAGCACCCGCACGTAGCCTGAGGCAATGTCCTCATCCAGATAGTCGCAGGCGCGATCCCACTGCTCGGACAGCTTTAGGGATGGGTCTCCGAACAGTCTGTTCTGCCGGTCCAGAAGCTGGGCATTGAGATATTCGAACAGCTGGAGGACCAGGTTCTGCTTGGAGCCAAAATGATAGTGAATTTGGCTGAGCGGCACACCGGCTTCCGCCGCGACTTCGCGAGTCGAAAGGCCCGCATAGCCGGCATGACGCAGCACCTTCTTGGCGGCCTCGAGCAGGCTCGTGCTGGTCTCGATCTTCTTTACTGCCGTGCGCGCCATGTTATCTCGCGATGTGATTGATTTGCGCCAAACGCTACATGAATTCCGGCCGCCATGGCTAGGCGCGCCGTCTCGCCCGCGGTTTGCTGTCTCAACACCTTCCGCCGTCGATGCCCGGCGCGAGGCCGGGCATCGGGGCTGCGACTAACCCAAATCATCCGCACGCGCCTTGCGTCCCGGCAGCGGGATCAGCATCGATACTTGCTCCCGGTAGCGGCGGTACTGGTCGCCGAACAGCGCCATGAGATCGCGCTCTTCCAGCCAGATGCCGATCAGGATGTAGCCGGTGGTCGCGATGGCGAACAGCAGATGTCCGGCCGTCATCGTAGGCGTCGCCCAGAAGGCGATCAGGAAGCCGAGATAGATCGGATGCCGGACGGACTTGTAGAGCATCGGCGTCTTGAATTTGGCCTGCGGCAATTCCTGCCTGAGCAGGCGTGCCAGCACCTGACGCAAGCCGAACAGCTCGAAATGGTTGATCATGAACGTGCTGGCGAATACCACGGCCCAGCCGATCCACGAGGTCGCCTCGAGCGTGACCGCGCCAAGTGGATTGGTCACGGACCAGATGATGTCCGTCATCGGCCGCCACTGCCAATAGAGCAGGAGCAATGCGAGGCTGGCAAACAGCACGAACGTGGTGCGCTCGACCGCCGGCGGTACGAGGCGTGTCCACCAGCGTTTGAAGGCGGGACGTGCCATCACGCTGTGCTGGACGGCGAACAGGCCGAGCAGCAGGACATTGATGATCACGGATGGAATGAACGGCCCCGGCAGGCCGCTGTCGATGGTTTTGGGCACCGGCAGGTTGGCCACGAAGGCCATCGCATAGAGGATGGTGACGAGGAACAACAGGTAGGCGACGATGCCATAGAGCATCGCAACCAGGCCGCCGACGGTGGTCTTTGCAGAGGGAGGAGAAATGGCGTGATCACTCATGAGCTGATCCTGTTTCTGGAAAGGTGAAGGCGGATGCCCGTTCAAATGTTCGTCGTTCGGGGAATCGCCGCCCGGCATTTCCCCGTCATTTCCGCAGCCGTTCGATTACTACAAATAGGTCGGTCGATCGACCGAAATGGTCAACGCGCGATGCGGCTTTTTTGAGGCGAGGGGCCCTTAACGCGCCATTAACCATAATTGCGGCAGTCTCGCCCGCGTATAGGCGCTGATTGCCAGAGCCTTGAGAGGCCGCGCGCGGTCGTTTCGCGAGGAGCGGGGCACCAGACACAATGTCGGTCGACACAACAAACGCCACGGCTGCGGCAGGTGTCGATCCCACGCGCGCGCGAATCGCGGGCTCGATCAAGCAGGCCGCCTCGACCACCGGCGCCAGCTTCGAATATCTGCTCGCCACCGCGAAGATGGAATCCAACTTCAATCCGAAGGCCGCCGCCAGCACCTCGTCGGCGCGCGGGCTGTTTCAGTTCATCGACCAGACCTGGCTCGGCACGGTGAAGGAAGCGGGCGCCCATCTCGGCTACGGCAAATATGCCGACGCCATTACCAAAGATCCTTCCGGCAGCTATTCGGTCAGCGACCCCGACGCACGCGCGGCGATCATGAAGCTGCGCGACGATCCGGAGGCCGCCTCGTCGATGGCGGCGGTGCTGACGCAGTCGAACAGTTTCAAATTGACCGGCAAGATCGGCCGCCGCCCGACCGACGCCGAACTCTATATGGCGCATTTCATGGGCGTCGGCGGCGCCGGCAAGCTCATTCAAAACGCCGAGGACAATCCGAACGCGTCCGCCGCGCAGATGTTTCCGAACGCGGCGGCGGCCAACCAGTCGATCTTCTACGACCGCTCGGGACAGGCGCGCAGCGTCTCGCAGGTCTATTCGGTGCTGAACACCCGCTACGCGGCCGCCGCCAACTCGCCGGTGACGCGCACCGCGATGGCGGCTGCCGGCGGCGATCTGCCGAGGCGCGTCACGGTCGCGAGCAACGCTGCGCCGGCCGCGACAGCGGTCGACAACGCCGCCTATCTTTCGAGCTTTCCGGATCAGCGCAGCGTGACGCCGGTGGTGGCGACGTCGCAAACCGCCTCGGTAGCATCCGAGCCGATCTTCCGCTCGCTGTTCCAGGCTGGCGAACGCACGCAGCCGATTTCGCCGGCGGTGCAGGAATTGTGGGGCAGCAATTCGTCGCTGACCTCGGTTGCGCCAGCAACCTCAGCTGCTTCAGCAAGCACCATACTGTCGGCACACAAGCCCGAGGTTCGCGCACCCGGCCGGCTCGATCTTTTCAGCGACCGCGACGGCACGTTCAGCAGCTGACATGCAGCGGCATGTTCGCTCGCTGACCCTCATGGTGAGGAGCCGCGAAGCGGCGTCTCGAACCATGTGGTCCGAGTAGTGTGCGTGGCCGTCCTTCGAGACGCCGCGCGATGCGCGGCTCCTCAGGATAAGGGCGGTGCCTGTGTCGGGCTACCTCGCACCCTTAACAAAACGTCAATAAAACCAGCCGTTTATGGTGAACCCTTTGTTAAGCGTCATGGTTTATTTTTTCTAATAGTGGCACCGCGTCACGGTGTCGTCACAGGTTGCGTAGCCAGGACCATGATCGTTCGGCAGTTCATCAGTTGGATTCGTACCGCTCCGGCAGGCGAGCGGGCAGAGGCGACGCGGGCGTTGGCGCGGGCCTGGTTGATTTCAGATCTCAGCGAGGACGATCGCATCGCCGCCGAAGGCGCGCTGCTGATGCTGCTCGACGATCCGTCGCCGCTGGTGCGTCAGTCGATGTCGGAAGTATTCGCGCGAAGCCCTGACGCGCCGGCCACTATCGTGCGGGCGCTTGCGGCCGACCAGCCG
>Ga0307510_10009745_pt1 | contig 11432 bp, 9 predicted proteins | sample 12_EM_MG_FD_207224 | JGI IMG/M metagenome (GOLD analysis project Ga0307510, IMG submission 207224) | Populus trichocarpa ectomycorrhiza microbial communities from riparian zone in the Pacific Northwest, United States - 12_EM | ecosystem: Host-associated > Plants > Roots > Unclassified | place... | reverse complement strand
CACACCCCCTGCACAGTGGAAAATGGGCTGTAAGCTATATTTATTCAATGTTCGGTCCTTTGCTGGAAAGGAACATCCTAATTAAGCAGGTGGAATATGAAAATGATTAGAGTAGAGAGAAAACAAGTCAGGCACCTAAAGTAGATCAGTATGCATATTCTCCTTGCTGCGGTGGTATGTGCTGCTGATATTCTTGACCGCTGCCATTTTGCATTTGCCCGTTGTCATTGTTGCTGCTGTCAGCATTGACATTATTATTGGCTGTTCCTTCCTGCTGCTCCCTTTCCCTATTCCATTGTGCAATTTTAGCACGCCTCTCCTCACTGCCTTCCCTAACCGGGCTTCGTTTACGCCTCCCCCCAGGGCTTCTACTTCGTCCCTTCCGATGTCCAGGGCTTGTACTCCTATGCCTCCTGCTCCGACTTTCATAATAGTGCTCCCGATCATCATATCTTCGACCAGAACCACGCCCACTATGTGAATGCTCTTCATGGCTCCGATGTCTATAGGGGCTCCTGCTTCGGCTGTGGCTACGCCTTCGTCGGTAACTCCCAAATAACTGACGCCTCAACTCCCTAACATCAAACAAAATAAGACAGTAAAATAAATACAAACCCAAAACAATTCCATACCTTCAGACACCTCAAACAAAACAAAAAAATAAACATCAATCATTACCTGCCGATTCTTTTAAGGTGCATAAAATTGCAGTACCCGCCACGGTTACATGCGTTCTCCTCATATTGCCTACACGTGGCTTCTCGGAAATCAGTCACAGGCGAGAAATCCACAATAATAGGACGACCTGCACCCATTGACAATCACATCAACAAAATGTAAGTACACGCAATTAAATTGGGAATACAAAAAAAAAATCATATGTAAAAGTGAAAAATGAGCATAAAAATAACAGAAAAGAGAAGCAGAATCTGACCAGCATAAAACCTCCCAGTCAAATTCTTAAGCGCATTCGAAGCGTGCTCTTCCTCTCTGAACTGAACATAAACATTACCCACCTATGGAAACACATAAAAATGATTCCTGAAATATCAAAGCAGAAATACGAAATTGTAATTTCCAGTTCAATAAAACATACCATGTGGTCAGCAAGATTGTCACAGACATTCAGGCTCTCAATTTCCCCGTATTTTCTTAGCTCCTCAAATAAATCCTCATAAAATTCCTGTAATTGATTAAGATTGGAACTTTCAAATTCTTGATTTTATTCCAAACACTTAATTCCACGAAACTCAAGTACAAAATAAGTAAATTAAAGGAGTCGTAATTACCTCGAAGTGTTGCTGGATCCTGCGAGGATCAATAGGGTTACCCTGGGCGTCAACACCAGGAGTAATCATATCAGGGCGCTGGTACATGTTTGATAAAAGAAGCGTGGGGCTGACGCTTGGTTTGGTGTGGAGACGAGAGCATCGATCACCGTGTCTACAAGCTCCGATCTTGAAGTAAAACGGACAGTTCACTCTGTCTTTCTCTGTTCCGAATATCGACGCCAAGTGCTCCGCCATTAATTCGCCGGAAATTCTCTCTCCGTGTGTGCTTCTTTCTTAATGAATTCAGTTCTGGTTGTTTTGTTTGCGTTTTCTTATTTATCTGTCAGAGGAGAAATGCTGCTGCGTGGCGTTAGGGATTTTGAGTTTTTGACCGTAGCGTTTATCTTCAATATTCTAGATGTTTCGGAGGAAATATCACAAGGTAGGCTTAATTAAAATCTATGTTACTCGGTGATAAAGCTAAATGTCGCTGGTTTGCCCGAGAGGTTAAGGGGGAAGACTTAAGATCTTCTGTGCATAAGCACGCGTGGGTTCGAACCCCACAGCCAGCAATTTGGTGATTTTGTTTTTCTTTTTTGCCGGGATTTTAATTAAAGCAAAATAAGTAAAACACATACGTTAAAAAGACTGCGTCTGCCGGGAGTCGAACCCGGGTCTATTGCTTGGAAGGCAATTATCCTAACCGTTGGACTACAAACGCTCGTTGAGTAGAGGTGGATCGTTTCATATATGATCTGTTTCCGTGATGGTGATTAATTCCATCAAAGAATGTACAACTTGTAAACTTAACGGCCATTTTTCACTAGATCTGGTATAGAGCGGTGATCAGACCAAAAAACTATTAATTCATTCACTCGTTGGAGGATGAAACTTCCTTCGTTCAATTTTTTAGGTTATTTTCTTCAACATAAACGATTAATCTCGAGAAGAAAAGAATGTCAGGCCATCTTACCCTCAAAACTATCTAAAATTATACCATGCGGATTAATTTTCTTGCTTTTTTATAGGGTATTTAAAAATATATTAAAACAGTTGTTTTTAAAAATATTTGTTATTTAAAAATATATTAAAATAATATTATTTTTAATTTTTAAATATTATGTTTAATATTAACACTCCAAGCATGGACTTAATAACCTAATCCGTCTCTAAAGCTCAGGAGATCCAACTATAGTTAAGTGGTGAAGCCATTTAGTAAACAGATAGACAAGAAGCATGGGTTCGCCCATTACAAAAATCATCTAAGCCCTATTAATTCAGGCTGTGTTTTACCCAATCGGATAAAAAAAATAAAAAACCAGTCCGAAGATTTCATCGTGGAGAGATTAAAAAAAAAAACGCATTATCTTCAATTTGGATCGATTGACAGTTGATGCATAAATTTCTTAATAGATCCAACCACCGGTGCGCCCATGTAATCGAGTCTTCGGGCTGTTTTGTCACTATTGTCTTTATTTTCACGGGTTTTTTTCTGTATCATAATTCCCATGTTATGTTCTGGACTCTTGAGTCCATGACGCAATTTATCGCAATTATACTGCATATGTTTAGAGATATAGTTTATCTGGTTAAATTTTAAATTTATTTTTTAGAGATTATTAGTTCAAGTTTTACAAATCTCAGGGCTGCTAAAAATTTACATGATTATTAACTTTAAAATTCGTAAAATTAATCGAGATGTGCACTGAAACAGCCATTAAAAAAAAACCCATGGATATTCTAATTAAAAATCTTATTTTTATTCATCATATTTATATAAAAAATGAGCCTTCTAGACAGTATTAGATATGGACCTGCAGAGACTGCAGTACTTTACTGTAGTTCAGGGCCTTTGTGGGGTTACAGTATGGGGGGAGACCTCTTCTATCGTCTGAAAACTCTCAGTGCCTCCGACCGTTTACAGCAACCGCCAATTGGACTCAGTAATGTTGACGCAAATTGGATAGAGGAAGAAGAAACAGCACAGGTGGGTAAACAAGAAATTGATTGCTCATATATAGAGTATGAACAAGATGCTTGAGAATAATTTGGCCTAAAAAAGAACTGAAACCATGTAGCAGAAAAATGGGGCCTAGGTTTCTCACGTAGTCGATCTTGTTTATATTTGTATTTTAAAAATAGTTATTTTTTTAATAATTTTTTTTATTTTAAATTAATTTTTTTATATATTTTCGTTTTGATATACTATATAAAAAATATATTTAAAAAAATAAAAAAAATATTATTTTAATATATCTTTAAATAAAAAATAATTTAAAAAACAATTATTACTATATTTTTAAACACGTACTCCAAATGGCCATGGCACAAAGAGACAACCATGTGAGATGACATTTCAACTAACGGATTTATAATCTCTTAAATCTCATGGATGTTTGTGTGACTGACAATAGCAGAACATGTGAAAGTTGTTTCTAGATCCTTACCAACTTTAGTGTAACATGATTGAAGAACAATCAAAGAATTTAGACAGATAGAAAGATTAACAATTTATAATCACTTGTTACAGTGGTGAGATGTATTAGCTAACGCTACAGTGAAAGAAGAGAGGCAGAGTGCATGTGACATATAGAGGAAATTTCGCCGATTCGGCATTGATTTAGCAGCCAGACATTAGAGTATCGTAGTTTGATGTTGACATTAAAACACACAGTAGTTCTGTCTTTAAGGAACCATGTTACTTCCTACGGCAAGCTAAGCATAATCGAGTAATCTTTTTGGCACTGCCATGTGCTATAATGTCTTTAAGAGAGAAGGATTACCCCTTTCTATATTGTTTTTTTTCAGTGGCTAATTTTTAATTCCGTTGCAGGAGAAAAGAGACTCAAGTGAGATGGGATTTAGGCTCAGACCCCATGCATAAACAGCAGGTGGGAATTTAAAACGCTATGAAGACCAGAGCTCAATATTACAATCAGCATTACAGAGGGCCAAGTAGAATATGATGCAGCATGGCAGAGGTGAAGTTCAAATTAAGCTATTCGACAATTGAAATGGTTGTCTGGAAATTACTTGGTGTGTGGTTCTATGTGGTAGTTTTTGAAAAAAACATCATAAATTATAGTTAAAAGCTATCACACCACATAAACAAACGATCCTAGCTGTTAACATAGAATAGACTTTGAGTAGGTCACTTTGTTTATGTAATTTTCTTGTCATTTACGAGAGAACTAGATATATTCCTGAGCAATCATTCAATCCCTAGTCTTCAAGGCTTGCTTTTTCTTGGGTAGACAACTATCATGCAAAGAATTATGGTTTTATACTATTGCTTTCTAAACTTTTCGTTGTTATTATACCAATTGAAAAGGGCACTTCTTTAGCCAACTGGGGGGCCTTGCATGCTTTGGGAGTTGATGTTTGAAGAGAGTGGCAACAGGAGGGTAGCTAGCCACTACACATGTCTCAATCAAATACATGATTCTTTCACACAATAATTGGAAAGGAAGATGGCCCAATACGATTGGCTGCTAGTTATCAGCAAAAAAAGGAGGCTCGTTTCACATTTATACTGCCAATCCAACGTGTGTTGTGTTTCTGTGTGTGGGCATTTTTATCCCTTTGAATGGCTTTGATGTTGGTAGGGACAAGTTCTGCACTGTTAGGATATTAGCAGTTTTGATGGCAGCTTGAGATCTGGTAATATTTCCACGCAGTGTCAACTGTCAAATGATTGTTTTTTTGAACGAAAATAAATATTTGTATGTCAAATAATTGTGAAAATGTAGCAGATGAGGCATAAATCTTAACACACCATGACCCTTCCTCGACGAACAAGATTAAGCATACTCCATTCCATACAAGGCAAATAAATGGGGCAGAAAATGGCCAGTGATGAGGCATTCATCTAGTTGAAAAAAGCTTAGAATTGAGGGTTTTTTTAAATGATTTCTCCTATATATTTAAGTAGTTTCACCCCCAAAATCATAAAAGAACATAAAGAAAAGGGTGGTGATGGGCAAAGGGAGTAATGATCCGAGCACATTGTTTTCTCACGAAAAAGCTCTCAGAACAACTTGCTTTCAAAGTTTCCATTATTGCTCGCAAATCTCATTTTTATATTGTTTATGGTTTGGATATAAATTACAGTAAACCTCTGGTTTCTGATCAGAAAGCAGTTAAATATTATAATTGTTTTCTCCATTGCCGACAATTATTGTGCTCCCTCCCTATGCTTTCATTGGTTCAAGTGCCAAAGGATTTAACACGCATAATATCGACACTTCTAGTAGAAGAAAGGGACCAGCATGAAGCATCTTTCAGGTCTGATCATTTGGAAGGTGGTTCCTTAAAGCAAAATTAACCTTGCAAATGAAAAAACAATTTCAGATAAAGCAAGTAGTAAGGAACATGACTCTAGATTGGATGGATTGTGAGAAATAATTCTTGTCACAAGCAACAAATGATTGGCACCAGGCATGGAAAGCATCCATATGGCATGTCTACCTCCTGAAGAAAAAGAAAGAATTAAGAATGATTAAGGAAGATGATTGTAAATCACCATTTTCCAGACGCGAGGAGGACACCTGGAATGAGCTTGGTGTATGTTTAACTTTCGAGTAGTAAAATAAATTGCAAGTTATAATTTCTTTTAGCCAAGTTTTTAATAAAGAATTTGAGGTAAAACTATAATATAAATTAATTAACTGAATACTTTCAAATCTATAATCCATATAAAACGTAAACTACACCCCCACCGCTTCACAAAAATAAACGTAACCCTAGGCAAAGATGTTTATATCAAGACCATTATTGCAAGAATAGCTTGTAATGCACGCCAGCACTATGACTAATTAGATTTCTTTACCTTGCGCAACAATTTAACTGGCCCATTAGGCATGCGCACAAATGGTATGCCAATTCTCATGAGTTTTCTTTTCTTTTCTTTTTTGGTCCCTGTTTCAATTATGACATAAAGCAGCAAAGTATATCACCAGAATAGGTGCCAAAAAGACCCTCAATGAAGAATCAAAGAATTTATCTCCTCTTGTTGGGATCAAAATCAAGCAAAAACTTAAGAATACTTGGGGTCTGGAACTCATTGACAAATATACACAGCAGTAAATGTTGGTTTCAGCACAGAGGCCTCTCTGGAACTAATTGACTAATGAAGTGCCCTGTGTTCTTCATTAGTTTTCGTATTGCGTTCCAAGTGGCCTTAACCACTGGACTAATGTCTTGTTAACAAAGTATTGTGTAAAAATTAAACAAGACAGGAAGCATGTGGAAGCTAGAAAAAAAAAATTAACTTTGACTGCAAATACACCATTTCATTTCACCAACTTATTCTCTTAAACTAAGGAAAACTAACAAAGGAGAAACAAAAAGAACAAAATCTCACAATTACAAGCAATCTATTTAATTGAAATAACAATCCTGTTGCCCTAATGCTGTCTCTGCTTCTTCTTTGTCCTTGATCCTATATGATGTGATTCACACTAAATCTTCTGAAGGCATTAGCTATAACCTTTGTGTCAATCATGTTGAATGACCCTTTTTTTTCTTCAATGGAATGAAATGGTAGGAATTGAAATCAAATGTTGCTCACAGACCCCCCACGTAATTATACATTGAGTTGTAGAGGAGAAAAAAATAAAACACAAACGGCAGCTTGACATACACGAAGAGGGTTTGTTGCCTTTGTATGTCACTAGGGCTGCTGCTGCGGCTGCAACTAAGAGCTGGGAATAATAGTACCAACATATCCAATTCCAGTGATGAAGAAGGTGACTGTTTGGAGCCAAAGGTAAATGAAATAGTTGTTCTTTCCATTAACAAAGTCATAGCATCCACACAAGAAAAGAAATGCTGCAAATCCCAGCTCCAATGTGTTGATTCTGTTAAAAAGTCAAAAGAAAACAAAATTCCTGTTAAAAGAATAAAAACATGTGCTACATTTACCAAACCAGGACAGTTTCGATGAAGATAGGAGCATTCTATTCCAGCTCTACTGAAGACTAATATTTTTTTCTTTTTGGTCTGCTGCAAAATTATTGAATAATACGGAGTAGATAATGTAGGCCCTGAATCCATCAGAACTAGGACAAACTTGCAATTTATGTATGTACGCTAATTATAGTGCGTGACAGGTAAAGTGTTTTTGCCACTAGGATTGAAAGTGATGCAAGGAATTATTACCTGTCGGTGAATTTGAATCGGAATTTTCTGGGTGCTTTGGTGTTTGCTTTCCTTGCATCTGCTGCTTTCTGAAGTGTATTTCCTAGTTTTTCTGTGACAACCCACTCATTGACTCTTCCAGCTTCAAGCAGACCAATAAGAGCTGCCTTAGTCCGGTGCAAAGACATAACGTTCTCGAAAAGGATCCAGTAAAACAGTAAGTGAATTGACCTGCACATTCAAGGATGTGTTGTTAATTCTGTCCTGATTCTTGCAAGTAGACGAGCAAGTTATAAAAATGGCCATACCTTGGAGTTCCTACTGAATTTAGAATGGTAATGACAGAAGGGATGTAAACAGCTCCCCAGATCGGAACTTTCACTTCAGGAACCAAAATGGTTAATGGGAGAACAACACAGTAGAAGCAGAAGGTCACCATGTGAGCTATGATCTTTCTAACGAAGAAAAAGCTATAGATCACATAGACTTTTTTCCAGAAATTCACTCTCTGAAATATGCAAAATGGACTTGAATTAGAATTGTCACACTACATAGTAATTCGAAACTGGCCATGGTGATCAGTCACAAAAGATGAAAAAGATCCAAACCTTATTTCTAACAATCTCCATCACCATTTTCCTGAACAGATTAGCAGGACCACAGGACCACCTGTGCTGCTGGAACCGGAAAGCTTTGAAAGTACTGGGAAGTTCACTTTTCACCTGCAAATAAAATTAGCCATTAATAAAAATAAGATCATAAACCAAGATGAATTGTTCTAAAAACAACACAGTGTATGTGCTTATGAATAGTAAATAACCTACATGGAGGTCACCAAGGTACACAAATTTCCAGCCCCTAAGACTTGCTCGGACAGCAAGATCCATGTCCTCCACTGTAGTTCTGTCCTTCCACCCGCCAGCATCATTAATGGCCGCAATTCTCCATACTCCAGCAGTCCCTGTATTGCCATTCATTTTCACATTCAAATCTTTTGGTTTCCATCATTATTACATATGAACACATTATTCAATAACACACATTAAATCTCATAAATTTCTCGTAACATTTTCAGCTCAAGTTTAATTTCGAAGAAATTATGGTAATTAATAATGACTTATGAGCGAAATGCCAACAAGTCTCAGTCAAATTTCTAGATTCAGGAAACATTTTCAATCATTACCAGTTACCCTCACTATCGTATAACATCTAAGGTTGCTGTCCAACTACTTCCTGTCCCCTGTCATCAAAATGGAAATGGGGCAGATTATTATTAAAAAAATTTTATTTACCATTGAAGCCAAAGAACGCATGAGTAGCTGACCCAACTTCTTGCTCCACAGTGAAATGGTAATCCAAAGACATTTCTTGCATTCTTGTCAACAAGCACTCATCTGCATTCACTGCAAAGATTTCACCACCCACAAAATTAAAAATCATTAATATCATCATTAAACATGTAATTAAAATAGTTTTTTGTAAATTTATCATTAATCTAATAAATATTACATTTATGATTAAGGCTAGCCGTTTACTTCTCTGTCTTCACATGAAGAAGTGTCATTCATTATACAATGTAACGGACCTTATTTTTTTAACTGTTACTTTGAAAAATTCTTTTTTTATTATTCTTTTACCATAAAAATACAAAAATTAGAAGTGTCGGCAATTTAAGAAGGGTCCCACACAACTATGAACTCACTTCAAAAATGGCAATACGCACGTGACCAGAGGATGGACTGGCTGCTCCTAGAGCCTAGAAGAACAGAAGTTGAGAGAGAAATCCATGTGACAAATTTGCCCCCACAGCGAAGGATGTCCATGTGATCCGTACATCGCGGGTTGTTCATATAAAAAGTTAAAAACACGAAAAAAAAGACTGTTCTTGTTTTCTTGTGACTAAAATGCCACGGGAAATTTCTTTTTCTTAATTTGAGCAAGTTCAATTTGAAAAAGAAGGCCCGGGTTTTTTTATTTAAATTGGGGACATTTATGGGATGAAGGACTGGTTTTTTAGTAAATTAATAACATTAAATTGGAAAAATCAAGGAAGGAAATAACATGGAAATAATAATTATATAATAAATTTCAGTAATCAGGATTTTTCATTTTTTGTGCTTATGGGCTCCACAGCTGCGTCATGGACGGTCAGTAGATCACCAGGTGTATATCAAGGGGATCAATTGACCAAGGATCTTACCTAATTAGGCCGTGTAGTAAATATTATTTTTAAAATCTTTTTTATTTAAAAATATATTAAAATAATATTTTTTTAATATAAATGCATTAAAACAATAAAAAATAATAATAAAAAACCGGTTAACACATCACCACTGACACCCTCATGCAAGGATGGCAAAAGCGGCCTCTATCAATAAAAGAATTGACAAAGACCAAACTAATAAACAATCTAAGAATGTTAGAAATTAACACATAAAGACCACCGACACTCGAAAAAACAGTGTTAGAAATTTAAGAAAATATGCAATCTAACACACAATTTAATGACTGTAATCAATTGACTTACTTAGGGTTCTAGTGGGTTTTTTTTAGAGAGCTTACCAAATCTCCAACGAGCCTGAACAAGGGCAACGTCAGGATTGTGGACCAAGAATGGAATGGCACGCCTAAGGAAATCAGGCTCAGGCTGGAAATCAGCATCAAAGATGCAAACATACTCGCAGTGTTTAACATAGCTTCTCTTTAGACCTTCCTTTAAAGCACCAGCCTTGTAACCTGTTCTGTTCTCCCTGATTTGGTACCTTATGTTTATGCCCTTGCTTGCCCATCTTTGACACTCTAGCTCTACCATTTGCTGCATTGATAACAAGACATGGCTCAATGGACAAAAAAGGTGGGTGTCATTTGGGTAAATGGGCAAAACCCAGATCAGAAATTTTAGTTTTCTTTGCAGGTTTGATAAATTTGGACTAAAATTAACCGTTTTGGAGTCTACACCAATTTGCTAAGCTTGACAGAAATGTGATCGAACAGACACACATATCACTAAAAAGTAATCAGTTGCAAGAATGGCACGCGTGCGACTAAAACTAATCAAGAAGCAAAGTGATTGCTTTAGTTGTTTTTGAGAACCTTGATAGCAGGGTCGGTTGAATCATCTAGGACTTGGATCACAAGACGATCTGCTGGCCAGGAAAGATTAGAGGCTGCACCAATGGATAGCTTGTAAACCTGTCCAAAACACACAATAATTATATGACCAAAAGCAAGAAAAGCACTGAGCTTTGAAGACTTTGCTCCAAATCCCAGGAATAAAGTACCAGGAACAAAACAAACTGGCTGAAAATAAAGAAAACGGAGAAGGAGCTAGGGACCTCTTTTTCGTTGAACATTGGGATTTGAACAAGAACAACAGGGAAGTTAAGATTGCCAGATTCTATATCATCTTGCATGGGCTCCCATTTGTATCGCTTCTCTGGTTTCTTCCAAAAGAGCTTAACGAAGATGATGACAATACCCATGTAAACCCTTTCCATTAAGAGCATGAGTGACATGGCTAAGGAAATGTAAACTCCAAGTGTCAACAAAGGAACTATCAATGGTGCTTTGATTAGCTCCCAAATGAGTTTAAGCTGACCTGAAATGTCATAGCTTGAGACCTGAAACTGAAATGATTCAGGTATCATGATTTTTTGTGAAACTTCACCCATCTCACTGTCTCTCTCTATCCCAGAAGAGCAGAGAAAAACAGAGGAAAAACAGAGGATAGGTTAATTTGGCAGAAAGAACAATCAAGATGAGAACAAAAAAGAAACACTAAATCTTTATCTTATATGGGTTTTTGGAATTGTTAACAATGTGGTTGAAATGAGGGGTGTATATAATTGGAACAAAGCTATGATTACATGGAAACTAAGTTGAACGCTACAAAAGCAAAGTTCAACTATCTGCTTCTTCTCTCCTTTTCCCTTTAAAAGGAATGAACAACAAATCTTCACTTTCCACCCTATCAGTGCTTCTCCTCTCTCATAAACCTGTGCCAGCCAATGCTTCTGTTTCTTT
>Ga0307510_10009743_pt1 | contig 11433 bp, 5 predicted proteins | sample 12_EM_MG_FD_207224 | JGI IMG/M metagenome (GOLD analysis project Ga0307510, IMG submission 207224) | Populus trichocarpa ectomycorrhiza microbial communities from riparian zone in the Pacific Northwest, United States - 12_EM | ecosystem: Host-associated > Plants > Roots > Unclassified | place... | reverse complement strand
GCCGGGCGAATAGGCCAGCGCCAGGTCGCGCTGCGTCGCCATCGGCTTCGACGCGATGATCTCGATCTTGCCGGGGCGGCCTTCGGAATGGAACAGCAGGGCTTCGCGATCGAGCTGGGCGTTGGATTCGTCGGACATTCGCAGGCCTCTCCTTTCCTATGCCCTTACGGAATGTGGCGCTGCGCGTCACCCCTCGCGGTGCCCTCGTAAGGACCAGCCGGAGACTGCCGGCGACACGCAAACTGTGTGGAAATCGACACACTATTGTCCCTCTCCCTTTGGGAGAGGGAGGGAGCCGCGAAGCGGCGGAAGGGTGAGGGCAGCAGCAAGCGCCCCGTTCCGTTCTGGCCGCACCCTTCCCACGCCTTCCCCTCTCCCACAGGGAGAGGGAGAACAACTCCATCTTTCCACGTGCACCACACGCAAATTCAGGCACAATGCCGTTGATATTCCACCAAGGTTCGCGGGGGCGACTCATGACCATCAATCATCGCCGGCTCCTCGCCGCCGCCGTGCTGGCCCTGCTGCCCGCCCCGGCGCTGGCCAAATGCGGCCTCACCCAGCTGGCCGAGCTCAAGGTGACGATGGACGGCCGCGTGCCGATGGTCGACACCGCGCTCAACGGCAAGGCGACCCGGCTCGTGCTCGACAGCGGCGCCTTTTACAGCATCATATCGCCCGCGGCCGAGCTCGGCCTGCGCGTGGTCGAGGCGCCGGACGGCTTCTCGATCCGCACCACCGCCGGCGAGCGCAACATGCGCCTGACCACGGTCAAGGATTTCGCGCTGGCCGGCGCGACCTTCCACAATGTGCAGTTCATCGTCGCCGATCTCGGCATCGGCGCCAGCGGCGTACTCGGGCAGAACGTGCTCGGCCTGGCCGATGTCGAATATGATCTCGGCCACGGCGTCGCGCGGCTGATGCGGCCCGACGATTGCCAGAACAGCCCGCTTGCCTATTGGGCCACGGGCAAGCCGATCGCGGTGCTCGATCTCGCGCCACGCACGCCGGAACAGCGGCTGACCACCGCCAATGTGCTGGTCAACGGCACGACCATTCGCGCTGCCTTCGACACCGGCGCGCAGACCTCCGTGCTGTCACTCGGCGCCGCCGCGCGCAGCGGCGTGACGCCGGACAGCCCGGGCGTCGTCGCGGCCGGCTTTGCCAACGGCGTCGGCAGCCGCGGCACCCGCACCTGGGTCGCGCCCTTCGCCAGCCTCAAATTCGGCGACGGCGAGGAGATACGCCGCATCAAACTGCGCATCGGCCAGAGCGACCTGGCCGGCGCCGACATGCTGATCGGCGCCGACTTCTTCCTGTCGCACCATATCTATGTCTCCAACCGTCAGCATCGAATGTACTTCACCTATGACGGCGGCCCGATCTTCGATCTGACCGCGCACCAGGCGCCCCCGGACGCCGCCGCCACCACGCCCAACGACCCGGGACAGCCGCGCGACGCCGAGGGCTATGGCCGGCGCGGCGCGGCCTTCGTCGCGCGCCAGCAATATGACCGCGCCATCGCCGATTTCACACGCGCCATGGAACTGGCGCCCGGCGACGCCAGCTACCCCTTCCAGCGTGCCATGGCGCGCTTCGCCGCCAAGGATCGCGCCCCGGGGATCGCCGATATCGACAAGGCGCTGGCGCTCGATCCGAATGCGATCGACGCCCATATCGTGCGCGGTTCACTCCGCGCCGGCGACGGCGACATTGCCGGCGCGCGGGAGGATGCCGACGCGGCCGACCGGCTCGCCACGCCCGCCTCGGATCGCCACCTCGACCTGGCCGATCTCTACACCCAGCTCGACGCCTTCGATCGCGTGGTGGCGCAATATGACCTGTGGCTGCGCGCCCACCCGACCGATGGCCGCCGCGTCTTCGCGTTGAACGGCCGCTGCTGGGCGCGCGCGCAATCCGGCCGCGATCTCGACAAGGCGCTCGACGATTGCAACGAGGCGGTGCGCCTCCACCCGGAAGTGGCGGGGATCCTCGACAGCCGCGGCATGGTCCAGCTGCGCCTCGGCAATCTCGACCGCGCCATCGCCGATTACGACGCCGCGCTGGCCAAAAACCCCAACATCGCCTGGTCGCTCTACGGCCGCGGCCTGGCGAAGCAGCGCAAGGGCCTGAAGGACGAAGGCGCGGCGGACATCGCCGCGGCGGTGAAGCTCGACGCGAAGCTGCCCGAGCGGGCGAAGAAGCTGGGGATTACATCCTGATTCCAGCCCCACCCCTCTCCGTCACCCCGGACTTGTTCCGGGGTCCAACGTGCCGCGTAAGAAGAGGCTGGTACGTTCGCGGGACGTTGGATGCCGGAACAAGTCCGGCATGACGGTTAGGGGCTGATCGCTCGCCCCAAACCCCTCCGCGCCGCCGCGCGAACAAATCCCTTCTTCCTAAAACCCCCTACGCCCCCACCGAACCGACATAGCGAGAAACCTCCCCCGCCAGCACATCGAGCGGCACATTGCCCCCCTCGACCACCGCCTGGTTGAAATCGCGCAAATCGAACCGCGCCCCCAACGCCGCCTTCGCCCGCTCCCGCTGCGCGACAATCTCGGTCTGCCCCAATTTGTACCCGCACGCCTGCCCCGGCCACGCGCAATACCGATCGACCTCGCTCTCCGCATTGGAGCGCGGCAACCCCGTCGCCGCGACGAACTCGGCCAGCGCCTTCTCCCGCGACCACCCCATCGCATGGATGCCGGGATCGACCACCAGCCGCACCGCGCGCCACGACAGCCCCATCAGATAGCCCAGCCGCCCGGCAGGATCGTCGTCATACATGCCCAGCTCGTCGGCCAGCTGCTCGGCGTACAGCGCCCAGCCTTCCGAATAGGCGTTGAACGCCAGGATCGACCGGATCAGCGGCAATTGCTGCGCATAGTCGCCCTGCCACACATGGCCGGGAATGCCCTCATGGAACACCAGGTCGGGAATGGTCACCTTGTTGTGGATGCTCGGGTCGCCGAGATTGACCCAGATCCGCCCCGGGATCGACCCGTCGAGCGCGCCCGGCCCGCCATAGGCCGCCGGCGCGCCCGGCTCCTGCGCCAGCGGCATGCGCCGGATTTCGAGATTGCCCTTCACCAGCCGGCGGAACGCGCGCGGCAGGCGCGGCCGGATCGCATCGATCCGCCCCCGCATGTACGCGACGATCTGCGCCCGCCCGGCATCGTCACTGCCAAAGGCAATGTCCGGCCGCTTCTGCAGCGCCGTCGCCCGCTCTGCGACCGTCCCTTGCGTCAACCCGAAGCCCTTGAGGATGACGTCCATCTGCGCCTGCAGATCGACCAGCTGCGCCCGGCCCAGCGCATGGATCTCCTGCGGGGAGCGCCGCGTCGTCGTCCCCGCGCGCAGCCCCCAGGCATACCATTCCGGTCCATGCGGCCGCGTCGCCAGCCCCGGCGCATCGCTCGCCACCGCGCGCTGCTTCTTCAACTCCTCGAGCTGCCGCATCAGCGCCGGCGCGACCCGCGAGCGCACGATGTACCCGGCGCGCGGCACCCAATTGCCCTGCATGTCGCCGAGCTTGCGCACCAGCGGCCCGAGCAACGGCCCGCCGATCAGCGCCGCCGAGATCACGCTGCCCGTCATGCCCTTGATCGTCTTGTCGAGCAGGAAGGCGGGCGGCACCAGCCCCTGCCGCCGCGCCGCGGCGATCCGCGCCGTCTCGCCATCGAGCTGCACCGCCATGGCGGAGAGCCGCGCGAGATAGGCTTCGGCATCGGCCGCATTCTTCACCGGCTGGTCGCCATCGAGCAGCTGTGGCACGTCGAGCCACGCCCCGACATTCTGGATCACGCCATAAGGCGTGTTGCGCCAGCTGCCGATGGTCGCCACGCCATAAGGCAACGCCATCCCCTCGCTCGCCGTGCGGAAGGCGCTTTGGGCGACGTCGAGGCTGGTTTGGGTCGCAGGATCGAGCAGCCCGGCAACCGGAAAGCGGTCAAGCTCGGCAAGCGCATCGCTCAGGAACTGGCGACGCGCCTCGATGCCGGCGGGCGAACGATCGTCGAGCTGCCCGCGCAACGCGGCATGCGCGCCGGTGTCGAGGCCGAGCCGGGTCGCCTCGCCGGGATCGAAGTCGAGCAGGCGCCAGGCGAGGCGGTCGAGGAGCGATGGGGCGGTGGCGGCGCGGGCGGGTAGCGCCGAGGTGACACCGACGGCAGCCAGACCGGCAAGCGCTTCGCGGCGAGAGAAAGAGGGCATGTCCATCGCGCAGAAATGACCGGTGCGGTGATCGAGGTCAAACGCAGCCGGTGATGTTCCGTGGGCGAAAGAGCAGGTTTTGCACGTCACCGTCACCCCACATCCTCGCCTGCTTCGGGGCCGCCCACGCGCAGGAGTGGCAAGCCCTCTCAAAACGGAACCGAAATGGTTCCAAGCAGTCAATAATCACGATGGCGCGATCCGCGTGACATTTGCCAATCCCCGCCCGAAACGATTGTGGTTCCAGCGCCCGATCGACTTGCCGAGAGCTGACGGTCATCCTAGACTGACGGCGTTCGCAGCGATTTCGTTGGCAATATCCGGCCGCGATGGCGGCGCTGTATTGCTTGACCCGTGAGGGGGAATGAATGTTCGTCGCTCCGTACTTGAATCCGCGAACCCCCGTCACGGTCGATTTTTCGGCAAATCTCGTCGCCGCGTTCGTCGCCTTCGTCCTCGGCGCTGCCGCGATGCTGCATTATGGCGCCGACAACCGCGAGCTGCACACCGTCCTCGATACCAGCGTCGCCGTAACCGGGGCATTGATCGCGCTGCTGCTGTGGGACGTCAGCCGCAGGACCAACCGGAGCTGGTCGCTGTTTCTCGCAATCTGTTTCGCGATGGCGGCGATCAGCGAGTTCCTCCACGTCGTCACCGTGCTCGGCTGGTTCGGTCACACCCCCGTCGGCACGGCCACCTCGCGCGCCGGGTCATGGGGGCCGCGGGCCTATCTTGTCCCAATCAGCATCTGGGCGGCCCTCCTCCTGCGTGATCGTCCGCGATGGTACGCCTGGCCGCTGGCGGCGGGGCTGGTGCTGCTCGGCGCGGCCCTTATCGCGATCTTCCAGCTGATCCCGCGCTATGCCGCACCCGGCCTGTTGTGGATCACCCGGCCCAGCCTGATCCTCGTGCCGCTGCTCTGGGCGCAGGTGGCGCTCGCTTATTGGAAGCGCCGCGACGAATCCGGCATCGCGGCCGCCATCGCCCCCGTCGCCGTCATCCTCGCCGCCGCGCATGGCGTCATGCTCTATGCGCGCGCGCCGGCCGACACGCTCGCGATGGTCGCGCATTTCGGCAAGTTCGTCGCCGACGTGCTGCTGCTGTTCAACCTGACCCAGATCGGCGCCGCCGACACCGCGCGGCGGCGGCAGGTCGAGCAGCAGCTGATCGACCTCACGCACGACCTCGACGCGCGTGTTGTCGAGCGCAGCGCGGCGCAGCGGCGCAGCCAGGACATGATCGAGGCGATCATCGCCAACAGCGCGGCGGTGATCTACATCAAGGATCTCGCCGGCCATTATCTCATGATCAACCAGCGCTTTGCCGAGGTCTTTCATGTCGATCGCGAGGCCGTGATCGGCAAGACCGACCATGATCTGTTCGACCGGGCATCGGCCGATGCGTACCGCGCGATGGATCGGCGCGTCGCCGCCGCGGACCAGCCGCTGACCGAGGAAGAAACGGCCCCGCTCGATGACGGGTTGCACACCTATCTCTCGGTCAAATCGCCCCTGCGCGACGAGTCCGGCCAGGCTTATGCGCTGTTCGGCATCTCGACCGACGTCACCGATCAGCGCCGCGCCCAGGTCGCACTCCTCGCCAGCGAGCAGCGCAACCGGCAGATTGTCGAATCGGCACTCGACGCCGTCGTGACCATCGACAGTAAAGGGGTGATCGCCGGCTGGAGCGCGCAGGCCGAAACGACCTTCGGCTGGACCCACGACGAAGCGGTGGGGCGCGCCGTCGACGACCTCATCCTGCCGCAACGCTATCGTGCGGCACACCGCGAGGGACTGGCGCGCTATCTCGCCACAGGCGAAGCACGGGTGTTGAACAAGCGTATCGAACTCGATGCGCTTCACCGTGACGGGCACGAATTTCCGGTCGAACTATCCATCACGCCGGTCCGCGCGGGCGAAGCGATCTGCTTCACCGCTTTCCTGCGCGACATCACCGACCGCAAACTGGGCGAAACCCGCCTCCAGACGCAGCGCGATCGCCTGCACCTGCTCGAACAGGTCACCCGCGCGATCAGCCAGCGCCAGGACGAGCAAAGCATCTTCCAGGTCGTGGTGCGCACGCTCGAGGATCGGCTGCCCGCGGATTTCGTCTGCATCTGCCGCTACGATTCCGTAGCCCAGCGCCTCGTCGTCGCGCATGTCGGCACCGGCAGCGCGGCGCTCGGTCGCGAGCTCGGCATCACCGAGCAGGCCGAAATCCTCATCGACGGCAACGGCCTGTCGCGCTGCGTCGCCGGCGAACTGGTCTATGAGCCGGACATTGCCGCGGTCGATTTCCCCTTCCCGCACCGCCTCGCCGCGCACGGCCTGCGTTCGCTGGTGGTCGCCCCGCTCGCCGCCGCGGCCGACGTGTTCGGCGTGCTCGTCGTCGCGCGGCGGGCGGCGCAGGCGTTCGTCAGCACGGACTGCGAGTTCCTCAAACAGGTCAGCGACCATGTCGCGCTCGCCGCCAACCAGACCCAGCTCCACGACCGCCTGCAACAGGCCTATGACGACCTCAAGCACACCCAGCAGGCGATATTGGAACAGGAACGGCTGCGCGCCATCGGGCAGATGGCGAGCGGCATCGCGCATGACATCAACAATGCGATCTCGCCGGTCGCGGTCTATACCCAGTCGCTGCGCGAGCGTCAGGCCGCGCTGGGCCTGTTGCCGGAGGTACGGGATTATCTCGAAACCGTCGGGCGCGTGGTCAAGGATATCTCCGCCACGGCAGCGCGGATGCGCGACTTCTATCGCCCGGGAGACGCCGGTGCCGAATTCGAGCCGGTCGACCTCAACACGCTCATCCTGCAGGTCGTCGGGCTGACCCGCGCGCGCTGGAACGACATGCCGCAGCAGCGCGGCATCGTGATCACCGTCTCCACCGCGCTCGAGGCCGCGCTGCCGCGCATCATGGGCGACGCGGCGCAGTTGCGCGAGGCGCTGACCAACCTCGTCTTCAACGCCGTCGATGCCATGCCCGATGGCGGCACGATCACGGTTCGGACCGCGACCTTCGCCGGCGCCCGCGGCAAACGCCGCGTGCAGTTCGAGGTCGGCGACACCGGGCCGGGGATGGACGAGGAGACGCGCCGCCGCTGCCTCGAACCCTTCTTCACCACCAAGGGTGAACGCGGCACCGGGCTCGGCCTCGCCATGGTCCAGGGCGCCGCGCAGCACCACAAGGCCGGCCTCGTCATCGACACCGCGCCGGGCGACGGGACGCGCATACGGCTGGACTTTGCCGCAACCGCCAAAGCGAAGGCCGATCCGCGGCGCGCGGAGGCACCGCGCGAGCAGCGGCCGCTCCGCCTGCTGCTGGTCGACGACGATCCCGCCGTGCTCAGCTCGACCCTGTTCGTGCTCGAACTCAAGGGCCATGCGATCACCGCCGCCGACGGCGGCAAGGCGGGGATCGACGCACTACGTGCCGCGCATCAGGCAGGCGAGCCGTTCGATGTGGTGATCACCGATCTCGGCATGCCCTTTGTCGACGGCAACCAGGTGGCGCTCACCGCCAAGGAGCTCTTTCCCGAGACCCCCGTCATCTTGCTGACCGGCTGGGGCCGGCGCATGGCGACCGGCGACAAGGCGCCGGCCCATGTAGATTTCGTGCTGCCCAAGCCGCTGGAGCTGGACGCGTTGCGTGATATCTTCGCTGGGCTGCGCTGAAGCGCGGGCATATCGGCAAGGGACGGAAGAAAGCGCGGCCGACATAGGGGCCTTGCATGGTCGCACCAAATTCAAGGCGTCCGCCACTGTGCTCCATCCTACCAACCTCTCTTGGCCCCAAGCAGCGAATCAGCCATAGTATTAAAATGGGGACAAACGACTTCACGTTACAGGCAGTTAGCGCATGATCGCCGGGGGCCTCGAATCCGACGTTTTCTCGCCCGTCGCCAAACAGCACACATCATCACTTCTCAGGTGGGCTGGAAGTAAGCGCGCTCTGTTGCCACGCCTAGCTGAGTTACTTGGGAGTAGCGTTGAGAACTATGTCGAGCCGTTTTGCGGTTCCGCAGCATTATTTTTTTCGCTCTCTCCAAAGCAAGCCTACCTCTACGACCTTAATGATAAACTTATTAATACTTTAAAGACTATAAGAGATAAACATCAAGAGGTTTACAGTTTTTTTTCAGACATGCCGACTACGAAGGAGGCATATTACGATTTAAGAACAAGATATAATAACGCTGACATGGCTGATGTTGAAGCAGCCGCCTCATTTCTGTTCTTAAATCGATACGGATTCAATGGACTTTGGCGTACGAATTTAAAGGGGCACTTTAATGTGCCATTCGGCGGCGCTTCTGCGCGAAGCCCGGGCCTCGCTTTCGTTGCCAATTGCGCGGACCTGTTGTCTCGCGCCCACCTCGAGTCCCTCGATTTTAGAGCGAGCCTTAAAAAACATCGCGGGAAAGACGTGACGATTTTTGCAGATCCGCCCTACTCCACATCCTCGCGGCGAACTTTTAAAGAGTACGGGCCGAAGGTTTTTCAAAATACGTGCTTCCGGGATTTGGCCGAAGAATTGATGGAATTGGATCGTAGTGGATGTCGTGTTATCCTCGCATATTGCGATGACGAAGAGGTAAGAAAATTGTTTGCGGGCTGGAATATTGAAGAAGTTACCGTGACACGCAACGTGGGGGGATTCGCCGACCGGCGGCGTGTCGCGCGAGAGCTTCTGGTCTATAATTTCCAGCCGGAGACGGCACTTTGACTAAAATTCGTTTCTTAGTTGTAAGTGATATACACACATGCGACGAAGACCCTACCACATTCAAAACGCCGTCGTACGTAAGCACGCAAGGCGCAGGGCCTAGTGGTTCAGTAGAGCCAATTTCTGCCTTGATAAAAGAAGTCAAAAGAGAATTCGGAACGGTAGATTTTGTAGTTTGCGCAGGCGACCTCACGCAGCAAGCTCTTCCCGCTGGAATAAACTACATAGCGAGCCAATTGCGACTTGTTGCCACAAATTTAAAAGCTCAGAACCTCATAGTCATAAATGGCAATCATGACGTTGATTCTAGATATAAATTTAATAATTTTGATCCCCGGGGCCAGCTTCGACAATCGCTTCCCGACATGCCGTTCATTTCAATACCTGATGAAGATATTTCCGGCTCGCGTGTAAATCACCTGGAATACTTTGCAGAGCATCTCAGCATGCGTACGTTCGGATCCGTTCGAATAGTCGCGATTGATAGCGCAGCCTTTCACGGCGCAGGAAAGCCGGAAACTCCTGAGTACCTACATGGGCGAATTAGCCCCATCATGTTGCGAGCCTTAGAAGAGAAACTGCAGGCCGATAATGGGCAATACGACGTCAACATTTTGCTATGTCATCATCACCCGTTAAACAATAATTTGCCGGGCGAAATCGACAGCTCTGAGATGGACGGCGGCAGCGCACTCCTTGAAATTCTCGACAGCGGCGGATTTGGCGACTGGTTTGTCATTCACGGCCACAAGCACAGGCCGCGCCTTCGATATGCGCCCGGCGAAGTTGCTCCGCCGGTGATTTTGAGCGCCGCCAGTTTGAGCGCCCAACTCGCGGACGCGCAGAACCGATCGCCCAACCAATTCCATGTCGTCACCTTCGACCTCGATCTAGCGAAGAGCCTATCCTTTAGTATGGCGGGGTCGGTCCAGAGTTGGAGTTGGGTCCCAGGTAGCGGTTGGTATCCAGCCTCTACGGACGGCTTACCGTCTCGCGCGGGCTTTGGCTTCCGTGGAGAACCTCGTAGCCTAGCCACCAAGCTGGCAGCCACACTGAAAAGCGTTAGCCCGCCGAGGGCTTTTTGGGAATGGGCGGAGGTAACCGCGTTGCACCCTGAGGTGAACGCGCTCATGCCGAAGAGCCTCGAACAAGTTTTAAGTATTCTCGAAAACGAACATGGCCTGCAGCCGGGTCGCAACAGCCGCCAAGAAGTCTGCCAGCTAGGAGTTCCGTCAAATGGTTGACATTGAATTCCCTGTGCAGCGCGAGTTCAATGCAAAAGCACTTACGCCCGAGGAGGTCGCAAAAACCTTCGTTCCGCCAACACGCGCTTTTGAGCGTATCATAAATAAGAATAATTGTATCGTGATCGGTCCGCGCGGAAGCGGCAAAACCACGCTTTTTAAAATGCTGACACGAGAAGCTTTAGCTACTTGGTCATCGAGTGTACTTGAAGGATATAGCGCCGGTATAAGATTTCACTCTGTCTTCGTTGCAGCAGATCGAGCATGGGGCGCTCAGCTAGCTGCCGCGGATGCGGGTTCTCGGGCGCAACTGGGTGCGACACGGGGCGAGGCTGCATTTGTAATTCACACTATCATCGCATTAATTTCGTCAATGCGCGAAATGCGCGATCGCCAGACGCTTCCGTTAGCCTTGAGTGATCTCAACATTACTCTACCTCCATCCGCAGAATCGGAATTAGCGGCGTTAATTTGCGCCACGCTCGACATTACGGCTCCTGTAACTAGTTTGCTTGGAGTCGAATTGGGGCTTCGCTCAGCACTGATGCGTCTTGATCCGAGGGCCGGCCTTGAAAACTGGCCGTCATGGGCTGACATGAATCGCCTCGGGCATACGATTTCAGCCATAATAACGGCATTTGATGGTATCGTTAAACCCAAGACGCGTAACTGGGTATTTCTTTTCGATGAACTTGAGATAGCGCCTCATGCAATAAAAAAGATGCTTATTAGCAATCTGCGTGGCTTTGATCACCGGATAAGCTTAAAGCTTGCACTCGTTCCTTTCATGAATGATCTACGTAATATTGAGGAGTTCAAATCACTTCAGCCCGGCAATGATTTCGAGATGGTTTCCTTAACCTATCCCCACAAGCAGGATGCTGGAGATTTTTCATTAGATTTCGCGCTCAGCCTTTTGTCCTCATTCGGGATTGATCGCGCCACGATTCCCGCTCTCTTTGGTGCATCGATCTTCCAGGTGGGGCGCACTAGGATGAGCGCTTATGTGAGGACCAAATCGACTGATCCTGTCGAAATACTATTTCAAAAATTGGCCTCAAAGGACGATAGCTTCAAAGATTATCTTCAGCGGCGCGGCGTAGGGCGGCGAGGCCAAACGCTCACTGAGGAGGAGCGCGCTGCGCATATTCGGAAGGTGCTCCCTTCGGTAGTTGCGCGAGATTTTTACCTCCGCGAATTTCGTCACTTAAAAAATGGTCGATCTGCTGTGTCTTTACGGCCGAGAAAG
>Ga0307510_10009742_pt1 | contig 11434 bp, 14 predicted proteins | sample 12_EM_MG_FD_207224 | JGI IMG/M metagenome (GOLD analysis project Ga0307510, IMG submission 207224) | Populus trichocarpa ectomycorrhiza microbial communities from riparian zone in the Pacific Northwest, United States - 12_EM | ecosystem: Host-associated > Plants > Roots > Unclassified | place... | reverse complement strand
TTCGTCTGCGGCCTTGACCCGCGTGTCCCAGCTTGCAGCGGCGCTCCAGCCGTCGTCGAGCAGGATCACCAATGGCGCGTTGCTGCCGCCGACCCCGGTCTGCGGATTCCAGATCGGGCCTGCGGCGGCAAGGATGACGAGAGCGGCGGCGGCGAGGCGCAGCAGGGTCAGCCACCACGGCGTGCGTGACGGGGTTTCTTCCCTGGGCCTGATGTCGAACAATAGCCGCGTCGGCGGAAACTCGATCCGCCGCGGCCGCGGCGGCATGACGCGCAACAGCCACCACAACACCGGCAAACTCAACAGGCCCAGCAGCAGCAGCGGTTGCGCGAAGGTGAGGGGGATCCCCGCTATCATGCGCTGCGCCCCGCCTTGACGGTTGAGCCGCGCGCGCTTCCCTTGGCTGCCATCATGCCCGAATGCAGGAACAGCAGGAGTTCGGCGGCGGAACGGCTGGTGGTGTGGGTCGAGAACAACCAGTCGAGCCGGTTGGTCTCGGTGCGGATCTCGTCGCGATGCAGGGCTACGCGCGCGACATAGTCGCTGGCCCAGCTCTCGGCGCGGCCGGCGGTGACGACGCCAAATCCTTCCGGCTCGACGAATTCGACCCGGCCGGCGTAGGGAAAGGTTTCTTCGGCGGGATCGACGACCTGGATCAGAGAGCCATGAGCTCCCGAGGCCGAAAGCCCGGCGAGCATCAGCCTGATCTCGCTCATCGGCGACCACAAATCGGACAGCACGACAATTTCGGCCAGCGCCGACGGCACAAACGACGGCGGCAGGCTCGCGCGCGCCGCATCGTCGTGCAGCATCGCCTGTGCCATCTTGTCGATCACGTTTCGGCTTGCGGTCGGGTTCATCAGACCGGGAATGCCGACGCGTTCGCCGCCCGAAACCAGCAATTCGGCAAGGGCGAACGTAACGATCAGGCCGCGCTCCAGCTTGGAGTCGCGCGCGCCTTTGGAAGCAAACGCCATCGACAGCGAACGGTCAGGCCACAGCCACACGGTATGGGCAGCCTCCCACTCCTGCTCGCGGACATAGAGATGATCGTCGCGCGCCGAGCGGCGCCAGTCGACGTTCTGCGACGGCTCGCCGGAGACGAAGCGGCGATATTGCCAGAAGCTCTCGCCGGCGCCGGCGCGGCGCCTGCCATGCAGGCCATGGATGACATTGGCGGCGATCCGGCGGGCTTCGAGCACGAGACGGGGGAGCGAAGCGGCGAGCGTTCGGCTTTCGCCATCGGCACGTCGGATTGCTAAAATCTCCCTGGTCTCGTGGCTGGTCTCTGCGGCCATCAACCGATCCGCGTCTTCAATTGTTTGATCACGTCGGGAATGGTGCGGCCTTCCGCGCGCGCCGAGAAGGTCAGCGCCATGCGGTGCTTGAGAATCGGTTCGGCGAGATCGAGCACGTCGTCGATCGAGGGCGCGAGGCGGCCGTCGAGCAACGCGCGGGCGCGCACCGCCAGCATCAGCGACTGGCTGGCGCGCGGACCTGGTCCCCAGGCGATCAGCTTGTCGCCGCCATCCGGGTCGGGCCGCGCGGCGCGCACCAGCGACAGGATCGCCTCGACGACGCTGTCGCCGACCGGCAGGCGTCGCACCAGGCGTTGTGCGGCGATCAGGATTTCCGCGTTCATCGAGGCCTTGGCAAGCGTCTCATCCGCGCCGGTGGTTTCGAACAGAATGCGGCGTTCGGCGTCACGATCAGGATAATCGACGTCGATCTCCATCAGGAAGCGGTCGAGCTGCGCCTCAGGCAACGGATAGGTGCCTTCCTGCTCCAGCGGGTTTTGCGTGGCGAGCACATGGAACGGCTTGGGCAGATCATGCCGCGCGCCTGCAACGGTGATGTGCTGTTCCTGCATGGCTTGCAGCAGCGCCGATTGCGTGCGCGGGCTGGCGCGGTTGATTTCATCGGCCATCAGAAGCTGCGCGAATACCGGTCCGGAGATGAAGCGGAACGACCGCTTGCCGGAATTGCTTTCGTCGAGCACCTCGGCGCCCAGAATATCCGACGGCATCAGGTCCGGCGTGAACTGGATGCGCTTGGCGTCCAGCCCGAGCGTGATGCCCAGCGTTTCGACCAGCTTGGTCTTGGCGAGGCCCGGAACGCCGATCAGAAGTGCATGGCCGCCGGACAGGATCGTCACCAGGGTGTTTTCGATTACCCGCTCCTGGCCGAAGATGACGGTGGAGATCGCCTCCTTTGCGGCGCGAATCTGGCCGGCGACCTGTTCGGCCGAACGGACGATCGCGTCCTCGAGTTTCTCGACACCGTCTGCGCTCGCCATATTCGTCTCCTTAGCCGCTTGATGACACTGCCGGTTGCGCCGTCATCCCACGAGCCTCATGCTAAACCTGTGCAAAGGCCATGTATTCGTTGAATTAAACTATCCCCACATTATCGGTATTTCGGGGTATGAACGGCATCACGATGTGGCGACTTGATCCGCAATAGTACGGAGCCAAATCGTCGGGAATACATATCTCGGTATACTTGCACCAATCGTGCCAGATGAGGCGCCGAGACTCAGGGCAAACAATGGCGAAGCAAGGGCAAACTGGCACTCAAGGCCTCGAAGGGCTAACCGTCGCGGCACGGGAAGCCTCCAACGCGACTCCGGCCGGCAAGGGGCTGCCTCCGGTCCATCTGTGGAATCCGCCGTTCTGCGGCGATCTCGACATGCGAATCGCCAGTGACGGTACGTGGTTCTACATGGGCACGCCGATCGGGCGGCCGGCGCTGGTGCGGCTGTTCTCAACCATCCTGAAGCGCGAGGACGGCAAGCACTTTCTCGTGACCCCGGTCGAGAAGGTCGGCATTCGAGTCGATGACGCGCCTTTCCTTGCGGTGGAGATGCAAAAGGAGGCCGATGATCACGGGCGGCTATTGCGCTTTCGCACCAATGTTGACGATTGGGTGCCATGCGATTCCGGACACCGCCTGCGATTCGAGATGGCGGCCGATGGTGGGCTGACGCCCTACCTTCACGTCCGCGCCGACCTGTGGGCAAAGGTGACCCGCGCGCTCTATTACGATCTGGTTGACATGGGGGAAGAGCGGGTGGTCGATGGTCAGCCGATGTTCGGCATCGAGTCCGGCGGCGAGTTCTTTACGATGGCGGACGCGAAGCAGGTGAGGGACGCGGTTTGAACGAGCCGATGCTGAAAAAAATGCAGGCCGCTCCGATCAACTCGGCGGAGTTCTTCGCCCGCAGCCAGGCCAGGCTGAATTTCGACGTGCCTCCCGGCCTGGTCGATCCCGATATCATTCCGAAAACAGGCGATTCCGGCAACGATCGCATGCTCGAGATCGTGGCGCGCGAGCAGCCGGTGCGCCCGGCGGCGGTGCTGATCCCGGTGGTCGATCACCAGGAGCCGACCGTGTTGCTGACGCAGCGCTCGCCGCATCTGTCGAGCCACGCCGGCCAGATTTCCTTCCCGGGCGGCAAGATCGACGCAACCGATGCTTCTCCGCTCGACGCTGCACTTCGCGAGGCGGAGGAGGAAGTCGGCCTCAAGCGCGACTTCATCGAGCCGATCGGCTATCTCGACCTCTATGGAACCGCTTTCGGGTTTCGCATTCTGCCGACGGTGGCGCGCGTGAAACCCGGCTTCAAGCTGACGATCAACGAAGGCGAGGTGGTCGACGCCTTCGAGGTGCCGCTCGCGTTCCTGATGAACCCCGAGAACCATCAGGTCCATTCCAAGGAATTCCGCGGCATGGAGCGCTCCTATTACGCGATGCCGTTCGCCGAGCGTTACATCTGGGGCGCGACGGCAGGTATCCTGCGCGTGCTGTATGAGCGGATTTATCTCGCATGATCCGTCCGGTTCTGACCGAAATCGGAATTTTCCTGATCCCGTTCGCGGTCTATGCGGTGTTTCTGATTGCCACCCGTTCCGGCGTGCTGGTGTCGTCCTCCTGGCCCGTGCATCTTGTCGCCAAACTGGTGCTGGGATCGCTGCTGCTGGTCGTGATCAGCTTCGTCCTGCTCGCGCAATTCTCCGGCGCACCGCCGGATTCGACCTACATTCCCGCGCATATCGAAAACGGCAGACTGGTTCCCGGAGTCGAGAAATGAGCGAGGCGCGCGTGCTGTCGGACGCGCCCTGGCTCAGATCCGGGCCGGCTGCGCGCGTGCTCGCGTTGCTCAATAGCGATGGCGAGGAAGCCCGCGTGGTCGGCGGCGCCGTGCGCAATGCGCTTCTGAAAATTCCCCTCGGCGACATCGATATCGCGACCACCGCGCTGCCCGACGAGGTCGCCCGCCGCGCCAAGGCGGCCGGCATCAAATGCGTGCCGACCGGCATCGACCACGGCACGGTGACGCTGGTCGTCGAGGCGCATCCGTTCGAGGTCACGACCTTGCGCGAGGATACCGAGACCTTTGGCCGCAAGGCCAGGGTTGCGTTCGGTCGCGACTGGGTACGCGATGCCGAACGGCGCGACTTCACCATCAACGGGCTTTCCGTCGATGCTGGCGGCATCGTGCATGATCATGTCGGCGGGCTCGCCGATATCGAAGCCAAACGCGTGCGCTTCATCGGCGATGCCAACGCGCGCATCGCCGAGGATTATTTGCGCATCCTGCGCTTCTTCCGCATGCATGCCGCCTACGGCGTGGGTGAGCCCGACCGTGCCGGATATCTCGCCTGCATCGACGGTCGCGCGGGACTTTCGAGCCTTTCCGCCGAGCGCGTGCGCATGGAGATGTTGAAGCTGTTGATCGCGGAAGGCGCCGCGGTCGCGGTGCAGGCCATGGCGGATGCCGGGCTGCTGCTGCCGATCTTCGGCGGCGTCGCCTATATCGGAGCGTTCGCGGCGATGATCGCGGTCGAACGCGCGCTGGGGCTGCCGCCGAACGCCGTGCGCCGGCTCGCTGCGCTCACGGTCGCCGTCACCGAGGATGCCAAACGCGTCTCGGCGCGGCTTCGGCTTTCCAACGCGGAAACCAAGGCGCTGGACTCGATGGGCCATCGCTGGTGGCGGCTCGCCAGCAAGGACGACGCACGGGCGCGGCAGCTTCTCTACCGGCTCGGCGAGGATCCCTACCGCGACCGGCTGATGCTGGCATGGGCGCGGGCCGGCGGCGTCAGTGATGGCGCCGCGCGCTGGCACGGCCTTGCGACGTTGCCGCAGCGCTGGAGCGCGCCGAAATTTCCGCTACGGGCGGCTGATTTCATCTCCCGCGGCATTGCCGAGGGTCCCGCGCTCGGTCACGTGCTGACGCTTGCGGAAGACGCCTGGCTGGCGGCGGATTTTCCGCTGGATGCCTCCGTGCTTGCCGCGATCGCCGACCAGACCGCCGCCCGTTTCGCCCGCGATCACCGGCTGTGAGCATTCTCGCCGGCTTCGCCGACATTTCGCTCGGCCAGCTCGCGCTGGTTGGCGGCATGGCGCTGCTGGCTTCCATCGTCGGCGGTCTTGCCGGCTATGGCACCGGGGCGTTGATGCCGCTGGTGCTGGTGCCGCTGATCGGGGCCGAGCCGGTGGTGCCGATCATCGCGATCTCAGCGATCATTACCAATACCAGCCGCTTCGTGGCCTATTTCCAATACGCCAACCGGCGGCGCGCGCTGATCGTGATCGGGGCCGCCGCGCTGACCACCGCGCTCGGCGCCTACGGCTATACGCGGCTCACCGGTACCGGCGCGGCGCTGGTGATCGGCAGCATGCTGATGCTGAGCGTGCCGCTGCGCCGGTTGGCCAAGAAGCGCGATGTCAGGATTGGCGATACCGGCCTTGGTGTGAGCGCGGTGGGATATGGCGTGCTGGTCGGCGGCACGTCAGGCTCCGGCGTGATTTTGTTGTCGCTGTTGATGGCGTCGGGGCTCGAGGGTGCGGCGGTGATTGCCACCGACGCCGTGATCTCGGTCGTGACCGGCGTCATCAAGATTTCGGTATTCGGCCTGGCCGGCGTCGTCACCGCGCAGGTGCTGGCCTTTGCGCTCTTGATCGGCGCGATCGCCATTCCCGGCGCGTTCCTTGCAAAAGCCTTCGTCGAGCGCATGCCGGTGCATATCCACACCGCGATCCTCGACGCCGCCGTGATGGTCGGCGGCGTGGTCATGATCACGGCGGCGCTGCGGTATTGATTGGGGTCAGCGCGTGAGCGAGGCCGTGCGGACCGGGAAACAATTCAGGCTTGATATGTTCCAGACAAGCGGCACGTTGCACCAAAGGCCGGCCGGGCGATATTTCACCCGAATTTGCTCCATCTGATAGAGCGCCAGGCTGTTGAACGCGTTGATCCGGCCGGCGAGATCATCAAATTGAGCGTTGATCTCCTTTTCTCCCTTGAGGACATCGCTTTCCTTTGCGGCATCGCCGCCGACCCCGGAGGCCCACTGCCGCGCCGCCGCCAGCTTGTTGTGCGCGGCCTCAAGGCAGTAGTGCATCGTCAGGACGTGGTGTTTGGCGCTGTACCAGTTGATTCTCTTGGCTGCCTTGTCGTTGGGGCCGGCGCAGATCCGGATGAACGCGTCTTTCGGTTTGGTCGTCTCGTCAACGCCGCGTTTTTCGGCAATCGCGCAGTATTTGTCGTCGGCGACTTCCTTGGGCGGCGTGTCATCATCCGGCACATGCACGTTTCCGAAGGCCGGAAAATTGAACTTGTCGGAACAGTCGAACGCGTAATCGCGCAACACCCGCCGTGACAACGGATCCTCGTCGACGTTATGCTTCTCGGCCGGATCGCGATAGCTGTCGCTGGCCCTGTCGATATAGATTTCGGCCTTTCGCGTAAGGAGGTCGATATTTTCACGGAGCTCGATCCGCGCTTTCTCATAGCGCTCCGAAATCGCCCGCGCGTCGCTGGTGGCCAGCGCCTTGTCGCCGGCATCGGATTTCCCGCCGACGGCGTTGGCGAAATCGGCATAAAGCGTTTGCTGCAGCGCCTGCACTTCGGAGAATGCGTGTGAGATGTCCGTGAAAGTTCCCGCCGCCAAGGTCATGTCTTCCTTGGCCAGGCTGCTCACCTTCTCCTGATAGGCGTTGAGATATTGGAAATAGCCGACCGCAAGGCTGCTCAGCACGGTGAACGCGGACAGCCCCGTGACGATGTTGAACCCGTGATTGAACTTCGACAGCCACCTTATTGGGGCGGCCTTCGGTGCGATGTCATGCGTGTCGTCGTTCGGCATCGGTGAACTCCCCATTCCCTGGACTTCAACCTTGAACCAACGTCGACACAATCTGGGATTGCCGGTCTCCGTACTGTGAGCCAGCTCACACTCGCGATCGTGTGATGGCTCGCTTGGCCCGCCAATGGAATTTCAGACGCGCTATCAGCGCTCGCGGGGCAACAGCTCCGTCAGCGAGCGGATGATGCGATCGGGCTTCACGGTGGAGTCGGGGGGCAGGCCGTCGCCGTGCACGTCGATCCAGATGGCGTAGATGCCGAGCCGCTGCGGCGCTACGACTTCCCATTCCAGATTGTCGCCGATCATCCAGGTCTCGGATGCGGTGACGCCGAGCGTCTGCATGGCGTGCAGATAGGCGCGCTCGTCCGGCTTGCCGAAACCGTGCTCGCCCTCGATCTGGATGTGATCGAAACGATCCGACAGCGCAAAGCGCTCGACCTTGGCGCGCTGGGCGCCGGCGGCGCCGTTGGTCACCAACGCCAGCTTGACGCCGCGCGCCTTCAATTCGTCGATGGCGTCATGCGCGCCGGGGAAGACGAACATTTCCTCTTCGCGGTAGGCGGTGAAGCGGTTGGCGAGCCGTACCGCAATATCCTCTGATAGCGCGTGGCCGCCCGCGGCAAGGGCGGCAAATCCGCGTGTGACGGTTATGCGCCGCGCCTCATCCAGCTTCAGCCGCCATTCGGCGCCTGCGACCGCCCAGAATTTGCGCGCGGAATCCAGCACGGCGGTGGCAACCTGTTGCGAGGTGAACGGCCCGAACTCGGCGGCGAATTCCGCGGCGACGTTGTGCCAGGCGATCTCGGGACGGCCATAGGCCGACAGGATGGTGTCGTCCATGTCGATCAGCATGGCACGGGGCAGGTGGGTCATCGTTTCACGGCCATTTCGCTTCCAGCGCTGTCGACCGCGGACAGCCGCGGCCGAGCTGCCGCGAATATCAGATCCTCCGCATGGGGTCCAATTCCGAGAAACGACGTCGCCGGGCGGTGGATGCCGGGCGACGCCGAAATTCGCTCAAGCGCCCTTGCTGGCGTGCTCTTCCTCTTCCTCGTCGTCATCGTCGTCATCGTCTTCATCGTCTTCTTCGTCGTCTTCCTCTTCGTCATCCGTATCGGGCTCGGCGAGTTCAAGCACGGCCAATGGCAGCGTCTCGCGAAAGAGATCGCCTTCATTGCCCATCCACACGCACGCGACTTTGCCGTCGTTGACTTCCACCACGCTAAGCGGATGGCCGCCGGACTTCAGGATGACGACATCGCCTGGTTTCAAATCCATGATCTGCTCCTTGGTAGTGCATAACGCGATTCGCACCCTAGCGATCGGTCATGACAAGCCGATCATGACAGTCCAATCATGGCCACTTTACCTCCGGTGGCATTGACGAGAGGATAGAATCTACATTGCCGCCCGTCTTCAGCCCAAAAATTGTGCCGCGGTCGTAGAGCAGATTGAACTCGACATAGCGTCCGCGCCGGATCAACTGCTCCTCGCGATCGGCGGCGTTCCAGGGCAGGGCGAAATTGCGCCGGACGAGGTCGGGATAGATTTTCAGGAAGGCGCGGCCGACGTCCTGGGTGAAGGCGAGGTCGGCATCCCAGTCGCCGGAATCGTGCCAGTCATAGAAAATGCCGCCGATGCCGCGCGCTTCCTTGCGATGCGGCAAGTGAAAATATTCGTCGCACCATTTTTTGTATTTGTCGTAGTCGGCGACACCGTTCGATCCCCCGCAGGCTTCCTTCATCGCCTGATGGAAGGCCAGCGTGTCCGGGTCCTCCTGGGTGCGCCGCCGGTCCAGCACCGGCGTCAGGTCGGCGCCGCCGCCGAACCACGCCTTGGTGGTGACGACGAAGCGGGTGTTCATGTGCACGGCCGGCACGTGCGGGTTCCGCAGGTGGGCGATCAGCGAAATGCCCGACGCCCAGAACCTGGGATCGTCGGCCGCGCCCGGAATCTGGGCGCGGAATTCCGGCGCGAACTCGCCGTGCACGGTGGAACAGTGCACGCCGACTTTCTCGAACAGCCGCCCGCGCATCATCGACATCACGCCGCCGCCGCCGGGCTTGCCGCTGTGGTCGGTGCGGTCCCAGGGCGTGCGCACGAAGCGCCCGGCGTCGCCGGGATAGAGCGAGGCGGGCGCATCGTCTTCCAGCCGCTCGAAGGCCCCGCAGATGTCGTTGCGCAAGGCTTCGAACCAGGCCCTCGCGCGCGTCTTGCGGTCTTCGATGAGGGACATGTCCATGTGCGATTCCGAAATTTTCTGTCGTCATTGCGAGCGAAGCGAAGCAATCCATCGTGCCACGAAAAAGAAAGAATGGATTGCTTCGTCGCTTCGCTCCTCGCAATGACGGTGGAAGTTACCTAGCCCTGCGGTCCGAAATAAGTGCAGCTCTCGTTGCAGCTGTCGCGATGAACGCTGACGCGGGTGACCGTACCGGTGTGCTGGAGGCGTTCCCAGATGAACCGCGAAATGTTTTCCAGCGTCGGTGTTCCCAGCGCCTCGACCTTGTTCAGGAGCTTGTGGTCGAGGGTCTTGCGGACCTCTTCCATGCTGCGTTCGAGCAGGCCGAGATCCAGCACCATGCCGGTTTCCGGATCAGGTGCGCCGCGCACGCTGACCTCGGCGCGAAACGAGTGGCCGTGGATTTCCTCGCTGGCCGCGCCGAAGGTCGTTCCCTTCAGCGAGTGCGCGGCTTCGAAGCGAAATGATTTCGTCAGTTCCCACATCTTGAAAATCTGGTTCCTATCTGATGCCGAGTGCTTATCTGATACCGAGTGTCTTGTGTGTCTGCAGGCTGAGCCGCCATTGCGGATGGCGGAGGCAGTAGTCGACCGTGCGCGCGGTGTTTTCGATCACGTCGGGGCCGTCCATCGGCTGCAGCGAAAACCGTTCGAAATCGAGCCCCGCAAAATCTTCCGGCGCGGCGCCCGCCTGCGGATACACCAGCTTCAATTCGTGGCCCCGGCGCACCACAAGTCCGGCGCCGGCCTTCGGGCTGACGCAGACCCAGTCCATCCCGTCGGGCGGTTCGATCGTTCCGTTGGTCTCGATACCGATGGCGAAGCCGCGCGCATGCAGCGCTTCGATGAAGGGGGGATCGACCTGCAGCAAAGGCTCGCCGCCGGTCAGGACCACATAGCGGTTGGTATTCTCGCCGGTCCATTGCCCGGCGATGATTTCGGCGAGTTCATCCGCGGTGGCGTAGCGGCCGCCGAGCGTGCCGTCGGTGCCGACAAAGTCGGTATCGCAGAACTGGCAGGTGGCGTCGGCGCGGTCCTGTTCGCGGCCGCTCCAGAGGTTGCAGCCACTGAACCGGCAAAATACGGCCGCACGCCCGGCATGGGCGCCTTCGCCCTGCAAGGTCAGGAATATCTCTTTGACCGCGTAGCTCACACCTTCTCCCTGGAACCGATCTCACCCGCTACCGGGTGATCCGTCTGCCGCAGCGCCTCGCCCAATGCCATGGCGGCCGCCATGGCCACATTGAGCGAACGCAAACCCGGCCTGATCGGGATCGCCAGCCGCGCATCGGCCGCGGCGGCGACGTCGGCCGTGACGCCTGCGGATTCCCGCCCGAACAGCAGGACATCGTCCTGCCGGTAGCTGAAATCCAGATAGGAACTGGCTCCCTTGGTCGTAAACAGCACCAGCCGGAAACCCGCCTCGTTACGCCATTGCGCGAATTTTTGCCATGAGTCGTGGCGGGTGAGGGCGACGTGATCGAGGTAGTCCATTCCCGCCCGCCGGAAATGCCGGTCCGAGGTCGGAAAGCCGGCCGGCTCGATGATGTGGGCGGCTACGCCCAGGCACGCGCAGAGGCGCAGAATCGTCCCGGTGTTCTGGGGAATATCTGGCTGGAAGAGCGCAATCTGCATGGTGTTGGGCTTCGGAAGTGCGGGTGAGATGTATTGAATAAATCACGGCCGGGCGCGGATTTAGTGCATTGCACGATTGCGAGCCGATAGCGGGCTTGCGCTCTTCCGGCAAGGGTGCCAATAGAACGATTCTGGACTGCTTGTTCCGCCGGATTGGGGGAGGAAAAGCGGTTTTCTGCCGCCGCGGGGGCCGCGGGCGCCGGCAGCCTCTTCAGGTCGCGTGTTCAGCGTGTCCGGGGCGGTTCCGCTGGCTGCAGACAAGAAAGGGCTTGGAATCGTGACGACAGCGTCTTCGGCGGACCATCCGACACGCCGTGATTTCCTTTTTGTTGCAACGGGAGCCATCGCCGCCGTAGGCGCAGCTGCCACAGTGTGGCCGCTGGTTTCCCAGATGAACCCGGATGCCT
>Ga0307510_10009741_pt1 | contig 11434 bp, 9 predicted proteins | sample 12_EM_MG_FD_207224 | JGI IMG/M metagenome (GOLD analysis project Ga0307510, IMG submission 207224) | Populus trichocarpa ectomycorrhiza microbial communities from riparian zone in the Pacific Northwest, United States - 12_EM | ecosystem: Host-associated > Plants > Roots > Unclassified | place... | reverse complement strand
CTTAAAATATACGTTTGCTCGTAATTAAGGTTGTTGTTGGGAAATAGACATTTGCTAGTAAATTTAGGTAAAATATTCATTAGACTTTAGGTTATGATCTAACTAACTCAACTTCCCCCTTCCTGCAAATTCATTGAGTGGTTGCTTTTTCTATTTTTTTCAGTTATTGTTACATGGTTTTAATATAATGATGTTAAAAATAAATTAAAAAAATTATTTTAATATATTTTTAATTAAAAAAATTATTAAAAAACATCATGCACTACAATATCAAACACGCACTATATATTTTTTTATATTCATAAATAGCAAATAATAAAAAATGAAAAGGCAACAAGCTTTTCGTGCATGACACTCTCGTTTTATTTTTTATTATTATTATTATCACATAATAAATTGAGGTTTTTGAATTTTCTGTTTGAGAATATAATAGAGATTGCTTTTCAAAATATTTTTTGCTTGAAAATATATTAGAATAATATTTTTTTTTATTTTTTAAAATTTATTTTTAACATTAACATATAAAAACGATTTAAAAATACTAAAAATTAATTTAAAACTAAAAAAATTAAAATGTTTTAAAAAATATAATTAGATCACAATGAATAACTGTGCACAAAAGTTGGAGTATGGATTCGGATTGTTTTTCAGATTTTTCTATTTGGGATGTGAAGAATCATTAATGCGTGTGAAGTTGCAAGTGTAGATTACATTAATGATCATAGATTGCACACAGTTCAATCATGGTTGGCAAATGAAACTGTACAGACCAGATATAGTTGGTACCAAAATAATCCAAGTGCTTCACATGTCTTTATAATTCTTCCATTTTTTTTTTCTAATTTTAGGCAAAGCAGCGTTTTCTAAAATATGATCGTAGTTATGGTTGTTTTTTAAAATATTTTTCACTTAGAAATACATTAAAATAATATTTTTTTTATTTTAAAAAAATTATTTTTGACATCAACACATCAAAATGATCTGAAAACATACAAAAAAAATATTAATTTAAAGTAAAGAAAAAAATAAAAAAATTTTAAATTTTTTTAAAAATACTTTTGAAACGCAAAAACAAATAAAGATACACAGATGCATAATATGATGTTTTGTCTTTGTTTAATATTTTGGTAACGAAAGTTTTTAAAATATGTTTTATTTAGAAATATATGAAAGTATCATATTTTTTTATTTTTTAAAATTTATTTTTAACATCAATATATTAAAATAATCTAAAAATAATAATAAAAAATTTATAAACCTCGGTTTCTATCACAAGCATAGGCTGATAAATCATTTTCCTTTTTTCAATTCTGGTACGTGGTTCTAAGTTCCAAATCTAGCATCACTCCCTTGATTAGATAAAGTTTTACACATTTCTCTTTCAATTCTAATTTTCAAAATAAAATGTTTTTTTGTTTAAATAAATCAAATTGAACTAAACGGAACAAACAAGTTCATACCAAGTAGTTTAATTTGATTTGGTTGTGTTTATTTTCGCGGCCAGTAATGTTTTTGAAATTTTTATTTTTATTTTGTTTTTGAATCATTTTGATATGCTAGTGTAAATAATATTTTTTTAAAAAAAATATGTTATTTTAATATATTTTCAAATAAAAAAACACTTTAAAAAACAACATTTAGTATAATCTCAAACATTATCTATATCTTAATAAATAAATCTGACTTTTTTGGTTTTATATAAAAAAATAGTTTAGTTAAGCTTTTTTTATTTTTGAAATTTATAATCAAAACTAAACCGAACTTGAATTTTTTTTTAAGTTTTCTAATTGGTTTTTTTATTTGATATCTCATGTTGTTTTCTGAATTAATTTTTATTTCCAGATAATTTGGTTATTTTGCTCATCACCGTATATAAATACATAAACATGCAACCTCTATAACTTTTATCAGATGATGGCATAAACGACTCTCCCTGTTTAAGAACAGAAAAGGAGAGGGTAAAAGCTAGAGCTGGTCAAAAGGTAAATGAAAACAGAGCATAGTGGGCGTGAAGAACTTTTCTGGATGTGGGGTTGCTCGAACCATTTGGATTCTGGGGGCATAGGCGAATGTCTCGAGCATAACAACACTTGTGATACAAGATCATCCGTCCCCAGAAGCACATGTGACGCTACATTGTAGCCTTTCCCTTTTTCCTATGAGATAATGACCTGTGAAGGAGATCCATATAATCCCATAAGCTCTATCTATCTTGGGTATGAACATCTCCAGCATGAACAGCAGCTGATAAAGAGTACAGTAAAGATAAGACCGTCACTTTCATACCCCAGTTGATTAGCTTCCGGCCCTCTACCCCCTCCACTGGGCATTGAATAGTAAGCTGACTTCAACGTGGACATGGAAGTCTATGTCAAAATTAAGGCAACAATTGGTTAGTTTAGTTGTTGTAAAATTATCTTACAAACTTTGATCCCTTACCGAATATGTCTCGTAAAATAATCTGCGCCTTTCTTTTTTGTTTTTTCTTTTATTTTCAGTTCAATAGGATCTGATAAAGATCTGGTCCCAAAAAAATTAGAGTTTGTTTAGAAGTGTACGGTGATGCGGTTAAAAACATGTTTTGGATCAACCATAGTATGAAAATTAGCTCAAAAATCCCTGCAATGAGAAAGAAAGTTGCACGCAGTAAACCTGCAATTTAAAACCTAAGATTGAACTGAATTATTGAAGTCTTTAATCATTGGGAGTCTCCTCAAGGGCAATTTATTGATGGGCGCGAATAATTTATTCATGTGCATGGCATTGAACTTCTAATTGTCGACATGTTAGGTTATTTTGTATGGACACTGATTTGGAAATTAAATATGATAAAGCAAAAGAATAGTATTTGACTGTCAGGGAGCCGGCCGACATCTCAGGCTCACCAGCAACTTAGCACCCATAAAATCTAAAGAATTTCTGTCCCCGGCCTTTGCCCTTTTACAATATTTTTATTTCTTTATTAAAAATCACACTTGCACTTGATTACTGCTGCTCTGTTGTGAAAAAGCTGAAGCATATCTGGTCATTATAATTACAGAAAGGTGGCACTTCTGAAAATAAAAGGGAAAGAACTTAGAGAGACCCCTCACCATCCACTGGATCCAATTATGGAGATGAGCACACGGTTTCAAGTTAACGACTGGCTCTCGAGCTAATAGAAAAGACATGAAGTGGGCTGCCATCAAGCCTAACAAATGACCTGACGTGTGAAAATGACATACAAAATTGATTCAAAATGCTGCTCAATGTTGTTAAATATAATCAAGAAATCAAGAAGCGATTACATTAGAAAGTAATATTCAACAGAATTTTGATAATGACTATATACCAACACCTTTCTAGTAACTAAAATGAACAATGAAAACCTAGGAAAAACTGGTAGCTAAGTTACTTCGAAAATTCTTCCCAAGTAGGATTTTAGCATATGAAAGACAATATTATGCTGCTTAACATAAGAAACACGGTCCTCCAAAGCGATCCCACCTCGCAAAAATCTTGGCCTGGCCATTTTCTAATAAGCTTGACTTTTGAGGTCCTCCTCTATAACATACATAAAAGATCCTGAACGATTTCAGACATAAGTGGCCTGAATTCGGGCTCCCACTGCATACAGAAGAAGAAAATCAATGTTCAAAAAGGTTACTTGTCCCGCTAGATAAGCAAAGAAATGCTAAAATGAAATTTTTTTGTTAAAATCAAGCAAAAATGCCAGTAATAAAGCCAGGTAAGTGTTAAAACTTCAGTTTTCATAGTGTGGCATGCTCCCTGACTCCCTCATTCGATCCTTTCACCACATCCGAATTCCTCTACAAGAGGCACTTTCCCCGCGCATGAAAAGGTGTCTTCTACGCATGAAAAGGTGTCTTCTACAATGCCACAGGAGCTCATATTTACATGTTTGGCTTCTTCTGTTGTTGAAAATTAATATTGATAATCAAAGTACAAATAGTAAATAATTTCCCCCCCAACACACTTCTGAAAATCAGTCCATATAAAAGAATCTAATCCAGATAATTTAAAGGCCTGCTGTTCTTGGTCCAACACTGACATATCCAGTACAATGCTCCCGGATCCACAACTCACCATTCCAGAAACATGTAACTCAATTATAGATAATACGCCAAGAACAAAAAATCCATCCGCAAAGGAGAGGGAAACTTGCCTGCACACATCTAGATATTATATCAGCAAAACGTGATAAAGACTTCACAGGACATGCCCCCTTTATAGAGGGGTCAACCATCCTAGAAAGTGCATCTATATCATGAAGCTGATGAATTGCCCATCTAACCAGAGATTGCTCCCCTCGACTCAATGACCTACAGGTTTTCAGTGAGAGCACAACATTAGCTGAAAACAAATAACTAGTGAGCTCAATTTGATTCTTGATCAATATGGAAGTCTCCTTTCAAGAGATCAGTAACCTGTCATAAGATTTTCTACCGGTGAGGAGCTCTAGCATCACAACTCCAAAGCTATATACATCACTCTTGCTAGTATAACTTCCCAACTCAAGCTCTGGAGCCCCATAACCATGAGCACTGAGGACGCGCCCTGATAACTGAAAGGCATGTTCTTCAACATCAGCAACAAATTACAAATAACGACAACCAAAGTCAAACTTTGCAGCTTGAAGTGGACACATCAATTAAGGCTTAAAGTAATAAATCATTTTTTTATTAGCACTGGATTAAGAAAAATTCATCAAGTTTAATAATCAATTTTAGCACCTTTATGCTATTAATTTAATTTCCGTAATCCTGCAAACTTGCCCACTTGAAATCTTAACAAACAGAGAATCAGATGATACAGTAGCAAAGTTTCAGATCTAGATTTTTAGACCATAGAACAAAAATATTACCTCAGTTGCAAAGCCAGATGATTTCAGAGGAGCCAGGCCACAGTCTGAGACACGAGCTACTAGCTTATCATCAAGGAGAATGTTGGAAGATTTAAAATTCCAGTGCACAATAGGTGGTTGACAAACCTCATGCAGATACCTTACCAAAAAGAAAAGTAAAAAGACAGTCAGTTTGACTAATGACTAAAGATTGGAGGCAAATGACCTCTGTTTCATAATCATGCAAGCCAAAATGAAGGAGGTAATGGACTTGTGAGACATCTAGGAATCCCTTAGGCCACCAAGATAAGAAACGCAACAAAGACAATGTATTGATCATCTGGCCTAATATGATCTTACAGTTTTAACTATCTAATCTTACAGTTTTAACTGAGTATCTAATTACAAGTCATTCAAATAATGGTCCTCGGGTTTAGTTAGTTGGTAGCTCTACTTACTGGAGGGCTCTAGCAGCTCCTAGTGCCAGCCGGACACGTGCATTCCATGAGAATTTCCTATGGATTTCATCATCCGCATGCAATGCATCATACAGTGTCCCATTTTTGCAATACTCATAAACAAGTAACCGTTGCCCATGCTCATTACAGTATCCCACAAACTCCACGATATTATCATGTTGAGTTTTCGATATGCTAGAAACTAGTTGAAGAAATTCCTCATCAGTCTGTTGCTTGGAAGCTCCACTGTTTAGCTTCTTGACTGCCAGTAGCTAACAAAGATAACATAAACCAAAAAAAAAAGAGGGTCAATAAATAGAAATCAGATGTCAGGCTCTAGCCATCCTATGCAAATCAGGCCACTCATGGCCGTCCATGAGACAGACATAAAAGAATTGCACAAGAGTAAGAAAATGGATTAAACTTGCACACTGTGAAAGTGCTGAAAAATCCTGAAGAATTCTCTAAACATTTTAAGTTAAAGTTCTTCACACTTTGAATTGCATGTAATTGATTGGCCATGAAAGTATCCTAGCAAAATATGATACAAAATTTAGCTTAAGACCAAGGAAAAGAAGAGAATCTTACACTGACAGAGTTTATAATAAATGAAGACAAATGACAGTATAACATGAGCACAGACATAAAGTTCAAGTAGGAAGCACAAATAAGTTCAGAACCAACTCAATTTAAGGGCATGCAATGCTATATCACTGACATGGGAAGGCTTGTGAAATCACATGAATGACACATGGCATTCCCAAAATCAGCTCAATGCTAGAGAAGAGAATCTTACTTTTCCAGTAGGAAGCTCAGCCCTGTAAACACTGCCAAGTGTCCCTTCACCAACAAAATTTTCTTCTGAAAAGCTGTTTGAGTACTGCTGAAGTGTAGCAATGGTGAAAATCCTTGGAAAATGTGAGCTCAGAGTCCCGGTTGAATGACTCTTTTCATGAGCTGCATGCCCAATTGGATTTGCAATGACATTGCCAATAGGAAGGCTTGGGGGAGGTGGGGGCAGCGGCTGCAGTGGCATAAAATTTGCATCCATGCTTGTCATGTTTATCCCATGATCCATCTTTTGCTTTGAATATGCAGCCATTCTCTTCAAATCAATATCCTGTTCACCCTGTGCCTTTGGATATGCTTCCTGCCTTCTGGCTTCTTGTCCATATTGATCTTGCAGCTTTACGGTTGATTCTTTGGTAACTGCTCAAAGGACCTCTTCTCAGGCAAAAGGACACAAAAGAGAGTGGAAAATTTTAGTAATTTTGACCAACAACCTGCAATGATAGTTACCTTTCTCTTGATGGTTTCGTTCAAATGAAGATTTACTGATGGGCTCATCTATATGGCTCTTATATACACTAACATTGTGCCTCTCATTGTCTTCTTCATTTGCTTTCCTTCCTTTGCAGCATGTTGACATTAAAAGACATAATCCCAGTATGATAATAATAACAACTACCCCTATAACAGCAATCCAAATGACCCTCTTAGATGCAAAAAATCCTTTTGATCTTTCAGACTTTAGTGTTACTGAGGCAGAAGGACCATTTGCCTGCTTCTGAGGTGCTTCTGCAACAGGTGGCAAGCTTGGAAATGGAGAGATGGCAGGTGGTGGAGAAGGAATGATAGATGTATTGAAGGGATTTCCATCTTTTCTGCAAAATACATGCTACCATTACAAGCAGATAAAAAATAAAGATTATACCATACAAATTGAAAATGCCAAATGAACAGGCATGGAAAATCATCCATCAACCTTCCAAATAACTTCAGAATATATAGCATCAACAATTACTATGACATGCACAATTTGGCTAATGAGATTTTTGTGTCTTTGGATGTGGACATGTTCTCTCTAGATCCCAATGGCTTTCTCCCTTTCTTTATGCTCTAACCATAAGTCTTGTACATTCTTTTCTCCATAAATGCACATGTATATCTGATAAATTTAGGTGTAAAATATACTAACAGATAGTTTGTCCTTCACCTGAAATTTGGAATATCCAGCAGCTTCTCCGGAATAGGCCCAGAAAATAGATTGTTCTCCACATTCCTATGCAGAAACAAAGGGATAGCATGTCAGTTGTTGAGGAAAAGGTCAGCACATCATATAAACCAACTAGGGCATTGCTGCCTCACTGATGCAGGATCAAGTAGTGAATCAAACAGAGTATAGATTTGAGTCCTCTGTGTTTGTTTCTTTCACCACTTGATTATACATAACACCCCCCCCCAAAAAAAAAAAAAAAAAAAAAGAGAAAAATAAATGTACAAAGAAAATAGCATAAAAATTGAATCCTTGAAAGAATTGCCAATTAAAAGACTTAAAAACCAAAAGAACACTAGGGGTCAGAAAGGTGGCAAGAAAGTTACAGATACTCGAGGGGAAGATCCTGCAGGACATTAAGGGTCCCAGTAAGTCTATTGTTCTGCAAATGCCTGCAAAACAAAAATTATGTATACATCAAGTAACTATAATCTGTTGCAGTATTAGCAAGAAGCCAAGTACTCTATGAGAGCCTCACAATGTGCTGAGAGAAGACAAAGTTCCCATTGAAGGAGGCAGCTGATCACTCAAATTATTACCAGACAGATCCCTGAACCAAAATGGATGATTAAAAATAAAATCTGGCAATTTCTATTTTCAACAAGAATAATGGATTGAACTTGAAATACTTACAAATTTGACAAACTTGTCATTTGTTGAAAGACATCTGGTATTCCTCCAATTAGCTGATTATTGTGGAAAGATCTGAGGAGAATAAAAGTGGATTTCAGATGAACAAACATAATGTAAAGGTAGTGCAGTTCCACAGTATAAAACAATTAAGAAGTTTTTTGTGTGAACATACAAGTCTAACAGTTGACCTAATGAGTTTAAAGTATCTGGAATTCTTCCAGTGAACTGATTGCGAGCAAGAGAACTGGAATAGGAAAAGAAGCCACACAAATTATTTCCTCAAGGAAATGTACATGTTAGGAAAGGAATAGCAGCATTGACAAATAACAATAATTTTCTAGAACTGGTTTGTTAAACTGGTGATAAAAGCAAGGTTGAAGTTTACGCACAAGTTCCTCAAGGTAGAGGGTAACGCCAATGGAATATCCCCTCCAATATGATTATCACTAACATCTCTGCAACAAAAAAGTGATAGAAAGTACCATAAGTCTTTAACAACAGGGGCTTCAAAACTTCCATTTACAAACTGCATATATCATGAACTTAACCATTGCCAACTCGTCAATTCTTAAAATCATCCCGGATGATTCTGGTCATTAACCACCCTCTTCAAACTTTTTAAGGTAAAACTCATCAATACTATACCTATGAACTAAAAGAGAAACAACAATCATGAAAACATCATGATCCATAAACAGGTTTGATTGAGAAAATTATGTCGCCAAACTAATCTTCCCCACCAATTTCATAATTACATAGACGTGACCAATGCACTTACATATCTATGATTGATGTAAATTTATTGAAATCGTTGTTCAAGGTTCCCCCTAAATTCAAGCCATTTAGTGTTCTGTAAGAAAAAAGATTCGATTACTGAGTTGAGTAGAAATTTACTAATTGAAATTAAATAAATAAAGAAAGAATGATACAAATAGAACATACAATGAGGTTATGTTTGAGAATACACAACCAACTCCTTGCCATGCATCTGAACATGGGTCTCCTCCCATAGCAACCCAACCAATCAACTGCGGATATTGCAAGCTAACAAACAAGCTATTCATTGCAGTCACTGGATAAAAAAGAAGAAAGAAAGAAATGAAACATATATATACTGAGTCAGAGATTATTTAACAAGCCGAAGCAATCGAGACTCACAAAAATTAAATAAAAATAAAAATAAAACCATGTGACACTATCATTAATCAAGCAAGGATAAAATAGAGTTGGGTCAAGAATTATCATAATAAGGAATATTAGGCAAGTAAATTAGATGGCATGAACAAACTCTGTCTAGTTACCATCAAAGTATAAAATTCAGTAGCACAAATTTAAGTCATTCTTTAACATGTTCCCATAAACACAAATGATTAGAGGAAGAAGAAGAAGGAGAGCATTAATAAGCAAATCACGGTAATATTTCAAAAAAAATAAAATAAGAAGCATAGATGTACAGATGTCGCAAGCAAATGAAAGCCAAGCAACTGACAAGGCAAATCAAATAAAATATCAAAACTTCAGAAACAAACAGAGCATTATGAGGCAAAACATCCAAAAAACCAAGGAGGAGAAACCAACAAAAAACATGACAGCCAAAAAAACATGAACCCAGAAAAGAAAATGGTTTACCATCATTAGGGTCAGTGTAAGAAACAGAAAAGGAAGCCATGAGAACCGCCACCGAGACAAAAAACACCCCACACTTGACAAACCCCATTAGTGCTCACTTGAAAAGACTCAAACTTTCCCTTCTTTTCTTCAATATTTTCTCACAAATCAAACACGCACATATAAAAAATAATGTTTTGGGGCATAATTTTACATTTATATAGAGAGAGAAACAAAAGAAAAGGTTTTTGAACAGAAATTGAAAATCTTAAAGATTTCAGAGAGAGAGTAAATCAGAGGATAATTGAATGCAGACAGAATTAAGAAGCGATAGTGATTGAAAAAATCTTAAAATTCTTGTTGAGATCAGAAGTAAAGTAGAGAGTGAGTTCAGAGTTGGGGTTTCGGGAGAGTGCAGAGTGCAGTGCAGATGTGCTGTGTTTTAATGAAAAGAGAGAGCAAAGGGAAAGCAACGGCATTATTATGGAAAACGATGGTTGCTGTTTCCTCTGTGGGAAAATGTAATATACTATAATTTATATGCTTCTACTTTATTCAATGGGAATATAGAATATGGTGGTTGATGTGGATAAACCATACTCTTCCCTTTCATCAGAATTTAAACTATACTCTTAATTAAAGAAAAACTAGTCAGGTTAGGCTGTGTTTGGATTGTGCTTGAGAGTGATTCTCAAGATATAGGTTAGAAGACGTTCATCCAATCTAATCTTTATATGAATTTTTAATCTTTTTTAAAATTGATAATTTTATTATTTAATATAATATATAGTTTTTAAGAAAACGTGTACCGCCAACAAAACCTAACTTAAAAAAAATTCAAAGCCCACTGAGCAAGTATGAAAATGTCCATTTGAAGTCGAGCACAAAAAAATTAATCTCATATCATATGTTAATAAGCGAACGATGAATGTCAAGAGACAATTAGCTATGAATCCATTGTTTAATTCAATGACTAAAAAAATATTAATAGCTTGTTTGGCTCCTACCATGTCTATAGTGTTATTTTCTGTTGTAATATTATAATATTAATATGTTTAGTAATAATTTTTTTTTATTAACGTAGATGTTCAGGTCAACTTGTGTGTATCTCGACTAATCCTACGGACCCTAAAGTTAATGACCATGTAAACTTCTAGTGGTCTTGAGATCTGTGGAACTCAAACTGATGACCTCTAAAGAGTAAATTTAGAACCTGATCAGTTGAGTTATACTCCTCAAGATTAATAAATTGTTATAACGTGATGTGAGTGAAATTAATTTAATCATTTGAAAATTTAATTTAAATTGGTGATTTTTATAGAGTAAATTTAGGATTTGATCAATTAAATTATATCCCTCAAAATTAATAAATTGTTATAAATGATGTGAGTGAAATCAATTTAATTATTGGGAAATCTACTCTTGAATTAACGTTTGTTTTAAGGACACAACTTAAATTGTTTAAGTCGATGCTCATGTAGTATTTTTTGCCAAATAAAAAATAAATTAATAAAATATAAATATTTTTTTATACAGAAAAATAATCTAACCCACGAGACACACGTAAGGCGATCAATAATCCAGTACTTATTAAAACAATCGAGGTTGGTTAAACCTATGACATAAAATGGCTACATCTACGTCTGTTATAGAATCAGGACAGTCGTGGTGTCTATTCTATATTCAAGTCTCCGTGATGGGTGCCTTCCGTCACGATCTCTCAGTCGACCAACCAAATCACAGAGACTGCTCATAGAGACATTAAGTAAATTTTCCATTTATACATGTTGCATGCTAATTTCCAGCTATATATCATTTCTAAGATAGACCTCATTC
>Ga0307510_10009740_pt1 | contig 11435 bp, 10 predicted proteins | sample 12_EM_MG_FD_207224 | JGI IMG/M metagenome (GOLD analysis project Ga0307510, IMG submission 207224) | Populus trichocarpa ectomycorrhiza microbial communities from riparian zone in the Pacific Northwest, United States - 12_EM | ecosystem: Host-associated > Plants > Roots > Unclassified | place... | reverse complement strand
TCGACTTCTCGCACAACCCGTTCTCGATGCCGCAGGGCGGTCTGGAGGCCCTGGAGACCCAGGACCCGCTGGACATCCTGGGCTGGCAGTACGACATCGTCTGCAACGGCGTGGAGCTGTCCTCCGGTGCGATCCGGAACCACGAGCCCGACATCATGCTCAAGGCCTTCGAGATCGCGGGCTACGACCGTGACACCGTCGAGGAGCAGTTCGCCGGCATGCTGCGCGCGTTCCGCTTCGGCGCCCCGCCGCACGGCGGGATCGCCCCCGGCGTCGACCGCATCGTCATGCTCCTCGCGGACGAGCCGAACATCCGCGAGACGATCTCCTTCCCGCTCAACGGCAACGCCCAGGACCTGATGATGGGCGCGCCGACGGAGCTGGACGAGACGCGCCTGCGGGAGCTGCACCTGTCGGTGCGGAAGCCGCAGCCGAAGTAGTACGCGACTGGCGGGAGCTGAGGCTCCGGGGCTCGAAACCGGCATCGGTTTCGAGCCCTTTCGCTTGTCCACAGGATTCACAGCGCATTCTCATGTTCATGTCATGTTGGGCGCCCCTAGCGTCCCCGGCATGACGGATTCCCAAGTACCCCCCACGGATGCGCAAGGCCCCACGGCTTCCGAAGTCCCGGAAGCCGGAGGGCAGTTGGCCCGCCGAGCGGTCCTGGTGGCCGGTGGTGCGGCGGTGACGGCGGTCGGCGTAGGCGGAGTGCTGTCGGCGAACGCCTCCGCGCAGGAGGCCACCCCGGCGACCGCGGCGGCGACCTCGACCGAGGACACCTGCTACACGCTCACCTCGGAACTGGTCGAGGGCCCGTACTACATCGACGCCGACAAGATCCGCCGCGATGTGACCGAGGACCAGCCCGGCATTCCGCTCACCCTGGACCTCAAGGTGATCGACGCGGACACGTGCAGACCGCTGCGCGACGCGGCCGTGGACATCTGGCACTGCAACGCGACGGGCGTCTACTCGGGCTATGAGGCGGGCGGCGGTGGCGGTCCGGCTCCCACGGGCGCACCGCCCTCGGGCACCCCGACCGGCACCCCGACCGGCACCCCGACGGGCGGCCCGCCCGGTGGCGGCGGAGGCCACCAGGAACCGACCGACGACGACCGCTTCCTGCGCGGCACCTGGCACACGGACCGCCACGGCCAGGTCACCTTCAAGACGGTGTTCCCGGGGTGGTACCAGGGCCGCTGCGTCCACATCCACGTCAAGGTGCACGTCGACGGCGAGTGGACGGACGCGGGCTACGAGGGCGGCCACACCTGCCACACGGGCCAGCTCTTCTTCGACGAGAAGTCGGTCATCGCGTCGTCGGTCCTGGAGCCGTACGTCTCGAACACGACGACCCGCACGACGCTCACCGAGGACGGGATCTACCCCCAGAACGGCCCAGAGGGCGGCCTGCTGTACCTCCAGTACGACAGGCGGCACATCGAGCGGGGCGTGCGGGGGCGGCTGACGCTGGGGGTGGCGCCGGACGAGACGAACGACGGGGAGGGCGGGGGCGGTCCCGGCGGCCCGGGTCCTTCGGCTTCCGCTTCGCCGTCGGCTTCGGCGTCGTAGCTCCCGCAGTCGCCACAGGGTCGTAGCTCCCGCTGTACACGTCGTCGCTACGGCCGCCAGGCCGCGACCACGTCGTTCGCCCCCCACACCAGGTCGACGGCGCCGTCCGACACCGCGCGGGTGACGCCGGAGAGGGACACGACCGCGAGGCCGGTGCTGCCGGGACCGAATCCGGGAACCTCGGCGGCGCCGGTCCGCAGGGCGTTCAGGTCCTGCTGGTCGAAGGGCGAGGCGAGCCACTTCACCGAGCCGGCGAAGTACACGGACCCGGCCACGGGGGCGCGGTCCGCGCCGATCAGGTCGATCTCCGGCGCGAACCGCCGGTTCCACCAGCCGCCGACGACCTCCGTGGCGGGCCAGGGGAAGTCCTCGGAGGCGGCCGCGGCCAGTTCCAGCGCCTCGCGGATCAGGGGCTCGACGGCCCGTCCCCGCCAGGTCGTCCACCGCCGCTCCACGATCCGGTACGCGGCTTCGGGGCGTCCGCGCCGGGAGAGTTCCTGCGCGGACCGGGTCGCGGCCAGGTAGAGCCGCAGGTTGCTGTCGGCCACGCGATAGAGGGCGGGCTTGCCGGGGCTGGTGGACAGCGGCGGGTCCACGGCCAGCACGCGCTTCTCCACGGTGAGGCGTCTGAGCAGCGGGGACAGTACGCCGGAGGGCAGCGCCCCGCTCTGACTGCCCGCGGTCGCGGCGATGTTCGCATGCGTACGGTCTCCACTCCCCACGGCTTCCAGGACCCGGCGCGTCTGGTCGGGTGCCGGGAACTCGGCCAGGAGCGCCGCCTCCGGCACCCCGAAGAGCGGCGAGGCGGGGTCCGCGCACTCGTCCTTGATGAAGTCGAGCGCCGGTGTCGCGTGCGGCCAGGCACGCAGGATGCCCGGCAGGCCGCCGGAGACGAGATGGGCGTCGATGGCGTCTGCGGCGTCCAGCCCCAGCACGTCTCCGGTCTCGGCGGGATCGAGCGGTCCGAGGACGAGACTGTCGGCGCGTCCGTAGAAGGGGCGGTCGTACGCCGTGAACCGCTCCATCATGTGCAGATCGCTGCCGAGCAGCAGCAGAAGCACCGGGCGTCCGGCCAGCAGCCGGTCCCACGCGGTCTGTAGCGCTCCGTCGAACACGGGGTCCTGCTCGGCGAGCCAGGGCAGTTCGTCGAGGACCACGATGCTGGGTGCGGCGGGCAGGACGGCCGCGAGTGTCCGGAAGGCGTCCGGCCAGTTCGTGGGGGCGGTGGCCGGCACCAGCTCGGGCGCGGCGGGCAGGGAGGACTCCCTCAGCTCCGCGGTGAAGTCGGCGATCCCTTCGACGGGGGAGGCGCCCTTGGTGGCGGTGAAGAAGACGTACGGCACCGCCGCGCCGTCGCAGAACTCCTGCACGAGCCGTGACTTCCCCACTTGCCGTCGACCCCGTATGGCCACGGCGACGCCGGTGGCGTCCGCGGAGACGCGGGCGAGGCGCTTGCGGAGGAGGGCCAGCTCGGTGTGACGGCCGACGAAAGGGGTGGGCATGGGGGCTCCGGGGACTTCACGAGGTTGCGGCAGGTATGGGTAGTCAAAGTCTACATAGATTGAGTCTACATAGAATCAGGGATGGATTGCGGAGCGATTCCAGATGGATTGCGCGGGTTCATGGAGGGCTCATGGCGAGCACACAGACGGATCGACGGTCTCCCACAGTGGCGGGGAGTGTCATGGGGCATAGGGGTCGGATCGGCTCGTCCCGTGAACCACGTGAGGTCTGGAGGAAACGATGGGATTCGTTGTGCTGGCATTGCTGTTGATCGCGGGGGCGGTGTTCGCGGTCGTCGTGCTGAGGCGCTCGCAGGGTGGCCGGGACCGGTCGGACCTGTCCGATCTCGACGCCGAGGTCGAGGCGAGCGGTTCGGTGCTGCGGCTCGGCGCGAGCCTGACCGTCCCCGAGGCGAGGGTCTGGGCGGGCGCCGACGAGTCGGTGACGCGGGCGCTGACGAACGCCGTCGAGTGCCACCGGACCGCCGCGGCCCAGCTGACCACGGCACGCACGGTGACGGAGTACACCCAGGCGGCCCGCACGGCGCAGGAGGGTCTCGCGTACGTCGCCACGGCGCGGGCGGCGCTGGCCAGTGAGCCGGCGTTGGCGGACTCGGCGGCGTAGGAGACAGGTCAGTTGCGGCGCTGCCACCAGCGGGGTTTGCGGGGCGGGGTGGTGGAGGTGGGCGCCAGGGTCTCGGGTCCGAGTGCGGTCAGGGCCCGTCGTACGGCATCGAAGGTGGCCACCGGGTGGTGGCCGAAGTCGCGATCGTCGGGCGGCAGCGCGACTCCCACGCAGACCAGCTTGAAGCTGTTGCCGTCGAGGGGGACGGACATGAACACCGGTGCGCCCACACAGCCTTGGGGAAGTCGGCCGCCCCAGCGGATGGTTCCGTCGCTCGCGCGGGCGACCTCGCCGACCACTGCGGCCTGATCTCGGGCGCCGTCGTCCGGGTCCACGTCGTGACCCAGGACGTACGCTACGACGGGTTCGGCGCCGATCCGCGCGATGTCCTCGTCCCGGGCGGCGACGCCGTCGGTTATCTCGTCGGTGTTCCAACGCCAGCCCTTGCGGTCGGCGTACGTGTGCAGAACGGCCGCGGGCATCACCGCGACGCCCAGGTCGCCTGAGTCGCCCAGGTGGGTCCAGCCCTCGGCGAAGTCGGTGATGAGCAGTTTCCCGGCGCTCGGGGCGGGGTCGCACAGGGACGGTCGTACGGTCACCTCGGCGAGGTCGATGCGGGTCAACTCCCCGGCTGTCACGAGGAATTGCCGGACCACCTCACCACCGTCCGGTCCGCTGTCCAGGAGTTCGTTGAACCAGAAGAACGTCGCGTGATGCCCTTCCCGATGGGCTTCCTGGAAGGGCAGCGTCGCGCCACCGGCATGTCCGACGATGGCGTCGACGGTGGCTTCGTGAAGGCTGGGCAGTTCGGGCATGCGGTGGAGCCTATGGGGTGGCTGTCAGCTCCGACGACAGGTTATGCACCCGGCTGGGAAGCCTCAGAGGTCTCGACGAACAGGTCTTCGGCCACGGAGGCGGTCAGGGAACGGTCGAACCAGAGGGTGAGGGTGTCGAGGTCGGTGCAGGAGGTGATGCGTTCCCGGATGTCGTCGGGGACGTCGATGCCGTGCTTCTCCAGTACACGCAGAATCAACGAGGCGCGATCCTCGGCCCTGCCCTCGGTCTTGCCCTCAGCCTTCCCCTCGGCCTTTCCCTCGGCCTTTCCCTCCAGGTACTTCTCCTCGTAGATCGTCCCGTGGCCCGGGAAGTGGGTGATGACGTTCGACATCAGCTCTCTCCATTTCTCCTTGGCCGGAGTGTTCTCCAGGCCGACTTCCATCACCTCGAACCAGTACGCCGTGGTGCCTGGATCGAATGACATGAGTCCGCGGACCATCGCTTCCAGTATGGCGGGCGCTCTGCGGTCATCGCTATGGACGATCGCCGAGAGCACGGAGAGCGCCGGCTGCCGGGTCACCATCGACTCATCGGTGATCACCGGGACGGTGCCCGGTCCCAGCACGAACGGCCGCGTGACCTGGGTCGTCCACGGGCCGACAGCGCACTCGAAGGGCCCGGCTGCCCACTTCGCCGTCGACCGGTCCCGACAGACGGCCACCAGCAGCACCGGCATGTCGTATTTGGCGCTGAGGTGCGCCACGTAGTAAGCCCAGCTCTTCGCCTTGTCCGGGTCCTTCTTGGTCTGGGACTCGATGGCGAGCAGGAAGCTCTCTCCCATGGCGGGTTCGAACTTGAGCACCGTGTCCACTCGGCGCTCCAAGGGCCGGATTTCGGTGGCGTCGGGAGCGATCGAGCCGAAGTCCGACTTCGCGGGTGGCGGGATGCCCAGTGATTCGAAGACGAGGGTGAGGGCCTCCGGATGCTCCTGGAAGAGCCGGTGGGTCGCCTCGTGGGTTGATGTGACCATGTGCGCAACCTAGGTGGATCAAGGGCGGGGATGCCCGGCCGATCGGGAAGGGTTCACCCTTTCGAGGGGCGAAGGAACGTTCAGGCCGCCGTGGTCAGTTCGCACGAGACGTACTTGCCCTTGCTGCCGTTCCTGGACAGCGGCTGCCAGCCCCAGAGGTCGGCGCAGGCCTTGACCAGGCCCAGACCCCGGCCCTCCTCCAGGTTCAGGAGTTTGGCCAACTCCCTTGGTGGTTCCGGGGGTTCGGGGTTCGCGTCCCAGGCGCCGATGCGGAGGGTGCCGGGCTTCCAGGAGACCCGCAGGATCACGGGGCCTTTCGTGTGGCGTACGGCGTTGCCCACCAGCTCCGTTGCGAGGAGTTCGGCTGTGTCGACCAGGCCGATCAGTCCGTGCATCGTCAGGATCAGGCGGAGGGTGCGGCGGCTGACGGTGACGGCGCGGAGGTCGTGGGGGATGGTGAGGGTGTATTCCCAGGGGGCGGTTGGGGTGGTTGGTTCCTCGGGTTCGGGCATGCGTGACTCCTGGTCAGGGAGGGGGAGTTGGCGTGTGCTGCGGGTCGGCGGGCGGTGGCTTGTCGCGGCCGTCATGGCAGGCGAGGCGGTGCGCTTCCGGGGTCCCGGTGTTCCGCAGGGTGTGCGTCGCGTCACTGACGGTAGAGGAGAGATTTCTCCTTGCGCAAGCTGTTCGCGTAACCTGGCACCCGAATGAGGGCTTCAACAGAGCCTGCGAGCAGTGCCGTTGAGGGGATGAGCAGCATGGCGCCGAGAAGTCAGCCCACCGCCCGGCAGGTGCGACTGGGGACTGAGCTGCGCAAGTTGCGGGTCTCCGCAGGGCTGTCGGCCCGAGAGGTGGTGGGGATCCTGTCGTCGACCTCGGCGCAGATGAGCCAGGTCGAGGCCGGCCTGTCGGGGGTCAGCGAAGAGCGCCTACGCAAGCTCGCGGCGCTCTACGGCTGCGGAGACGAGGCGTTGATCGAGGCGCTGGTGGAGATGGCGACGGATCGTACGCGTGGCTGGTGGGAGGAGTACCGGGATGTCCTCCCGCCCGAATTTCTGGATCTGGCGGAACTGGAGAACCATGCGCGTTTCCTTCAGGTGATCGCGACCGCCCATGTGCCGGGGCTGCTCCAGACCGAGGAGTACGCACGAGCGGTGTTCGGGTACTGGGTTCCGCCGCTCCCGGACAGCGAACTGGAGCTTTGGGTCGCGTATCGCATGCGTCGCCAACGGATCCTCTCGCGAGACACCGAGGTTCCGTACGAGGCGGTCTTGCACGAGTCCGTACTGCGTACCCGTGTCGCGGACCGGCAGGTGGCCCGTGCCCAACTCGACAAGCTGGTACGTCAGTCGGAGCATCCCGGCGTCTCGGTGCGGGTGATCCCCTTCGACGTCGACGGGTTCGCCGGGGCGAGTTCGTCGCTGATGTACGCGGGTGGCCGGGTGCCGACCTTGGACACCGTGCAGCGGGACACCCCATACGGCTCCGCCTTCCTGGATGCCGCTGCCCAACTCCACGACATGCGAACGCTCTTCCGTAAGGTTGAAGAAGCGTCTCTTGACCCCATCCGGTCGCGGGACTTCATCCACCGTCTGTCGAAGGAGCTGTAGGCGTGATTCAGTGGCAGAAGTCCACGTACTCCGGTGGCGCGGCGGGCAACGAGTGTGTGGAACTCGCCTACACCAAAGGTGAGTTGCTCCTCCGTGAGAGCGACGCCCCCACTCGAATACTCCCCGTCACCGCCACCAGCCTCGCTGGACTCCTCCGCCATCTCGGAGTCGACCCGCAGTAACGGAAGGAGCCGTAGCTGTGCCCCAGTGGCAGAGGTCGTCGTTCTCCGGAGGTGGAGACGGCAACGAGTGTGTCGAACTTGCCTATGTGGACGCCTCGTTGGCTCTTCGGGAGAGTGACGACCCTGACCGAGTACTTCGCGTCGCACCCACCACCCTCGCCGCCCTCCTCCACCGCATACGCGAGCAACGCACCCTCTGACCGGCGACCGCCCAGACGGACGGCGACTTCGGAATTCATGGGAACCCACAGCCCACACCCATGCTTCTTACAGTCCTCTTACCTACCGTCCGGGCATGACGGGAAACGAAACAACCAACGAGTCGCCGGACCAACCGCGTAACCAATCCCCCGCGCACAAACGGGACTTGACCCGACGCAAGGTCGTCGTCGCGGGCGGGGCCGCCGTCGCCGCGGTGGGTGTGGGGGGAGGGCTCGCCGCGAGCGCGTTCGCGGACGGGGCCGCCTCCCCCGGGTCCGCGAAGGGCACGCCGAGCAGTGGCGAGACGTGTTACACGCTCACCTCGGAGACCACCGAGGGGCCGTACTACATCGACGCCGACAAGATCCGCCAGGACATCACCGAGGACGAGGAGGGCATTCCCCTGACCCTCACCCTCAAGGTGATCGACGCGGAGACCTGCAAGCCGCTTCGGAACGCCGCCGTCGACATCTGGCACTGCAACGCGCTCGGCATCTACTCCGGCTATGAGGCGATGAGCAGCGGTGGAGGCGGTGGCGCCCCCACCGACGCTCCCTCCGGTACGCCGACCGATGCGCCGTCCGGTACCCCTACCGGCGAGCCCCCGTCCGGCGCCCCCTCCGGCGGGACCGGCGGCGGTCACTCCGAACCGACCGACGACGAGCGGTACTTGCGCGGCACCTGGAAGACCGACAAGCGCGGCTACGTCACCTTCAAGACGGTGTTCCCGGGGTGGTACCAGGGCCGCTGCGTCCACATCCACGTCAAGGTGCACGTCGACGGCGAGTGGACGGACGCCGGGTACGAGGGCGGGCACACCTGCCACACGGGCCAGCTCTTCTTCGACGAGAAGTCCGTGCTCGCGTCGGCGACGGTCGAGCCGTACTCCACCAACACCACCACCCGCACGACCCTCACCGAGGACACGATCTACCCGCAGAACGGCCCCGAAGGCGGCCTGCTCCACCTCGAATACGACAAGAAGCGCATCGCCAAGGGGGTTCGCGCCCACCTGACGATGGGCGTCGCCCCGGACGAGACCCACGACAGCACGGACACCCAGCCGAGCGCGTCGGCGTCGGCATCCGCGTCCTCGTAGGTGCCGAGCCGTAGGTCGTACGTCGTAACTGTGCGCAGGATCAAGAAAGTTGGCGGATCGCGGCAACCTTCTTGATCCTGACGGCCACTGAGGAGGCGTAACCCCTCGCCGCACCAAAGGACTTCCCGTGGCCACTCCTTCCCATCGCCGCTCCCTCCGCGCGCGCCGCACGATCGTCGTCACCGCCGCCGCGACCGCCGCAGGCATCGGTGCCGGGTTCCTCGTGCTGAACGCGAACGCCGCCAGTACCACCGCGACCGTCGACCTGTACCACCAGACGCTCGCCGCCAAGGACGGCTGGGCCTCGTCCGGTACCGGTACCACCGGCGGCGCGAAGGCCGACGCCGCGCACACCTTCACCGTGAGCACCCGCGCCCAGCTCGTGAAGGCGCTGGGGTCCACGAGTGACACCACCCCGCGGATCGTCAGGATCAAGGGCACGATCGACGCCAACACCGACGACTCGGGGAAGAAGCTGACCTGCGCGGACTACTCGGCGGGGACCGGGTATTCGCTGTCCGCGTATCTGAAGGCCTTCGATCCCGCCACCTACGGGACCTCCAAGCTGCCCTCCGGTACGCAGGAGAAGGCGCGGGCGGCGGCGCAGACCAAGCAGGGGAAGAACATCATCTTCCGCGTGCCGGCCAACACCACCGTCGTGGGCGTGCCCGGCACCAAGGCCGGGATCACCGGCGGCATGCTGCAAGTACAGGGCGTGGACAACGTCATCGTGCGGAACCTGACCTTCGCCGCCACCCAGGACTGCTTCCCGCAGTGGGACCCGACGGACGGGGACAGCGGCAACTGGAACTCGCAGTACGACGCCGTGACCTTGCGCGGTGCCACGCATGTCTGGGCGGACCACAACACGTTCACCGACGCGCCGGGCCTCGACACCTCCGACCCCACCTACTACGGGCGCCAGTACCAGATCCACGACGGCGACCTCGACATCACCAAGGGCTCGGACCTGGTGACCGTCGAGCGCAACCAGTTCACCAACCACGACAAGACGATGCTCATCGGCAGCAGCGACACCGACAGCGTCGGCAAGCTGCGCGTCTCCATCCACCACAACGTGTGGAAGGGCATCGTGCAGCGGGCTCCGCTGGCCCGGATCGGGCAGATTCACATCTACAACAACTACTACGACACGACCGCCCTCAACGGTTACACGCTCCTCTACAGCGTCAACTCCCGTGCCAAGGCCCAGGTCGTCGTCCAGAACAACTACTGGAAGGTGTCCGCGAGCCAGAAGCTCGGCAAGCTGTTCAGCGGTGACGGGACCGGGTCCATCGCCGGCGGCGGCAACCTCGTCAACGGCACCGCCACCGACCTCGTCGCCGCCTACAACGCCGCCAACTCCAAGAAGCTGAAGACCACCGTGAACTGGACCCCGACCCTCACGGCCGGTCTGGAGACCTCCGCCAAGAACCTGCCGACGGAACTCGCCACCACGACCGGGGCCGGGGTGCTCAACTAGCCCGAGGCGAACGGAAGTTGCCTCAGATCAGCCAGAGCAGCCCGTCCCCGCCCAGGGCCGTGTCGCTCTTCTGGGTGAGGCCGACCGCAGGTCCGGTGAACAGCTTGGTGCCCGTGGCCGTCGGGTGGGAGGTGCCGCCTGGGAATGCCCAGACGGCGCCGGTGAAGTTGTTCTCGCCCGCCGCGCTCACGAACAGCTCCGGCTTGCCGTCGTTGTTGACGTCCCCGACCGAGACCGTCGTACCGAAGAAGTCGTCGGTCTCGGAGGCGCCGGGGACGCCGGCCGTGTCCTGGGAGAAGGAGTACGAGCCGCTGCCGAGGGCGCCCGTGCGACGGCCCGGGATCACCGTCACGTTTCCGGCCCGGCTCTTGCCGGCGAGACTTTCGGAGGGGGCGCCTACGACGATGTCGGCGAGCCCGTCCCGGTTGAGGTCGGCCACGGTCAGGGCACCGCCGAACTCGTCGTCCTTCTCGCTCGCGCCGGGCACCCCGGCGGTGTCCTGGGTGACTTGTATGGGCTCGGTGGTCGCCGCGATGCCCTTCGCGGTGCCGTAGTAGACCAGGACGCGTCCGCCCAACGCGCCGTCCACACCTGCGACATCGGGCTCCCAGGGGTCGCCGACGACGAGGTCGGCGTACCCGTCGCCGTTGACGTCGCCCGAGGCGGCGATGAACCCGTTGCCGCGCTTCGGCTGCCTGAAGGTGGTGGCCGGGTCGACGTAGACCTCGCCACCGCTCAGGTCGCTGAGGCCCACGGTGGTGACGGCCACGTCGAGCACGGCGTTGCCGTCGAAGTCGCCGAGCGCGACACTCGCCGGGGAGGCGGTGTTGTCTTCGCGTGCGATCGAACCGAAGGTGCCGGTGCGGCTGAACGGTCCCTTGAAGACCAGGGAGCCCTCCGATCCGGCGACCGCGACCTGCGTCCTGCTGCCCGCGCCGATGCTCAGAGCGGCCACGTCGGTGCCGTACCGCTCCAGGTAGTCCGACGGCGCCGGCAGGTCGGTGCCCGTCGTCAGCCCGCTCTTGCCGCCCCACAACACGGTGACCAGGCCCGCGTCCGTGCCGCGGGTCGTGTCCTCGTACGGCGCGGAGACCACGAGGTCCGCGTAGCCGTCCCGGTTGAGGTCGGCCGTCGCGGTGGCGGAGCCGAACCCGTCACCCGCCTCCGCGGTGCCCGGTACTCCGGCGGTGTTCTGGGTGATCGTCTTGCGGTGGGCGGCCGAGATCCCCGACTTCGAGCCGTACAGGACGACGACCGCGCCCGCCCCTTCCTTGCCGGACACGTTCGCGCCGGGCGCGGGCAGGACGGCGTCGCGGTACCCGTCGCCGTTGAAGTCGCCGGGGACCGCTCCGTGGAC
>Ga0307510_10009739_pt1 | contig 11435 bp, 21 predicted proteins | sample 12_EM_MG_FD_207224 | JGI IMG/M metagenome (GOLD analysis project Ga0307510, IMG submission 207224) | Populus trichocarpa ectomycorrhiza microbial communities from riparian zone in the Pacific Northwest, United States - 12_EM | ecosystem: Host-associated > Plants > Roots > Unclassified | place... | reverse complement strand
CTCGGCGAGTACGTACTGATCATCACGCAGGAACTTCAGTACATCACGTCCCAGAACGACACCATGCGCGGGCCTACGAACTATTACCGGACGTGGGATATCCGGTTCAACGAGGAGAAAGGTCTCGAGCGATGATTTCCGACGGCCTGACCCGCAGTGATATTGATTTGTGTGTTTCACAGATGGAGGCCTTCCGGAAACCTATAGGAAAGGAACGCCGGTCCTCTTCCTCCGGGGAGGCAAAGATGGGACAAGTTCGAAGGCTGTGATGCGCGAAACTCGCAGGTTGTATCCTGCGGCAAAAATAATCACCTACGAAGATGCTGCCCACTGGTTACTGATAGAGAAGAAAGAGGCGGTGACGAGGGATGTGCTGGATTGGTTATGTGAGGTTGGACTGTGAACGCGACCGTGGGTCCACCTGGAACGGGGGGGTGCGGTTAGAACCGGTGGCAAGGTGTACACAAGATCACGGAAGGCCCTGGAAGGCTCTGACGTCAGATGGGAGAACATACGTGTAAGATTAGTCTCGTGGACATAAAACCGAGGCAGGATACCCAATCGAAAACGAGCGTTTGTACAAATAGCAGATAGATACGTGAAAATATCACTGCCAGAGCCAAGAACACGTTTTGCGGAGACACCGAGATGCCCGATAAGTAACCAGATTGAAAGGACCGGCGGCTATGCAACTACCGAGGTAATGATGTGCAACCTGGCACTGCTGTCGTTCCTGAAGGGGATAAGAAGAAACTTCAACCCCGGGAGCGATCATGCTGCCGGGTTAGTTTACCACGCGAAGGGAGTAAAACAGTCGTCGATATTCAAAGCACTAGCCGAAGAGACACGAACCGAACCGAAGTACGTCACGTCGAGCGGTTGTTTCCAGCCTAATGAAGAATGGAAGGATGAAGCGAATCTCAGGCAGAGACTTTGAGATACAAACGCACCAGCAATTGTGGAAGAAACTTGGCAGGCGATGAGCTGTCGAAGTTCGAAGAAAACTAATTAACCCTGGTACGACTCATCGAAGCAGAGTCGAGCGACATCTGCTCCCACAAGAAGCACCCCTCGCCATCTTCCATCCAGCTCTGCTTCATAGCGAACTCTGATGGATATGGAAAGAGAGCAAGGGGCGCTGGCAAACTTCTGGGAATGCACATTCAAAAAATCCCTTGATCGCCGCACGAGCCGCGACCCCAGATCCGCTCCGGGCTGGGGGGTGATAAACATACAAATGCCTCTTGGCAGAGATCCGAACGACGCTGCCGGTGATAACTGTTGCAAATCATTACGTGGTCATAGGTCATGAAAAAAGACGATGAATGCTCCTGGGGGAGCCATAAAGACACCCTGGCTACACTCCAAAGGGTGGGCCAGTTTCCCTCTCTCCCCAGTCCTACCTCTGAACTCGTCGACGTCTGTGGCATTCGCTAGCAGCTTTCCGGCCCAGTATAACGCAAGCTCGACCCCCCAGTTGGTTGTACCTAGAGTTCCCCAATGCAGTAGCAGAAGATACAGACTCAGGGGGCAGATGAGACAGGACGATCGTGAGCTCAGCAGACTAGCTAGCAGCCAGGAGGCCGATGTCGTTATCAACATGGGCTCGCACCGGTGAGCCACGTAGCTTTCCCTAGAAAGGCGACGTTTAGTATTCCAGGCACTGATGCTGATGTACATCAAGTCAGGGGGAGGAACCCGCCCATAGTGCCTGTACCTTATGAGCAAAGCGGGACATGTCTGGGCACAATCTCCTGCTTCCACTATAACTTCCCGCCCACCTGCCACCCGACACAAATATCACAATAGTGTGCTCCGAAGACTCTAAACCGTCGAGGATGAGGACCTCGCACGGGATGTGTATGTGCTGAAATCTGAAAAATTGTATTCGGATATGACGTCATGGGATAATGACAAAGCAGCGGCCAGTAGAGCGAGGCAGAATGAGTGAGGGAGAAAGGGTAAATAGGTGAGTAAACGGTGATGAGTGATCGGGAATTAATAGAAACAGGAAACGAACGCGGCGGAAAGAAACGAGGGGGAGGAAAAGTGAGGGATAATTATGGCACGGGAGGTGTAGTCCGGAATCGAGAACGAAGCGAGGGTAAAGAAAAGAACGAGACTGGTGAGAGGGAGTGTAAACAAACCGGGGGGGGCCTCATCTTCTTCAGTCCGACGACATTTCAAGCAGCCGCGGCGGTCGGCTCTTTCTTCCGCTTTCCCCCTAACACCTTCGAAACGCTGCCCTTCTCTCTTTTATGTTTTCCCTTCTTCGCCTTTTTCGGTTCTATCGAAGCCACAGGTTGGACAGGTTGGATCTCGACAAGGTCGTTATCTTCAGGTTCTGGTTGATCCGCGACCGTGGTGTCCTCAGCTTTTCCCTGCGCTCCTCCATCACCCACCAGCCGGATGGTATTTTCCGGAGGGGCGCCTTCCTCGCCACTTTCAGAGCTCCTGATCAATTCCTCCGGTGAGGAACCCGACGAAGATGAGTGTTCGTGGTCAGACGACTTGTTCCTAGAAATCGGTGTCTGGAGAACAATGCCCTCATCTGATAACAGGTCAACGTCTCCGACATGTTCAACAGATGACCTAGGAGACGGCGAGTCCCCTCGGTCCGGCAAAGGTACAAGAACAGCATCCTCCGTGAACTCAGAGTTGGCAAGCATTGGTGACGCTAGTTGGGGTGGAGTCCTGCTAACGGTAACAACCTCCACTTTGTGTTCGATTTCCTGCATCATCATGCCTTCGCCAGCCTCCAGATCTTGTTCCCTGTCGCCGCGAGTATATGATGAGTCGACGGGTACGATGTCGTGTTCTGTCGGGAGGTCGACCGGCATGGGAGCGGGGGGTTTGGTGACGGAAATAGTGGGAATGGGGACGCCTTCAGCGGTGGTATTCGTCTGGACTTCCTCCGGTTCTGAGGTAAGAACGGGTATCGGGACCTCGGCACCGGAACCATGCCCGGTCGCGGAGTAGTCAAAGGTTGCCAGCGGAAGCTTCTCAGAGTACTGGGGGTTTCAGGCCGGTCAGTCAATAATCGGGTCGACACCTAGACCCTGGATACATTACCTTTGTTGTTTCCTCGACAGCCGTGTCGGGTACCAGACCTTGTTCGTGCCACTTGCGGAGACTGCGGTGCGCAAGGGCCTCCAGCGTGCTCCAGCCACGATACTCCCCGATCAGTCGTATCGAAGCAGGACCAGCGTCTCCACCCCCGTCACCCTGACCCCTTCCCGTGCCATCATAAAAGTAACTCTCATACCCAAGTTCATCCTCGCTGTCATCACTTCCCGCGTGATCCACCTGCCCCATCTCAAATCCCTCGCCGTTCTCCAGGTCATCAACAAAGCTGGCCAGCCACTTGCCCCACCCTCCTGGTCCATCACCTTTCCAGAGGACCACTTTCGTGTCGAAATCCCGACCAAAGATGATCACCTGCCCGGGTGAGCCATTTTCGGCGGGGTTCATATCGACTCCAAGATAGTTTCCCGCCTTGTCGCTGACGAGGGGGATCCAACCGCGCAGAGAGTACTCTCTTCTCACGTAACCGGGTGGGATTGATTGCATGAGCTCCCGTAACCGGGTGTTTGCTCCGGTATTCGGATCCTCGTCCACGTCTCTCCAAAACCTCCATTCGTCTAAGACGTCCTCGAGGGGGAGAAGCTGTAAGCCGAAGAACAACCCCTCGGAACAACCAGCGGATGATTCCGGTTCTTGACCGTCGGCAATTAGGTACGACTCTCTCACAGGCGCGGGAAGCGCGAAACCGAATTGCATTTCTAGTTGTGCGAGATCATCAAGGGGGATACCCCAGTTGAGAGTGTCACCAAGTTCGGGGTATTCCTTGTTCAGCCAAGCACGTAATCTGGCCCATGTGTGAGACAAGGGTGGGTATGGAGCGGAAGGGGAGAGCGGTGCGTTATGAAGGGGAAGCAGGGTTGATTGCCTTGAGCGAAAACTGGAGAGGATTGGAGACAACAGGAAGATACCATGAGCCTGGAGAAGACGAGCATGTGAATAAGGATCAGAACGTACCCCGCTGAAACATAGCTGTAGGGACCATTGCTTCCGGGTGGGTATGAGTATGTGGTTGGGCCACTTGCGGAGTCGGGGTCGTTCATTACCAGTGAATCGCTGTTAAAGGCGTCTGGGTGGGTCGCGGTGATTGGTGACGATACTGGAAGTGAAAAGGCCTCGCTCGTCGACGACAATGCGCCGCCTCTCGACAGCTTGTCATTGCGAGAAGAGGAAAACCATGAGGTGAACCAGCTCATCTCGAAGAACGGTGAATGGTATCTTGAATGGTGATGTTTTGGTCGTAATCGTGGTTGTGTTGCGTGGCTCTGCTGTTGATAATTTATGGTGGAATCCTGCTGAGCCTCAGCGGTGTCGAGGGGTCGAGAAGGCCGTACAAAAAAGAGGATATGGTGTCGGTGTTGTCGTTGGGGGTGGTGTTGGAGACACCACTATGCCTGATCGTACTGCAGTGGTGTTTGTGCAGGAGTCGCTGTGACATCTAAGGGGACGTGACGTGACCGGCACTGTCCCCCCGCTAAGTTTCTCTCGGCATGTGCTGGCCAGGGAGGGGCAGGGTCACATTCTTGTCGACGCAAATGTCTTTATGATATATGCATCCTCCTGCTTACCGCAAGCTCAAGCGGAGCGCTCTATCTGCGGAAAAGCCGCGAGGAGAGAGTGAATCGGGCTTCGGAGTTTATCCCTCCCAGTCACCGGGACGGGTTAGGCAGAAACCTCGGGTAAACCTATTTGCATGCAGGGTTCTCTGGTACTCGCGGGTGTAACTCGCGCTTTGCCCTATACGTCTTGGGCTGCACGAGGACAACCGAACGTCAGTGGACTCAGCCAGCTTGGTGCGTAAGCTTATCTCCATCCTCACAAGTGGGTATAATTAGATGGTGTGTTTTTCAAATGCTTCTTTCAGTGTCGTCTAGTGCATGCGGAGCCTTGTCTGTTTGAGCCAAGCATGACAGAAGCCTGACACACTGCAGCGAATAACGCGGAAAGGGTTTCATCACAGACGCGAACATGCTCAAGTCCTTGAGCTCGGGAATCTGCCCGGAGGGAGGTTCCGGCCAACTGCGAGCCGGACCAAGCACTTTGGGCGGGGCCCGGTCGGTGATTTAGCAAGATATGCGCGCCGTAAGTCGGGTAGTTGGCGAGATGTGGGCAGACATGAAGCCGGCACCAGGCACGTTTTCATTTCTGCACAAAGGATGCGAGTGGGGCGCTAGGACTGCGGAGATTACTGTCCGCATCGCCTACTTTAATTCCCCACAGCTAGATAGCTGGATTATGAGGGGGGGAGATCCTTGGGATCTTCGACACGGCGGTCGGTGCTTTCCACGGTATCGTTCCATATCGTCGCATCGGGAGAGGATGACGAAAGATCCGAGCTTATAGAATGAGCCGAAGTTCAGGATGAGAGATTAATCCCAGCCATGAGGATTACCGTCGCAAGCAGTTTTTCCAGTGAACCGAGCCGGCGCTCCCGATGAATGGGGTCGATATTCGGCTTCTGAAATGCAACAGAGAGAAGGGGGAATGGAGATAGATCCAGGGATCTTTCGTCCTGCGTACCCCTGGCGGTGGGGCGAAAACGCGGCGCACTCGGTCGAAGGATCTCCTGGAAAACGGCACATGCATATATGGGGAACTTGGAGATAATGGGAAGCTGAACTAGGATGGACGCGTTGATTGGATGGTGATCCCAAGCGCGATCAAATGTTGATCATGCGGTTCACCCGGATAAGTCTAGCCCTCGCCAGGCTGCCTTGTGCTGCCCCAAAGAATTGCGCGAAAAAATCCAGCAGGCGGACACGACGACCGCGGTGCGCTGGAGACGAACAGCGAGACTCGAGAATTAACGATAAATAAATTAACGAGTTCAAAGTCGGACTGGACGTGTGGAACCCGGGCGAGCGCTTCTGACATCGACAATCATTCTTCTTCCACCAGATGTTGTTGTCTTGCTTCCCTTCCCTCCGGTAGGGCATCAGCTAGCCATCGACGTCGACAGTCACTGCACCCAGCCGCTATACTGAGCAGGAATCTCAGCACACACCCCACATGAGCTTTCTCTAGCATCTGGCCCGCCTCCCACTGTCCTCGCCCGCTTGTTCGCCCCCGCCCACGCATACGTTTCCAAGCCGGTCTGCGCGTGCTCAAGAGTCGTCGCCAATGGCTTCTCTCCTCCCACCATCCACCCCTACAGAGGGAAGGATGTCCCAGCTCTTGCCCACCGTCAAATGTTCAGACTGCAATAGGCTGGTTCCAATTCACGAACTCGGGGACCATATCTGCGCTCCGCTCCCTTCGCCTTCGACCAGCGGACCATCGCTATCGAACCTCCTCGCTCAACGCGTCCAGCAGATGGTCTCCTCGTCTTCAGCTCGTCCTAGGCTTTCCAAGACACCACCTCCCAAGACCCCATCACCAGCTCCCTCATTGGCCTCTCGTAAAGCCGAGGTATCGGCGAGGAGGTCGCGTGCGTTGTCCGTCACCTCTCGGAAACAGAATTCGTCTAGTCCTGGACCTACTCCCCCCGCAATTCCGCCGATGAAGCCCGTTCCAACAGAACCTCTGCCAACACCAAGAGTCTCTATCCCGGAACCCACGCGGGGCGCTGATTCCCTCCTCCCCCATCACATTCCTTTCCCAACCTCTCGTTCAAACACTCCTAATATTCCTTCTCAGATCCGTGCACCCTCAGTTGCGAGCAATCACAGTGCATCGTCTCAACCCTCGATAGACTCCAGCGATCAAGCACCCTCCAACACATCCCAACCCCGGCCTTCTTTTAATTCTACCCGTTCTCGCAAGCTCTCAACCGCTACAACTAGTAGCCTCAGCGCCGGCAGATCATCCTATGATATACCACGGACAAGGACCCCGTCTGATAATTCCCGACCCAACGCCTCGTATAATCCACCACCACCTATCTCATTATCTATTCCACCTTTTGTATATAACCCGGACCTCTCTCCTACCGGATCCGACATACACCGCATCCCCAGTCCTCAAGACAACGTCCGACATAGAACCAATGGTCTAGTCCCGCCACCTCAGAATGTGCCTCCGTCGGTGATGACGGAACAACCGAGGTTTCAGCAGATTCCAGAACCTGATACCAAGATTGGCGGCGAGGCAGGTATGGCGGGTGTTGGTAGGAGAGGCTTTCACGCCGTCGCTCGTGCTGCGATGTTTACGGTGCACCCGACGGATTCAGTTGGAAGGCTCTCCCCCGGCTTCCTTGACATTCAAAGAGCAATCGGTACGTCTTCTGATCCCTGGCCCTATCTTTTTGAAACCTGACGTATTGAAGGAGCGTACACTCCCCCCTTATCTCCCTCGGGTACCTCGCCAAACTCTCCGTTCTCCATGCGCTCTCCTGTTGACATCAATTCAGAACCGGAGCGCCCGTTAACCCCACGGAGTAACCCTTCCGTCGCGTCCCGTACCCCTCCGCCGGTTACCCCTGTTCCCTCTCAGTCCCCGCCTATTTCAGACAGACTATCCCCTCCAGACTATGGACTTGCACGGACACTAGCCGACGAGATCATGTTGCCATTCGCACATGAGTCCGATCCTAGTGAGACCGTTGTCAAGTTTGAGGAAAAGCCGAGGGAGAAAGGGCCTAGGTCTTCTGATGGTTCCAACTTTGGTGGTCTTGCCTACGCTGACTCGGACTCGGATTATGACGATGGGAACAGCGTGTCGAAGAAGGACGGGATCCAGTTCCCCGCTTTATCGCCCCGATCTTCAAAGTCATCTGAATCTGCCTACTCCACTCGGATCCCTCTGCGGAGTCTCTCAGCTACTTCATCCTCGTACCCCGGAAACGGCTCCAGGAGCACTACACGATCGGTTGGTGCTCTCGACAGGGCTATGGAAACTCTGTTCGAAGACACCCCCCTATCACCTCCAACAACCAACGCGAGTTTCTCCCCCCTTTCCCCCACCAAACACATGTTCCCTTCAGGAGCGGAGAACCATAACCCGGCTCGGGACAGCTCGAGCAAGCCACCTAAACTCCCCACACGCTCGCACACAAGTCCCAACATAGCCAAACCCAGGGAGTTAGACGCCTTGAAACCGTCGAAAAGCGTGACGAGTAATTCGTCCACTTCATCTTCATCGAGCAGGCCACGCAAGGTGAAACAGTGTGCGAGCTGTAACAAGACCACAGACGATGGTCGGTGGATCCACATGGATGGGGGCAGGGTACTCTGTGATAAATGTTGGAAGAATATGTACTTACCCAAGGTACGTGTTGTTCGTGAACAACCCGCTCGCTCTATTTGACGTTTAATTTTCTACCAGTGCCGTCGTTGTAATTTGCCGATAGAAAAACAGGCAGTATCTTCCTCCGACGGACAGCTGAAAGGCAAATATCATCGCGATTGTTTCAACTGCCATAGTTGCCACGTGAGCACATCTACCCGCGCATCCTCCACCATTACTGATGATAACTGCCCGCAGAAACCATTCCCCGATAAGACATTCTACGTCTACGAGGGTCGTCCTTATTGTGCCTACCACTACCACGAAGCAAACGGTTCTTTGTGTGCTGCCTCGTCGTGTGGGCAGCCCATTGAAGGACCGTGTGCGGTAGCACACTCGGGTGCCAAATACCATCCGGAACACTTCATCTGTGGGTACCCTCGTTGCACGTCGCGTCTCGACGAATACTATGAGGCCGATGGGAAGATGTTCTGTGAACGACACGCAAGTATTGCTGAACAGGCCGCTCTCCATGAGGATGGTGACGGTTTTGAGGATGGTGATGTCCTCGGATCGGAGACTCCCAGGATGACCGCGAAAGCAATGAAAAGAAGAACAAGATTCATTGACATCGCTGGGCTGGGAGTGCGATAATTTGTCCTATTTGTTTTGTTTTTTTCGTCCGTTTCCTCCCTCCTGGATTTTCTGGCATGTATATTATACCCCTCTCACCAATTCCTACCCCCCCTCTTTCGTTTGTATCTTTTTGCGCAACCCCCTCACTCCCCATCCTCCGACGTCCACCCACCATTATACACCGTTTGCGTGTTGGTTCGGAACCTTCATCTACTAAACCATTTTCTGTCCGCAATTTTCCATTCAACCACTCGGACACGAGCTTATTGTTTTGGATCTGACTCTCTATTTCCTCTGGACTGTTTTTCCCGCTCTAATTGAAGCTCGGAATGCTTGGTAAGATCTTCAAACGGATTGCTTCAAACCCTGGCTTATTTGGGCCTCTCGTCACTCGTTGTCTGTCGTTGTGTTGCACCTGGAACTCTCCCTTATACTCTCTCTCTCCCTCTCTCGGAAGTAGGCCGCACAAAGTGTAATATGATACCCACGCTCGTTACAAGCTGTTTGCGATTTTTGAAATGTTCGGAACCGGGGGAGCGAATCCCGAGGCGTAGCAAGTGTGAGAATCGGATGGGGGACGCGTCACGCTCTTTAGACTCCCAGTTATCTAACTCTTCTCCTTCTGCCTCTAATCCCTGCGACCGCACCGATGAATTCTTTGGTCCAACGGTTCGATACGAACAGTGCTGTCTCGGAAATCAAGCGGGCCAAGGCTATCGTTGAGGAGGATGGCGAAAATATGTCGGATTTGATGTGGGGATCCTACGGAGGTTTTGGAAATCTTGCCACTGGCATCCCAAAGTTCAACCTCCCTGCTGCCTCGGATGTGAGTCTTTCGACTTGTGTTCCGGAAAGCGCGTGTGTGGACTGAATGGTTGATATTTCGTGTTGTGTAGCCCAGCGCGTTCTTGCGATTGCATACTGACGATCATGCCGACCCGTCGTGTAGGATCAAGATTCAGCATGGTACGACGACGCTAGCGTTCCGGTTCAAGGGCGGAGTCATTGTTGCTGTCGACTCGCGAGCGACTGCTGGGAGCTATATTGGTGCGTGGAAATGCCGAGAGATCTGGAAATCCAGATATCGCTGATACCACGGTAGCTTCCGGTACTGTGAAGAAGGTCATTGAGATCAATCCTTACCTGCTCGGCACGATGGCTGGTGGCGCTGGTGAGTTTTTCTTCTCGTTCATTCTGGATGTTTCGAGTGCCGGTTTGACGTAGCGTTGCTTTGAATAGCGGATTGTCAGTATTGGGAGACGTATCTTGGAATTCAATGCAGACTTCATGAGCTGAGGAATAAGGAGCGGATCTCCGTCGCTGCTGCCAGCAAGTATCTCAGTAATCTGGTGTATAGTTATAAGGGAATGGGTCTGAGTATGGTATGTGATCATTGTTCCTCGCTCGTGGGAGATAATCTTACAACGATCCAGGGTACGATGATCTGCGGTTGGGATAAAACTGTGAGTGACTTCTTGTGGTGATACGCATCGCCTTGCTGACGCAAGCATGTACATAGGGCCCCCAAGTGTACTACGTCGACTCTGATGGGACGAGGCTGAAAGGAGACCTCTTCTCCGTTGGATCGGGCAGCACATTCGCGTATGGTGTTTTGGACCAAGGGTACCACTGGGACCTGTCAGACGAAGACGCTCAGGAATTGGGAAGGAGGAGTATCTACGCTGCTGGTCATCGCGATGCCTTCTCAGGTAACACGATCAACCTTTACCACATCAAGGAGGACGGTTGGACGTTCATTGGTACGGTTTTCCTCATGTCCCGGTGCCAAGGCCTGCTGGTGTTGATTCGCGATTGCAGGAAACTACGATGTCTCCACTATGCACTACGAAGGTCCTGGGGATCTCCCAGGAGCTCCTGGCCATGGTTACGGCTACGATATCCGGACTGCGGGCAAATCGTCTGCTGATCCTCCATCCTCATGATTTCCCGTTGCACATTAGTTTGTCTGTATAAGTACAAGTAAAATCATGGCACAAATCCTATGACGAAATGTCAAACTTCTGTGACGATCGTCGTGTACATAGTAGCATTGCATCCGAGGGATCGTTTCTGGACTCCTCTCACGATCATCTCTACCTTGCCTACCTCCCCCTCTACCACCCTTTACCACCCGATGGTCTGTTGAGAGACTCATCTTGCTCATCTAATCGGAAACTACCTGTATTTTTATTATGAAGCGGTTTTTCAAGCTCCCCGGCACACCCAGTCCCAGGCCTGCGTCTAAGTCAAGCCCACCACCACCCCTTGCGCCAGTTCATCCGGGACCCCTCGCCAACACGACCGGTCTGGAACCAAAGTACACCGTACCACCCGTGCCTCACCCAAATCCTTATCATCGTCTTGACATCTTGGTGTCGAAGAAGGGGCTGCTGCTGAGACCGCACATACCTGGATACAACCACCCAGAAACGTATGTCAGGATAAACTGGGGTCTAGCAGGGAAGGTCGAGGTCGTTGAAGATACGGCTACGAAGGACTCGGAGTTGGATTGGTCGAAAGCGGCGGTGGTTTATGGTGTCTTGGGCTCGCTTGAT
>Ga0307510_10009738_pt1 | contig 11436 bp, 10 predicted proteins | sample 12_EM_MG_FD_207224 | JGI IMG/M metagenome (GOLD analysis project Ga0307510, IMG submission 207224) | Populus trichocarpa ectomycorrhiza microbial communities from riparian zone in the Pacific Northwest, United States - 12_EM | ecosystem: Host-associated > Plants > Roots > Unclassified | place... | reverse complement strand
GAGGGGCGGCAAGCGGCGCGGGCGGTCGACGCCTTCCTCATGGGCTCCTCAGACCTGCCGCGTTGATGTCTAACCACCGGTGGCGCGGATCAAGCGCCACCGATGTTCTTGAGACTTTCAGTCGAGCTCGCTCATTGCTCTGTGGCGAGTTCGCGCCATGAAACGCGGCGCGTCCCCGAGGGCGAGGAGCCAATCGGGACCGGCGACACCACGGTCGCATCGTTCGACAGCCGGGTCAGGCTGACGACCTTGCCGTTGGGCAAGCGAATGAGCGACGGTCGGGTGGCGAGAGCGCCGCCCAGCATCACGCTGATGACCCCGGTCGCCGTCGATACTGGTGCGCCCGTGCGGTAGTCGAAGAAGTTGATGAAACTCGAGCCCCCGACCGTGCAGGCGGTTGCGTTGTCAATGACATTCGTTGTGAACACCAGGGTCCCTAGCGCAAGTTGCGGATCGGTATTTGCGCGCTCACGTGTGGCCGGCAGGTCGACATACCAGCCATCGTCCGTGTTCAAGTCGACCGCGTTCGAGCTGCCCGTGCGCACTGTCTGGCCCGGCGCGCAAACGGTCGCATTGGCCGGGCAGGTGGTGTCGGTCAGCGTCTGCTGAATGAACTTGTTGGTTGTCGCCCGTGGGTTGCCGTAGCTCGTGCTCCCCAGTTTGTCCTTGATCGCGTAAATCGACTGTTGGCTTGCATCGGTCAGGTCCGAAATCCCGAGATAGCGGCCCGTGCCGACGTACACCATCACGTTGCCGCCCGTCAGCCCGAGCTCTGGTCGTGCCGTGACCGGCTGCACGTTGCCACCGGTGTCGCGCAACGTGGCCAGCAGCTGGGCGTCGTAACCCGCTGCGCCCACGTCGCCGTTCACGTCGAAGCGCCACACGTTGCCCAGGTTGTCGCCGCCATAGACACGCTGGACCGTGTTGTCCACCTCCGGGAAATCGACCCAGGCCCGGATTTGTGCCATGCCGCTCGGCGTCGCGGTCGAACCCGCGGTGGTGTCGATGCTTCGGATCAGCGCGCCGGTCGCCGCGTTGATCACGTAGAGGCGGCCGACACCGTCACCAGGCGAGACGTTGTTGTAGCCGGAAGCCACGATCACGACCCAGGTGCCGTCCTTCAGCTTGGTGATCTCGGGCTTGCCGAACGTCAGACCCAGGTTCGTCTGCGTGAATTCCCACAAGGCCTTGGGCGACGCAGGGTCGGTGATGTCGAGCGCATAGTAGCCGCGGCCGCCGGCACCCAACCCGCCCACGAGCAAGGTGCGCCATTGGCCACCGATATAGGCGTCTGAGGACACCGGGGACGAGTCCACGTAGTACTGGTGATGGTTGGCGTAGTCCTTGTCGGCCAGCTTGTACAAGGTCGGCATCAGCATCGAAGGTACGTACGACCAGAGTTCGTCGCCGGTGTCGGCCTTGAAGGCGTGGACCATCCCGTCGTTCGCGCCCACATAGACCATGGCCTGGCGCGTACTCTGCGCGGTCTTGTACGTGCTGTAGCCGGTATCGGTGTAGTTGAACGCGACGCGTTTCACGTACACGGCTTCGGAGTCGACGATGTCGCCCAGCAGATGGGTGCGCTTGCGGAAGTACTTGCCGATATCGGTGAGATCTCCCTCGTTGGTCCGGTCGCCGCGCAGGAAGTCGACGAGCTTCTGGCCCGCCGCCGCTGTTTGATCCGCGGCCGACAGACAGGTCGTCCCGAAGCTGCAGAACTGACTCAGGGCCTGACCCGCCGCCGTGATGTTGGTGGTCTGGAAGTAGCCTTGCTCGGTGGTGCTCAGGCTCGCCCAGTCGAAGGTCTTCAGCTTGTTGCTCGTGCTGCTGTCAAAGGTGTAGATGGTGCGCGACGTGTTGGCATCCAGCTTGGCTTGTGCCGACCAGTCACTGCTCTGAGTCAACACCTGGCCGGTTGTCAGGTCGATCTGCTGACCCAGCAATTCGCCGCTCCATTCCTGGGACTGGAACTTCGAAATGAACACGAAGTTGTCGCCCGACGACACATTCGGATTGCTGGTCGTGGCAGCAGCCGCTGCGCCGGTCTGTGCCTTGATCTGGGCCAATGCAGTGCTCAGCCCGGTATACATCGCGGCGGGGTCGCCGGCGCTGAAGTAGGTGCCGCGCCCGTTCACCGCGGCGTGCCAGAGGTCATCGATCGCGGTCTGGGAGTTGTTCTGGGGGACGGGCCAGTTGCAAGTGGCTCCGTTCGCCAGCCAGGAGCAGACGCCGCTGGCTGCGTTGGCCGTCGAGCCGTTGCTCACGTCGAAGAAATCACCGCTTGTGGCGGTCAGATAGTCGGCGGCGAATTGCATGTAGCCAGAGGCACCCAGACCCAGCGTGAAGGTGGTCATGTGCTGGGTCTTGGCCACGTCCCGACCACCGGTGGGAACGTTGTCGTTGCACACGTCAGCCGATGTGGAGCCAGACGTGCAATTGCCCAACGCGGAGCTGCGCAGGTCGGTGCCGTAGTAGTAGGCCGCGACATCGGCGAGGGTGTTGCTTGTGGCGTTGCCGTCGAGCAATGGGCGCGGCAGGGCGCTGTCTTGGTCCCCGATATCGGTGGTGCCATTGATCTGCTTCGGATTCGCGGTTTCGTTCCAGTAGCCGTCGGTCGAGAGAATCGTGAAGTTCTGCTGGCAGGAGTACTGCATCGGGTCGACTGCGGCCACGCTGTTCACCGAACTCAGTTTGCCGGCGTACAAGCGGCCGACCTTGGACAGGGCCGCACGCAACGGGGTCGAGTTGCCGGGCCTGGCGCTGACGAGCTTCTGGAACCAGTTGTCCTTCGAGGTCAATTGAAACTGGTCCGGGTTCAGGAAGTCGCTGCCCGTGTTGTTGTTGATGCTCATGTAGCCCACGCGGTACTGGTTCGACACCGGCGAGAACGCCAGGCTGGCCGACGACTTCATGGCCTGCATGCGCGTGTGGTAGTAAGTCCACCAGTTGGCGAAGTTGGTCATCTCCTCGTCGTAGGTACAGGTGGTGGCAGCGGCGCAATCCGTGCGCGTGGCTGCCTTGGCGTAGCTGGTCACGGTGGGGATGATGTCGGTGCGGGTGAATGCTCCGGGGAACCCGCCCAAGCCCGCCGGCACGGCCGGCACGGCGGCCACGTAGCCGCTGAAGGCCGGCGACGTCGGAGAGAGGGTCACGACGCATGAGGCTCCTCCCGACGCACGCGTGAGCACCACGCCATACGTGATGGCCCCTGAGGCCACTGGCGCGGTGAGCTTGACGGTGCTGTTCGACCCGCTCACCGAATAGCCTGGCGTGTTGCCGGCGAGGGCAGTGCGCAGCGCGCCGGCGATGTTGTTGGCAGACGTTTGCGGGGTCGTGGAGGCGCTGAGCAGTTCAACGCCATTGACCTTCACCGAAGAATACGAGGCTTTGTTGCTGTTGTTGCACGTGCCAGATGTGGCGACCGTGAAAGTACTGGATGCCGGCACGGCCGGTACGCCGGCCACAGCCGCTGTACCTGGCGTGAAGAACTTGGTCGGGAAGCGTGCGTACTGGTAGCCGTTGTCGGTCCTGACCGCCTGGCAGGAATTGGCCGCTGGCGTGACTGCGCGCGCATTCGCATCACTGTTGCACCAGCGAAGCGGCGCTGGGTACTTGTAGGCCGTTGTTTGCGTGGCTTGGCAGTTGCGCAGATTCGGCTTGTCGCAGTACTCGGCCGGCGTGATGGAATAGTAGTTCGGGCCCCAGGCTTGAGCTTGCGTCGTTGCCGCATCGGGTGCGCCGATGGCCATCAAACCGTTGCTGGTCGCGGTGGTGGCATGCCGCGTCGTGTAGCTCACGCCGCCGACGCTTCCCGGCAGGACGTAGTTGCCGTTGCGCAGGCAATTGGTGTAGGTGCTGTCGGTGCACCACTCGGTGTCGGGGTAAGAGGTCAGCAGATTGGTCGATCCGGTGTCCTGGATGTTGTACGCATCGTTCTTGACCGAGGTCCAACCAGCGGTGTTGGCGGCGTTCTGGGTCGGCAGGCTCGTGCCGGCGGAGTTCACTGGTGGCTTGTAGGTGATCCCAGGGCTGTAGTAAACGCCGTTGAAATCGATGCTTCGGTAGGGCGGCTGGCCCACGCACGAAAGGCCGAAGTTGCCGCTGTTGGTCGATGTCGCCCCGCTCGAGCGGCAAAAGCTGTCGTTGACCCAGTCGGGCAGGTAGTCCGAGTCCATACTGCCGGAGTCATCGAGCACGAACATCATGTTCGGCAGTACCGCTTGCGGCGCGGAAGTGACCAGCGGCGCCGTGGAGATGTCGGTCGACGCGGCGTGTGCGCCGGCAACCAGCGCGATCGGCGGCAGGCATCGAAGCAAGGACCTGAACAAGTGACTGGTGCGCATGGCAACCCCTTCCATAGCTGATCGATTCGGCGGGTGGCGCCATGCCCACTGCGAGGGCTGGATTCGGCATGCACCGGCGCCGTCGTGGGGTGATCGGTTCGTTGCCATCACATGGCCACCACGGCCTGGACCAGACTCACCGTGTTGCGTGGTCCCTCCACTCTCACAGTGATCCGGTAGTAGAGCTTGCTGGACGTCAGAAGCGCCGTGACGCCCGACCCCTGGCTGTTGCCCTCGGAACCTGTCGAGTCGGGTGACGTAGCACACCCGATACCCGCGTTCGGGTCGCCGACGGCGTTGCACAGCCGCTGAATCACGTACGAGACCTTGTTACCGGTCACGGCATCGGTTGCCAGCTCGTTCACACGTCGCGTGGGCTTAAGCACATCGTTCCAGTACTGCTCCCAGGATTGGCCCGCGGCGGGGTCTTGGCGCGACGCGAAGTACCCGATGGGATGGGCGCCATCGATATCGATGTTCTGCTGCAGCGAAACACCGGAATTGTTGTTCTCGAGCCATGCGACCGCAGTCTCGACACCCACGTCGGTCGACTGGGTCGCCGATTGGCGAAACGCCAGGTTGCCGGAAACGCGGTTGGTCGTCAGGCCCGCCCGCATCAGGCCGACCGCGGCCAGCATCATCGCGATCAGCACGATCAGCGCGGTGATCAACACCACGCCCTGCTGGCCGCGCCGGCGTGCGGTGTGCCGCGTGCGGAACTTGGAGAAGGGCGAGTTCAACATCCGCTGGGCGCTCCTTGCCATGCCATGTTTCGCAGCGGCACCGTCGTCTCGAAGGTCTTGTACCGGTACTGCTGCCAATTGGGGAGGTTGGACAGATCGACGGGTTGGGCGGGGTTTCCGGACGAGTCGATGCTGCCAGTCCACACCGGAGACGCCAAGGTCACGTTGGTCTTCTCGTACTGGCCGCTGCGTGCCACGAGCGCGAGCCGGACAGCCCGCATCCGCGCCCATGCACAAACGGTGGCTGGTGTGGTCTGATCGAAGGTGTCGACGATGCCGTCCATGCCTGGCGCCGTCGTGTCTCGGCCGTACTGCGCGCGCAAGCTCACGACGTTTTCGCCGATCGGCACCCAGACAGCAGGGTCGCCCGTGTTCGCAGCGACGCTGCAATCGTTGGTTGTGTAGTCGCAAACGGTCAGGTTCCCGCCGCGCACGGCATAGGCGAGCACCTGTGGCCGTTGGCCCAGATTGAACAAAGCGCCGTTGACCACGCCGGCGACACCTGTGCCCACCGTCACATTGGGGTCAACGGGGCTGAGGACGACGGGCTCCATGGACAGGTTGCACGGCGTGGCACGGCTCGCAGGTGTGGCAATGACCTGGTCGCCCAATGCGAACGACGTGGTCGAGGCCACCGCATAGACCGCATTGCTGGGCTGCGTGATGATCCGCTCGCCCTCCGGCGAACCGTTGCCGCTGCCCTGCGCCACCAGCAAGGTGTCGGTGTTCGCATCGCCAGCCGGAATGCTGGCGTGGTTGATGGTGAGCGGCGCCAACGCCGAAACCGTCCATCCCGCCGGCAGCAGGACGCTGCAGCCGATCAGGCTCGGCGCATTGATGCCGTAGCCTGCCTGGCGAATGTCGCGCTGCAGGCTGGTCAACGCGATCGCGCCGCCGGTCTGTGCATCGTCGCCGCCGCCGATCGTTCGGCGGGAGGCTTCGGACAGCGAGAACACCTGCATGACCACGAGAAGCGCAACCATGCCGATGACCAGCCCCACCATGAGTTCAATCAGGCTGAAGCCGCGGGTGCGGGCGGTCTGAAAACGAGGATGAACGCTCAACTCGTTCCCCTACTTGATGCGCGCGACAACCGTCAGGTTGTGCGTCGGGTCGGCGGCCGGTTCGTTCGGCGCTTTCCACTGCAGCGTGATCGTGACCAGACTGCTGGATGTGGCAAGTGGCCCGCCGGCCACAGCGCCGCCGGCGACCGGCGTGATGGTCACCGTGGGCGGGTTCGCCGCGGCGCCAGGCAGCGTGGATTGAACACTGGGCAGCCACAGGTTGTAGCTCGGCCCGGCGGTGGCGAAGTTGGCCGCGAGCGTTGCAGCGGTGCGATCGCTGACCCACATGCGGCCGATCAAATCGTCGGCGAGCATGGTCGCGTCGGCGCGGTACTTGGCGGCGCTCGACTGCTTGATCGATGCCGCCTGCAAGCCGACGAGAGACAACACGCCGATGGCGAAGATCAGGATGGCCACCAACACTTCCAGCAGCATGAAGCCGGCCTGTGGAGAAGCGATGCGTCGTGAGGTGCTCATGTCAGCAGGCCTGTGGGTCAGGTGAGGCGATTTTCGGGTTGCACATGCGCACTTGCCCGGCTGCGGACACGACGATGCGCAGGCAAGTCATGGGCCCACTTGCAGTTGCACAATCGCCGCCCGTCGGGTTCGTGAAGTCGATCTTCAGATTGCCCGCAGGGACAGGTGTCAGGCGCCCGAGACCGTTGAACACGAAGCTCGCGCTGGGCTCGTCGGTGGTTGCGATCACCGCACCCGAGCCCTCCGCCGCCGGCTTGGATTGCAGAATCCGCGGTGCTACCGTGTCAGAGGGAGCGGCGCCGCAGTTGCCCGCCACGGCCCCAACGGCCGCGTCGGGATCCAGGTTCACCACCCAGTTTCCGCCGGTCGTGCTCAATGCACAGCTGTTGTCGAGCGTGGTCGTCAGTTGAAACCGGACTCGCGCATTGCGAGCAACAGCCTCGGACTTGGCGAACTGGAGGCCCGACAACATCGATTCGGCGCTCGACCGGATGCGCCCGTTCTGCACCCAGGTCCCGAGGCTGGGTGCCGCAAGCGCTAGCACGGCAGCAAGGATGGACAAACCAACCATGAGTTCGACCAGGGTGACGCCGCGTGCGCCCGGACGATTCTTCAGCACAGGCCGCCCTTCTTCGTCACCCAGCAGTTGTTGGGCGAGGGGAGCGTCCACCCTGTGGGTACGGCACTGGCCTTGACATTGGCCTGGTCGACTGTGTAGGCGAAACCCGCCATCGATCCCTTGCCCTGCGCCTGTAAGGTGAAGGCGGCGGCAGTCTGGGTAGTGCACGAAAAGTCGAAATACTTGTTGTCTGGATTCTCAGCCGCGCATCCAGGCGCTCCGACATAGGTGCGGTTGTCCTGGAAGAACTGCTCCAACTGGACCTGCCGCGCCGCCAACCGCGAGGTGGCCTCGGGGATCTGGCCACGAATCACGTAGTCTCTATACGATGGTAGAGCGACAGCTGCCAGGATCGACACGATGGCCACCGTGATCATCACCTCAATGAGCGTGAAGCCCACGGCAGATTTCCGCCGGCAAATATTTGAAAGGCATTGCATAGTCGGTGTCCTTCGCATGGAAAGATTGTCCGTGCGCGGCATGATCCAAGAGCGCCCGTACGTCGGCTGACCGGCGCCGCTCATCACCCCAGACCGACGAAGCGGCAGCGGAGCGTGACACTTGTCTCAACAGAGGCGACACAAGACTTCGCACACTCTTTGCGCGATGCCTACGGGTTTGCCCTGCGCGCGCTTTGAGCGCATGCGACAATCGTTCCGACTTCAGCGGGCACCGCGCCCGCGACAGACAAGCAGAACGAATGTCGAGTGAATCGCATCCAACCAACGCCGATCCCAAGCCCGCCGACACGCTGATCGAGATCGATCACGTGACCTTCGGCTACGACGCGAGCCGCACCATCCTCAACGACGTGTCGCTGACCTTCCAGCGAGGCAAGGTGACGGCGATTCTGGGCGGCTCGGGTTGCGGCAAGACGACGCTGCTGCGCCTGATCGGCGGCGTGCACCGGGTCAACCGGGGCGCGGTGCGTTTCGATGGCGAGGTCGTCGACGCGCGCGACAAGGAGCAACTGTTCCGGTTGCGGCGACGCCTGGGCATGCTGTTCCAGTTCGGCGCCTTGTTCACCGACCTGTCGGTGTACGAGAACGTGGCGTTCCCGCTGCGTGAGCACACCGACCTTGACGAGACCATGATCCGCGACATCGTGCTGATGAAGCTGAATGCTGTCGGCCTGCGCGGCGCCGCGCAACTGCGCATCTCAGAGATCTCCGGCGGCATGGCGCGCCGCGTCGCGCTGGCCCGCGCGATCGCGCTCGACCCCGAACTCATCATGTACGACGAGCCCTTCGCTGGCCTCGACCCGATCTCGATGGCGGTGGCCGCGAACCTGATCCGCACGCTCAACGACACGACCGGTGCGACCTCGCTGATGGTGTCGCACGACGTGCAGGAGTGCTTCTCGATCTGCGACTACGCCTATTTGATGTCGTCGCAGGGGCGCGTCGTCGCGCACGGCCGCCCCGAGGAACTGAACGCGTCCGAAGACCCCGAGGTGCGCCAGTTCATCCGCGGCGAGCCCGACGGGCCGGTGCGCTTCCACTATCCCGCGCGGCCGCTGGCCGAAGACCTCGGGGTGAAGGCGTGACGAACCCGCTGCAGAAGATCGGGCAGGTCGTGCTCGAAGCCTTGCGCGGGCTGGGCCACAACGCGACCTTCTTCGTCGACCTGCTGCGCAACTTGCCAGCGGCGCTGCGTCGCCCCTACCTCGTCGTCGCCCAGGTGCATGCGATCGGCAACCTGTCGCTGCTGATCATCATGGCCTCGGGGCTGGCGGTCGGCTTCGTGCTCGCGCTGCAGTCTTATTACGCGCTCGTGACCTATGGCGCGTCCGAATCGCTGGGCCTGCTCGTCAACCTGTCGCTGGTGCGCGAACTCGGGCCGGTCGTGACCGCGCTGCTGTTCGCCGGCCGCGCCGGCACCTCGCTGACCGCCGAGATCGGGCTGATGAAGGCGGGCGAACAACTGGCCGCGATGGAAATGATGGCCATCGACCCGAAAAGCCGTGTGCTCGCCCCCCGCTTCCTGGGCGGCATCCTGGCGATGCCGGTGCTCGCGGTGCTGTTCTCGGCGATCGGCATCATGGGCGCCTACGTGGTGGCCGTGCAACTGATCGGGGTGGACGCCGGCAACTTCTGGTCCATCATGCAGAACGGCGTCGACGTGTGGCGCGATGTCGGCAACGGCATCTTGAAGAGCGTCGTGTTCGGCGTGATCTGTACCTTTGTCGCGGTGTACCAGGGTTACGAGGCGCAGGCCACGCCCGAAGGCGTGGCGCATGCGACGACGCGCACGGTGGTGATCTCGTCGCTGAGCGTGCTGGGGACGGACTTCGTGCTGACCGCGCTGATGTTCACGCACTGAGAAAGAACAAGGATGAACGAGGTGAATCATGGGTAAGAAGGGCGTCGAGACCCTGGTCGGGTTCTTCGTGGTGCTGGGCGTCGCGGGCGTGCTGTTCCTGGCGCTGAAGGCCGCCAACCTGGGCAGCTTCGCGTCGACCGGCGACACCTACGCGCTGACCGCGAAGTTCGACAACATCGGCGGCCTGAAGGTGCGCGCGCCGGTGCGCAGCGCCGGCGTGACGGTCGGCCGCGTCGCGTCGATCACGCTGGACCCCAAGACCTACCAGGGCGTGGTGCGACTCGAAGTGCAGAAGAATGTGCAATTCCCGAGCGACTCGTCGGCGCGCATCCTCACCTCCGGGCTGCTCGGCGACCAGTACATCGGGCTCGAAGCTGGCGCCGAAGAGAAGGTCTTCGCCGCCGGCGACGTGATCAAGCAGACCCAGTCGGCCGTGGTCCTGGAGAGCCTGATCAGCCAGTTCCTGTTCAACAAGGCGGCCGACGCGGGTTCCTCCGCAGCGCCCGCCCCTGCGCCTGGAGCCAAGAAATGAAACGCATCGGGTCGATTGGTCTGGTTGTGGCGCTGCTGCTCGCGCTCGGCGGCTGTGCGACGACCCTCAACGATGTGCGGGCCGGCCCGGGTGCGCGCCTCGACCCGTGGGAGAACTGGAACCGCAAGGTGTTCGCCTTCAACGAGAGCCTGGACGAGAACGTCCTGAAGCCCGTGGCGACCGGCTACGCGAAGGTCGTGCCGCAGTTCGCGCGGCGGGGCATCGACAACTTCTTCAACAACGCCGCCGACGCCTGGTCGGCCGTGAACAACGTGTTGCAGGGCAAGGGCGAGCCGGCGTTGCAGGACGTGGTGCGCGTCACCACCAATACCGTGTTCGGCTTCTTCGGTCTGCTCGACATCGCGAGCGAGTTCGGCCTTGAGCATCACTACGAAGACTTCGGGCAGACGCTGGGACGCTGGGGCTTCGGCGCCGGCGCCTATGTCGTGTGGCCGGTGCTCGGGCCGTCGTCGGTGCGCGACTCGGCGGCGCTGCCAGCCGATCGCTGGTTCGCCGCGCCATCCGTCTACATCCAGGACGGTCGCTGGCAGGCGGGGATCACGGTGCTGCAGATCGTCAACACCCGTGCCAACCTGCTGGGCGCGAGCAAGCTGCTCGACGACATCGCGCTCGACAAGTACAGCTTCATCCGCGACGCCTACCTGCAGCGGCGCCGCAGCCTGGTGTACGACGGCAATGCGCCGGAGCTCCCTCAACCTGCCGACCCCGCGGGTGCGGCTGCATCATCGGTCGCGCCCGCGGCGTCGGCCGCCTCCGCGCCGCCCTGAGCCCACCGCCATCGACGTGAACCGCGGGCCGGGCTCGCGCGTTGATGGTGGAGAACCCTGAAAGGAAACCCCATGTTGTCGAAACGACTGATTCCCTGGCTGACCGCCGCTGTGCTGGGCGTGAGCGCCGTGTTCGCGCACGCGCAAGCGGCCAAGGGGCCCGACGCGCTGATCAAAGAGGTCTCCACCGACGTGCTCGACGCCGTGAAGGCCGACAAGTCGATCAAGCAAGGTGACGTGAACAAGGTCATCGCGCTGGTCGACGCCAAGGTCATGCCGCATGTCAACTTCCAGCGCATGACCGCTTCGGCGGTCGGCCGCTACTGGCGCCAGGCCACGCCCGAGCAGCAGAAGCGCCTGCAGGACGAGTTCAAGATCCTGCTGGTGCGCACCTATTCCGGGGCGCTCGCTCAGGTGCAGGACCAGACCGTCGAACTCAAGCCGATGCGCGCCGGCGCCGACGACAAGGAAGTCGTCGTGAAGACCGAGATCAAGGGCCGCGGCGATCCGGTGCAGCTCGACTACCGGCTCGAGAACGTCGCTGGCGC
>Ga0307510_10009737_pt1 | contig 11436 bp, 20 predicted proteins | sample 12_EM_MG_FD_207224 | JGI IMG/M metagenome (GOLD analysis project Ga0307510, IMG submission 207224) | Populus trichocarpa ectomycorrhiza microbial communities from riparian zone in the Pacific Northwest, United States - 12_EM | ecosystem: Host-associated > Plants > Roots > Unclassified | place... | reverse complement strand
CCACGCAATCGGTAGATGGTGCCTAGCTACGGACCAGAGTCCCTGTTCAGCGTCTCGTACGCGTTTGGGCGTTCCTCGAGAGGGTTACGGCGCCCAACGCCCGTGAGACTTTTTAACACGCTCTGGGCGGCTCCTGCCAAGTCTTGCTTCCGCAAGGCGTCCTTATATTTGGTATCTGCCAAGAGCGTGCCAAGCGTATGCACAACCGCCGACACGCCGGGGAGCAGGTGTGAATAAGTCTTGGGGTGCAGCGCATCTGCCCTCAGCCACTCCACCTACATGAGATTAGCCCAGTGCGAATTTCGAAGAGGAAGAAGGGACTCGTAGATGCCACCTTTTCGGTCCACGCTGGCGTATGGCCCTTCGGCGTCTGGAACGGGCGTCCGGACGAGCTGTGGGTACACGTCTCGTCAGCTTGACGCTTGCACAACGTAGTCGGAACGTGTTTACGCTCACCTGATGCTGGTGACCTGGTAGCCGTGACGCAGGGCCGCTCGACAGACTGCCGAGCCTGAACAGGCCATTGTTTATACGGGCTCGTGAGCACATTGCCTACGGACGACTTGGAAAAGGGACGACAAACCAACGAACCCGTTGCCCCCAACGACAAGAATTTTCCGCATTGCAAGCGACATCCCGTACTTACGAACTTTTTGTTCGTCGTAGAACCGTCGAGTTGACGACGATCGAGGGATGTAGACAAGGTACAATACAAGACTGAGGTGTTTAATAACGGTTGACAGAACGACGCCGGATAACGTTGCGTTACCCGAACAAGCTCGGCGTTTCATATTTACTGAATAGAGTATATTGTGGTCATTACCAAAGTGCATAACGATTGGCAATGTAAAACACGACAACAAGTAGAATTGACCAAAGTTTCCACCAAGGGAATAACGCCTGACGCCCGTAATACCTACGACCAAAATAAAGCGTGGACAGTATGGTGGGTCATGATAAAAACAATAAAATCCAGACCAGCTATAACAAGGGAAGGGCACACAAGTGGGAGTGATTGGACCTGTGTATGGGAATCACCGCCTCCAGGGTTGTTACTCCCATATCAAAAGCTCGTCAAACCTCGACATATGCAACCCAACCACCTAAAAGGGCACGGCCCCCACAATGAAAAACAAGGCAACGCAAAAAAAAAAAAACTAAAGTTGGGAGGGGAGATAATAGGGGGGAGGGGGGGATCATGACACAAAGCGCCATTTGATTGGAACCTGGCCTTCTTCGGGGGTAGCGATTTGGTTGAAGGCTCCGGTAGACAAGTCAATGGAGTTCGAATTGGTGCAGGTAGGGCAATCGTCCGCGACAATCACGACGACGCTTTTGCCGTTCTTGGTGTTGATGATCTCCACCTTCTTCCCGCAGAGGGGGGATGCACCACCACTATTGCCATACCGTCGCTCATCTTTGACCGAAGTGAGTTTAGATTGAGTTGGCTTCAAAGAGGGACTCACCCATGGCGGCAATGAAATCATCATCAGAGTGTACCTTGCCGCAGGCCCCAGCATTGCCCTTTTGGTAGAAGAAAGTGGCACTGGGACGGCAGTCAGTGATCCGTAAGAATGGACGGATGAGGACGTACAATCCACCGAAATTAAAATCGCCGCCATTATCGTTGCCAGTGTCTGTAGGAGAAGGCGATGGCGAGGCCGCCTTGGTGTGGGTAGTAGTTTCAGGGGCGGGACTGGTTTCAGGAGAATCGGGTTTAGCAACTTTGGGTTGTGCAGCGGGGCTAGTCGTGGGCTCAGACGATGAGGTCGTCGTGCCAGGTTCAGGTGAATACACTAGTGACGACGAAGTCGGTGTATTGTGCTCAGTCGTAACCGGAGGGGAATATGGGGCCGAAGTAGGATGAGTGGACGAATCTCCATCGTCACAATCATCGCCATCATCTGCAGTCGAATAGCACTTGCGATCTTGAAGGACGGCATTAGACTGGTCTTTCTGGATAGTACGTGAGCTATGCAACAAGAATGGATAGCCACGGGCGATCTCACCAACAGAGGGTGGCAACATTGATTGAAGTAAGTGGTGTTGTGCTTTTCGAAGCATTTAAAGTCAAGGTACCGGGCGTGGTATACATCGTAAGACTGCAAAAGATGCTCAGAAAAAAGACCCGGCAGAAACGACCAGCTGGTGGATTAACCTCAAGGATAGCCGTTTCCCAGCCTTTGGGAGCGGATCGGTGTCGAATAACGTGACCAGAGACCGCAGAAACGACAGCAAGAGCGAGGGAAGCGACGGAAAGGATGCGAACCATTGCGGGGAAAGGACAGTTGTTGTAAGGAGAGAGTGGAGTGAAGGGAGCGGAAAGGGAGAGGCTCGGATGGAGTGGGAGAACAGGGAGGGAGGGGAAGAGAATGAGAGAAAGAAAAAAAAATAGAAGAGCTTATATATGAAGAGATGGATACGCATGGAAGTGTAAAAGGACATAATAAGGAGGAGCGATCACCCCATTGGTAAATCTTGGCGACGACAGGGCAAACGACCGCAACCGTCAAATTGCCGTCAGCTGCCGAGCGCCGGCACCCGCGCGCAGCACCTGTCACAACATTCTCTTGGCCCTGTCCTCTTCGCTCCGCGGAACGGCCTTTCCCACCCGCACCCGCACTCGCTCCCCATCTCACCCGTCCAATCAGTTCAGTCAGGTACCTGGTTTGCAATCCACTCTCCCCTCCCCTAGCAGCACTTCATCCCTTCAGGCATGACAAAGGACCCTTTTGCTTCCACTGCGTCTCTTGACGTCAATCCCTTCGATGACCCTTTCGCCGACCAAGACTCTGTCAACAAACCCTCTCAATATTCACACGAGCTCGCCGCGTCACGGGCCGCCGACCTTGACCACCGTGAGCAGGATCTGGAGCGTAGAGAACGCGACCTACATCAAAAAGCTGAAAACATCCGAAAACATGGTCGTAACAACTGGCCTCCCTGTTAGTGCCCTCAATCCTCCACACGCATCCACGCTCATCTCTACCCGTATTTGCCATAGTCTTTCCTCTCATTTACCATGACATATCGGAGGAAATACCTGAAGCATCGAGGCCGCTCATCACACGGCTCTACTTACTTTGGCTTGTCCTCGCGGGGACCCTGATTGTCAATATGGTCGCCTGCATATTCGTTCTCACCTCGGGAGGGTCAGATGGCCTAAAAGATTTAATCGCCAGCATCGTGTACGTACCCGCTTGGACGGGCTCGCTGGTTGACTAACGACTCTGCACAGCCTCGCCCCAGTGATTACTGTTCTGTCGCTCCTACTATGGTACAGGTGTGTGGCTGCGGCTTCGTATCATTATGTCGAGTTCCTTTTCTGTGACTCTAGGCCAATCTATAATGGATATATGAAGGTGCGTTTTAAACTCAATATCCATCAGCCAACCTGAATATCCCCAGGAGCAATCGCTGTACTTCTGTACGTGTGACCGCATCTCGTTCTTTCTTTTTGCCTATCGGTCCATTTGTCGCAGATATTTATTTCTTCTTTTGCGGGTGGCACTTGGCGTTTAGCTTGTATATGTGAGCCCCTTTCCTCCGCCCTCGTGAGCTTTTGCTGACGTGAATGGGCGCTGCAGGCTACTTGGTATTCCAAGGTAATCTCACGACTCCAATTCTGTACTTTGACTTTCATTCTTGACATTCTTTTTACGCTAGCACCGGTTCTGCTGGTCTCATCCAAACAATTCAGAGGTTTTCTCATGGTGCCTTGTTGGCTGGAATCTTTGGTGTCATAGCTACCGTTGGTTGGGCCGTCCAGGGTTTGGGAAATGCCTTTTATTATCGTCAGGTAATTTTCTTTCGACCATGCGGCTTGGCGTTCATTCACTTCTGAGGGCAGATTTGGGCCCACCACAATGCTGCTGGTCACACAATGGAAAAGGTGAGATAATCATCTAATGGTGTAATTGTGTCTACCGACATTCGACACATTAGGCCAAATCCGAGTTGGCAACACAGGGGGCAAAGTCCTACTTTACGCGAGGGTAGTGATAGTTTTTTTTTTTTGCTTTCCTCTGTTTCCTTCAAAGAACAATACATACTGTACAGCTACCTAGCAACGGCCTGAGTCTGATGTTGATGTGATGTGATTAATCACGTCCCCCTCTTCTTGAGATAATCAATCATCTTATCAATTCTCATTTGGCCGAAAAGGCAAGGCGTGTGCACAGGGTCGGAGATTGAACGACGGAAGGAATCAGCCAGACCAAGTCAATCTTTTTTTTGCTTTAACCCACCATCGTCATCTAAGGTCAGCGCTAGCCATCATCTCTCGTCTGTCTCGTTCGACCTTCCTTACTTTTTCATATAGCCAAAAAGCAAATTAAAAAACAAATACTCAAAAAAAATCACATTCACAAAGCGGTTGTCTCGTCTCTTTCCTGTGTATGCTCGCCTATTCCTTTTGCTCCTTTAGCTTCGCTTTTTTGATACGGATCAGTAATCGCAGAAAAAAGTCATAAAGCAGTAACGACCCCCCATTCAAATCGCACCTAAAACATAAAATGTCTGCATCACCTGTCCCGGCTCCGGAGGTTCCTTCTCAGGTTCCTGATACTCCTTCGGCCCCGCCCGCGGCAGCGTCTTCCTACAACGCTCCCCCGCCGTCTGTGGCGTCCGCTCCCTCTGCTTCTCTATATGTTGGTGAACTGGATCCCACCGTTACTGAGGCTATGCTGTTCGAGATTTTCAATATGATTGGTCCAGTTGCCAGGCGAGTTCAATCACCTCAGTCGATGGCGCAGCGAACTGATGACGGGCTTGTGCAGCATCCGTGTTTGTCGTGATGCTGTCACACGTCGTTCTTTGGGTTATGCTTATGTCAATTATCTCAACACAAGTGACGGTAAGTGGCCGCGACGCTCTTTTCACACATGTCTCATATCCCGACACCCAGGCGAGCGTGCATTGGAACAATTAAACTACTCTCTGATTAAAGGACGCGCTTGGTCTGTAGTGTTTAAGGGTTTGTCCTGCGTTGAGCTCATCTCCATCCCCAGCCGCATCATGTGGTCTCAGCGTGACCCCGCCTTGCGGAAGACTGGTCAAGGCAACATATTCATCAAGAACCTAGATGAGGCCATTGACAATAAGGTTCGCCTCTCGCATGTCCTCCAGAGGAGAACGTACTTATCATCAGCAGGCACTCCATGACACCTTCGCCGCTTTTGGTAACGTTCTATCTTGCAAGGTCGCTACCGACGAACAGGGCCGCTCTCGTGGCTATGGCTATGTTCATTATGAGACAGCCGAGGCCGCAGATACTGCTATTAAAGCCGTCAATGGAATGCTCCTCAACGATAAGAAGGTGTACGTTGGGCATCATATATCTCGGAAGGTCGGTCATCACATTTTTGGGTCACATACCATTTTACACTTTTTTTAAAGGAGCGTCAATCCAAACTCGAGGAGATGCGCTCACAGTTCACGAATCTGTATGTCAAAAACATCGACCCTGAGGTGACGCAGGACGAGTTTGTCGAGCTGTTTGCGAATTACGGCTCGGTGACATCTGCTGTCGTACAGATAGATGACGAAGGTCGTAGCAAAGGTTTCGGCTTCGTCAACTTTGAGACTCATGATCAGGCACAAGCGGCTGTGGAAGGCCTTCATGATTACGAATACAAGACCAAGAAGCTCTTCGTCTCTCGCGCCCAGAAGAAGTCAGAGCGTGAAGATGAATTGCGGAAAACATATGAGGCAGCGAAGTCGGAGAAGATGGGCAAGTATCAAGGCGTGAACCTTTACATCAAGAACCTCGAGGATGGCATCGACGACGAGAAGCTTCGTGGTGAATTCGAGCCCTTCGGTACTATTACAAGCTGCAAGGTTATGTGCGATGAGAAGGGGACATCTAAAGGTTTTGGCTTCGTTTGCTTTTCGTCTCCTGACGAGGCTACCAAGGCCGTCGCTGAGATGAACAACAAAATAATTGGGACCAAACCTCTCTACGTATCTCTCGCTCAGCGTCGTGAAGTCCGTCGACAGCAATTGGAGAGCCAGATTGCTCAGCGTAACCAAATCAGGTTACAACAAGCCGCGGCCGCTGGAATTCCTGGTGGTTACCTCGGTGCTCCCCCTATGTACTACCCGTCCGGGCCAGGTGCCTATCCTCCCCAGGGTGGCCGCGGTATTATGGGATATTCTCAGCCCGGTATGCTCCTAAATCTAGAACTCTGAGTAACTTATTCTGACGGTGATGTTCAGGTATGCCCATCCCTGCCCCATATGGTCAGGCGCCGCCCCCACAGGGCTATAGTAACATTCCTGCTGGATACCCACGCGGAGCTCCTCGACCTCCCATTCCTCGTGAAGGCGGACCTACTGGCCAACCTGGTATTCCACGTGCGACAGGAGCACCTGCTGCGGGCGGTGCTCCTGTTCCTCGCCCGGGCCCTCAAGGAAGCATTGCACCTCCCCGTGGGGCTCCTGGTGTCGCGCCGCCACCTGCGGGCCGACCTCCGCAAAGCTACAAGGGCAATCCACCTGTTGCCCGCAATGGACCCCCACCTGCTCAGGCCGGCACCGCCCCACCTCCTGCAAGCACTAGCACCTTACCCTTGGATACCGCACTCCTATCCAGTGCATCTCCGATGGAGCAAAAGCAGATGCTCGGCGAGGTGATCTATATGAGGATTGTTCCGTAAGTGTTCTTCTTGCGGGGTCTACCACCGTCTTATCCCCATTTCGAATCCAGTGCACATCCCGAGCTCGCTGGCAAAATTACGGGTATGCTTCTAGAGATGGACAACGCGGAATTACTGCACTTGCTTGAGTCCCCGGATGCCATGGCCGGGAAAGTCAACGAGGCTCTGGCCGTCCTACAAGAGTTCGCTCAAAGGGATGAGGCGGCGGCTGCGGCAGCCGCCTGAGTGGCACCACCATCTGCCTTTTGAAGGCCTTGTTTCCGGTGAACCCTCCTGTTGGCTCTGTCTGTCTCTGACTGGTGTTGATTATCCTGTTGACCACGCCTTTCCGTATCACTCCACCTCCGACGATAGGATCCCTATCGCTAGTTGTGCGGGTTTCGTGGGGGTCGTTCGTTTATGTACTTGGAGGGAATAGAGATGTTGCAACTGCTTAAGATGCGTGTTGTGTCGTTGTATGAGAATGGGATTGACGATGGTGATCTGAGTTACGGGGGTATAGTGTGTTTGATTGTAGTATTGACATTATGTCGCGAAGCAAAAGAGAGGAAGCAAGACCGAAAAGAGGTAGGTGGAGCGGATCATACGACGCTTACGCACTTTTTATGGCATGGACTACGTGTAACCTGTTCTCAATGTGCACGAGGGGATAATACAAGTCCCGCTGTGCGGCCTCTGTAAGCATTTTAACATCTTTCTCGTCAAGACCCGATGCCAGTAAGAGGGGCCGGATGGCGAGGATAAGGAGGTCAGACTCCATCCAAGCCAATTGGCCGACGGTCAGAAGGGTTGGATCTAACGCCAAGATGACAAGCCTCTCAAAGGGGTGCACGAGCCAAGAAAGGGACACGTACCTTTTGGCCAAAACCCGACGGGGATGTCAGCGTGCTGTTTGTAGACCTGGTCATACGGCTCAAGGTCTTGGACGAGTTCCCCCATGCGTGCCGGCACCGTCGTATCAACGCCACGCATCGCGAGCGCACGTTTAACTTCTTCTGCCACGGCACACCAACCGGGGATGCCAGATTTAGCAGGCGAGGACGTAAACTTGCCGTCCGCGATAGGATGAAGGTCAAACTCGATAAGAATGAGTACGCCACCGGGGCGAAGGATGCGAGTGAGTTCGCTCAAGAAGTGAGGATAGTCATGGATCTGAAGAGAGAGAGAGGTTGGGGATGGGGATGTCGTGAGAACAAGGTCCTTGAGAGGGGGGTAAAAAGTGGCACGCGACCTACCCCTGAGTGCATATTGCGGGCGTGTACGACATCATACGAACCGGAAGGATATGGCAGGCATCGGCAGTCGAGATTACAAAGTTCGAACCTTAGTTGTGGGGGGAAAACAAATCAAGCCACAGCGGAGGGGGAAATGTGGGGAGGGGAAGCGTGGATCAGAGGGGATGGCCATGACGTGATGATGTTTGCGAGGACTAACGTGCAATTGGGAGGTACAACCCTGTGGCGCGAAAGGCATGTGCCAGGTGGCAAGTGTCAAGTCAATGGGGGCTGGATCGAGAGCGGTGGTGCGCCCATCAGAAACTTTGAGCTTACCGGGGTTGTAGTGGTGCAAGGTCCACACCCGTGACATCGACGTGAGGAAATTCGTCGGCCATGTCGACGGCCCTGCGTTACGTTAGTCGTCAAATTCGGCCCCAAACAGACGCGAACTCCTCTATAAGGTTTGATGATGATGATTCCCACATACCACAGTCCCCCGCCGGTGCCCAAGTCCAGCACGCGGAGCCTCTCCCCGCCCGTGTCGCGATCAGGCGAGAGAACCTTCTCGACGGGTCCCACATAATTTTTGTTCCCGAACACGAACCGGATCATCCTGTGAAAGAGGTCGAAGCGCTGGGCGGGTGAAAAAAGGGTGCCCGTGCCGAGCCAAATTTGATCATCGATGATAAGCCGTCGTTCATCAAGCGCAAGCGAGCAAAGACCCCTGCTACGTACCCTCAACTCGTCTTCATCGGCAGGCATAACATATCGGGGATTGAGGGTGTTGCACCGTCTGCCACCGATGACGCGAAAAAAGTGATCGTGGTCGCGTGGCGTGAGGTCGACGACTTCTGGGGGAACGCACTCGACACACATAACGTCGAAGGGGAAAGAAGGCAGAAAAACCTCGAACGGAAGGGGCTCGTGAGCACTTTTGAATGGGCTTGAACCGGGGGGGTTGATATACCTTCCGAGCGTGTGTACAGAGATCTATCGGACTACATTTCAAATGTAAGGACACCTTGATTGTCCCTCCCCAGCCAACCGCCGAGAATCGACCTTCGACAGCGAAAAGGCCCCGCATGGAAAACACTTATCGAATTCGCTAGATACCGCTCACACTATCGGTTTGATGTCGTGCACAAATACCGTTCTCGTGGCCTCCCCATGCCATCCCCTGTTACCGCTAGCACTCACGAGGAACCGAGCACCTGGATCGACCACTTGGACGGGTTCATCAGAAAAGGGCCACATTTCGCAACTTCTCGGTTTTAGACTCACGCATTTGAGAGACCATCCCCCCATGGTGGCCGGGGATGATCTTGAATTGCATTCGTCCCCTAGTCTCGCCTTCTCCGGCTTCTGCCGCGTTCCATAACCGAATGTTGTCGCTACAGGCACTGGAAAAAAGGGTCCATTAGTGTCGTGTGTGGCGGAATGGGGATACTGATAGGGGGAGGCGAGGACCAAGTGTGTACCTAGTCCAAGCTCGCGCCACCTTTTGCACCGTCACCAGGTGTACGCCACTTACCAAGCAATATGACGCCCGTCTGGAAACGCAACAATACAGCTCACGATTCCAGAGCTAGGGGGATTCCTGAGAGTCTTGAGAAGACGTGGAACCTCCGCGGGACCAGTCCGTCCGAGTTGCCGTACGTCCCACACGTCGACGGTACCGTTTCGCCTTCCGGCATAGATCTGGCCCCCGTTTGGGGACCAACATGCCTAAGGAGTGAAAGTTAGAACGCCTGCGGATTGAGGGGTGTCACACGACACTAAATGCAATTAGCGCGGAACTGATGCCGTACCGAGAGGCACCATGGAGGGGTTTTTTCGCTCATCCACAACCGGCCTACACCATAACCAGAACCAGAGGGTGCTCGGCAATCCCACAGAACGACCTGGCCGTCCATGGCTGCCGTCATAATTATATCGTGAGAGAACGCCGCGAAAGACGTGGCATCTAGGATCGGAGGTGCGTTCTTGGGTGCCGGAGCAGGTGCTGGTGGGGGCTTGGGACTTGGCACCGCAACAGGTGCTGGCAAAGGTGGAGGGGCAGGGCCCGCAGATGGGATAGACAGCTGTGGAGGGGCGGATGATGCCGCCTCTGGAGAATCGTCGGGTTCCCCTTCCGCATCGGGCTCATCACCAAACAACGAATCGGCCTCCGAATGTGTGTCTCCATCTACAGCCAGGTGAGCTTCTATTCGGCCATGTGAACGGTAAATTGCGCTGTCCAACGCATATGCGCCTACCAGTTGGTGCACCTGCCTGGCTGGAGGGGTCATCTCCAGTTGCGGGTTGGGAAGTCTTGCCCTGCCGTCCATGGTCGACCGGAGCAGACGAGTTAAGTGCGCTCTTGATCTGGCTGAACTGGAGAGGTACGTTGGGATAATCGGTACTCAATGGGCGGACTGCAAGAGCGGCCAGCTGCGTGCTGTGAGCAACGAAGCGACGCGCTATCTGGCCCGTGTCGAGGTCCCATTGCTTGCGCAGGAGTGTACTCGTAACGTGAGGATCCGACAGAGGGTGTATAACGTACCAGAGCCTGACCGTCCCAGCCTGCTGAGAAAAAACCTCGCTCGTCATGCTGAAGCGAAAGCGCTGAAACAGGGCCGCGATGACCCTGCATTACGTGGAACACACGGCCTGGTTCATGCCTCACGGTGAAGAGATTGATCTGGCCTGTCTGTGGATCCATTAATCACAAATTGTATGTCCTTGGACAGGCAGGATTACCAACATTAGTTCCTGATAACCCCCAAAGCGCCTCGCTGTGCAAGGCTAGACTGTGAACGGGCGAACGCCCAGGCTCCGCGGATGGCGAAGATGGTTCAGGATTCTCCCACCATGACCTGACTTGGCCAGCTTTCAGGGTGCCTTCGACCACGCCTGCATGGTGGCGTTGGGGGGCAGTCAAGAACATTTTCCCGTTTACTGCCGAGAATATGTCGTAGTCTCGAATGTAACCATCTTCTGAGCCCGTGGCGAGGTGAGTCATGCATGGGGTAGAGGCAAGCGAATGTGTGGGTACTGGGTGAGGAAGTGCACAGATCGCTTCTACGGTATATGAACGGGGGTATAGCACAGAGGGCCGAAACCGTGAACGACGTGCGGGCGAAGGAGACAATGAGCGCGTCTTTGGCGAGGGGGGTGTCGGGTCTTTCGCAAGGCCGTCAGCAAAAGAAATTTATGAGACGTGGGGAAACACATACCTTGAGGTGATCGTTGGAGTGTGGGTGGGGGCGATGGCAGTTTTACTGGGAGAGCTACAGGCAATGGAGGAGGAGATGAGACAGCTTCGGGGGCAGTTGAATCTAGTACAGCATCATCATCCTCGTCTTCGTCTTCTTCATCTTCTTCGGAGTCCTCTTCGTGGGATTCCTATTGCAGGCCCAGTCAGCGGTTCCGTAGACGATACATGAGCAGTTGGAACAGCAGACCGCGTCACCATCCGTTGCTTCCTCCATAGCATCGAATAACTCTTGTTCGATATCTTCCTCTCCGTCATTGTCGAATTCGCCATCATCAATTTCCTCTTCGCTATCGCTTCCGGGCATCGC
>Ga0307510_10009736_pt1 | contig 11438 bp, 4 predicted proteins | sample 12_EM_MG_FD_207224 | JGI IMG/M metagenome (GOLD analysis project Ga0307510, IMG submission 207224) | Populus trichocarpa ectomycorrhiza microbial communities from riparian zone in the Pacific Northwest, United States - 12_EM | ecosystem: Host-associated > Plants > Roots > Unclassified | place... | reverse complement strand
GACTGAAAATGCATCTAGTGGAAAGTAAGGATCAAAGTTAACTTTTCACCACAATTTTGAAAGTGCCTTCCAGTTTTCTTTTTTCTTTTTTTTATTTTAATCCTCTGTATTCTGGTCTTTCTCATCCTTAACAAATTAGACCTAAAATGATCATCAATTTAACCACTTAAAACTCAAATTGCAGATAAAAAAAGTTTGATAATCAAAATAAAAAAAAAATCATGATTGAAATCCATAGTTATTTTTGAGTTAAGCGCATAGTAAAGACACTATTTTTTTAGTTTTTTATCTGACAAGCTACAATATTACTTTTTCTTTCTTTTTCTTTTTCTTTTCCATCTACATGTCCGAATAATGAAAACCTAACTTCCTACCACCACTCTTAATCAAATGAAACAAATTTAATTTCAAATGCTTTTCTTTTATTTTTTATTCTCTCTTTAGTTTTTCCTTGTTATCTATCTCCAGCTGCATCTTTAGACTGCCGCCCGAAGCATAATTGTATCCCTTGCTTGCAACTCCTGGTAGAACTTCTAGGAATTGAATGAAGATGATTTTGCCTTTTTGCAGGGAAAGCTCGATGAATTGAACGAAGTTACGAAATAGAGCGAAAGGATTTAATTAAAGGAAGAAAGTGATTGATCAGGGAAGAATATAATGAAAGCTACGTATTGAAATCCTTCTCTGTGCATTTTTCTCTCAAAGGAGAACAGAAACTGACTTTTTTTCCTTTCTCATTGTTGGAAACAAGATATATCTTTTTATGGGAATTTTGAATCAATTCTTTTTTTATTCCCTTTCTCAATATTGTTCTACAAGATATCGGTTGCTTTATTTACCAGTACATGGAGAACTTGGTCTGTCATAGTTGAATATATACTCTATTAACGTTTTGTGCTTCATCTTCTTAATTCAACTAAGGCTCTATTCCAAATCCGTTGCAGTAAGCTTCATGGATTTTTATTCTCCTTTATGTTTTTCCTTAGGGTCAAACCTTGCATGAAACAATCTCGGATATTAAAACCCTTTATTTCTTCAGCCCATATCCTATAAACCTACATGGCCCCTTGCTCCAACTTGAATACTCACTCTGTCTCTTCGGTATTAGTGTCCATTATCTAGGAAACATGGGGATTATGGCTCTGTCGATCCCAAAATGATGTGAAGTAATGCCAGTTTTGCAGATGGCTAGATGCCTTGATCTGTAAGGAAAAACTTTCCATGCCATGAACTTCTAGCTATGTTCTTCCTTGTTTTAGAAATCCCTCGTAGTTATGGGATATGTAAACAGGAGTCTCTTACCATGACTTGTGTGCTCAAGTTCATTTTAACGATAGCTTGAATCAAGGCTAAGACCGCAGCACGCAAATGGGTTGAAGACAATGTCCTCCGCTACTACCCTGAAACCATGACCTTGGTATTGTCAGTATTTATAATCGTACCTGCTGTGAGTTTTAAATAGATGGATTCTCTTATCCCCGGAGAATGCAAGACTTTCCATTTCTATTAGGTTTGTGTTGATGAGAATTATAAAATTGGGGTTGATTTACAAAGTGTTTGATGAAATATCAAGTTTTAGTTTAATAGAAAAGTTGTAATATTAATATTACAATGTTTTTTTAGTTATTAAATAAAAAAATAATAACAATTTTGTAAATAATCCAATATTTTTCGTTGATTTTTTTTTTGAGATGATGTTAAGCATTAGCATAAGTTCAAGATATCATTTTTAAAATTATATTTTTATTGACTTTTTAAATTAAAGCATTTGAACTAAATTACAGGATGTTGTTAAGGTAATTTTTCCTATTATAAAAGTAAATCTAAAAAAAATATTAATTTTATTTTGTTCCTTAACTATAAATCCTACCCTTGTGGCTCACCTCAACCCTTCATTAATCTGGTTGTTTCAAGGTAATAAATTCTTTGAACAATTGTAAAGACTCATCCTACATCCTCCTTATGCATTCACTTCTTGAATATTACACAAAAAAAACACCCTAATGAATAATTTAATGTGCACTTAAACACAAATTACTATCCACCATAATAATGTAATTATCATTTTGCTCTTCCAACGAAAAACAAAACAATAGTCTTGATGTTTAGGGTAAAATGGTCTTTTTATAATAATTCATTAGTCATTACTAAATTGATTTGAGACTATTCGGTCTTTTTTTCTTTTAAATGCATAGTATAATGAGTATATTTCTCTAAAAAGCAAAAAAAAATTATAAGGTTGCACAAAAGACAATTCGATTTTTTTTTCATTTTGAAGTACATTATAAAGATTATATTACCCTTCAAAACAAAAAACAAATATGATAAACTTACATCTAATGGTTTTTTTATCTTTTTTATATTGGTTTTTTTGTAATAAACAAGTTGACCGGAGGTGATTTGATCTTTTGATTAATATTAATATTATCAAAACAAAAATATTGACACGTGCAAGGCACGCGCCAGCTAGTGGGCGACTCTCGTGCCCTTCGAGCGATGCAAGCGGCATCATCACTCATCCAAACACAGCCTTCCAAGGCGATATTGGAAGCGCATTGCCGTCATCTTTCATTTGGTGTCGCGCATGTGCATAGTGGCGTGGTGATTTGGCTCCAATTGATTTTTTTCTACTCCCTCATTTTTGTCTCTTCTTCCCTTTGCCAAAATATAAATGTCATTTTTTTTTAATTCGGTCATCTTTCTTTTTATTGCTATTTATTTTGTTTTATACCTTTTTTTATTGAATTTTTTCTTCAATTTTGCCCCTCATCATTTGGTTTCATTTAGTTTTATATCAAATTCGGTTCTCATTTTTTTATTTGTTGTTTGTCTTTTTTCATCCTTTTCCCAAAAAAAATTTTAATTTCATCCTTGAGCGTTGATTTGAAATTATTTTTATATCAAATTTATTTTAATTGTTATTTCTTTTGTTTTGCTTTTTTTCAGTTTCATCCCTTAGCATTTTGCTGATTTGGAATGTTGCTTCGATATTTGTTTGGGTTTGCTTTTTATGGGGTTAGTCTCGAGCTCAAGATCAGGTCACGAGTTTTAGTGGTTAGCATGAGTTGACTTTGATTTTTTTTATATATATATTTTTTTAAATTGATTTTTTTAATTTAATCCTTTAGTATTTTATTTATTAGGAATTGGTTTTCATGTTTTTTTTCAGTTTTCTTTCTATAAGATTATCCAAATCATGTGCTCATGGTCACGGGGTTAGTGAGTTAACCTGAGTTAACTCTGTTTTTTTCATTGCTTTTTTTAATTAATTTTTTCTTTTAATTTTAGGTTATTTAATAATTGAGCTTCATAATTTTATTCAGTTTTCTTTTGAAAGGATTATCCCAATATCACAATTAGGTCACAAATTTGGCATGCTAACCTGGATAGCCTAAGTTGGGTTTTTTCACCTTTTTTATGTTGTCAGCTTTTTTGTTAATTTATTTAATATCATTGTATTTTTTAAAAATAAAATTAGTCGAGTTTATTAATACAATTTAATCAATAATTTATTTATTTTTTAAATGCTTGGGTCATCTTAACATTTTTTTTATATATTAAAAGAAGTTTAGGTTGGTTAGTGGGTAGCGCAAGCCCACAATTTAGTTGACACTACATATTCAAATTTACAGGATCAAGGGGGCGAGAAAGAATGTCCTTGGACCGCTAGCTGGGTCTAGTGTTTGGGATTTTCTAGTCATTTAGTTGATAAACTCATTTACCATTATCCCAACACTAAACCACACAGATTTACCCCGGATCTCTTGAACATACATTTAAAAAAGCATTCAAGTGATACATCCTTTCATCAAAATAGGAGTCAATTGTAAGGTTCTAAAAATAATAATAATAACAATAATAACAATAATAATAATAAAAGGGTGGTAAATTTTAGTCGTGGAAAAGAAACAGAAGCTGAAAATGCTGGCATTCTCTGCAAATTGGACAAATATGCATCCAGCCATGTAGCCATAATTTATTTTTATCTATTGACCTCATCTCCTCGAACTCTACGTCCTGTTAACCATTCAGATTGGCACCCATCTACCCATACACTACCATGCTGCAGATGCTCACCACCATTAGTATTAGTTTGTGTTGTTGACTTTTAACTGCAAGTTCAGATGATAATCACAGTTTTAATCAAAATCATTTAAATTGATGAAATAGTATGCACTGATGCAATGGAGCTGACATGGTTGCACCGATTCTCTTCTGTGACAGCTTTCCACATAAAACAACCACAAAGACTGGAGAGGGTAGAATTGAAAAGGCCATGTTCCCCACATCAGCATCCAATATTTATTCAATTATCAGGAAAAAAATTACCGAGTCATCGAATTTTATTACTATCTGTGAAAGATAACTCCGAAGCTCGTATCAGATTATCATCGTGCCATAATCATACCATTGAATACTGATGACACGGATGCAGCAAGAAGGGCACCGCAGAACTCCAACATCCTGAAAATGGCTGAGTCCGCTGTAAGAGATTCGATGGCTCCCTTGAAACTACATCAAGAAGTTCCATGACACCCGAAAGAATGTAAGTTCAGCTATGGATTATTTGGCAAATGCATTTAAAGAACCTAACAAAATCCTGAGTTCCGGTGGCCTCTCTGTCTACATAACCACAAGAGGAGATCCATTCCAATTGTTGCCAAAGCAACAGCCACAACAATAAAGGACCAATCAAATACAAAAAAAGACATAATAAAGCTTTTGAACTTCGAAGCTGCACTTGTATACTTGAAATTGTCTCATCATATTCTCATATTTTATTCCAACAGCAAAATTGAAAGCTGCAACTAGTGATGATGATGATCATCATCGCCATGTCCATCGGGTGGTCCTCCAGGGCCCACAACTTCAAGCTGTCAAACACCAACAAGAGTCAGCAAAATTTAGCAATACTCCAACTTAAATTGTTGTTATAGACGTGCAGCCAGAGACAATTCAGTTTAAAAAAGTTCACTTAGTCTATTCATTCAGAATTACATGTATCTAGGCAGAAAATATATTATTTGGTTACACGTTCTGCAGATTGAACTACCCCAAGTCATGAGAGGTATGATATGCAGTGCATTGTGATCCAAATATCAAATCCAAACCAAGTCTATAGACATCACTTTTTAATTGAACACTACAACTCTGGACTGAATAAAGCTTGTGAAGCCTTCAATGTTTACCCTACACTTAACTTTGATTTTAATTCAGATATTTATGCTCAAAATTGATCAAACAGATCACAAATATGCATTTCTAGTAAAATAAATTGTCATCTAAACCGTAATAGGCATCCCATGGCATGATGAGGTAAAATCATCAACAGAAAGAACTGATTGGTCAACCATACTGGTTATAAACAGGTGCATGTGAATATGCATACACAACTAGATTCAAAGGACAAATATATGCATAGATCTTCACATTCAAGTTAGGCTCAGTACACTGCAGAAGGCCCTACAAATTGCTAGTGATTTCAATTCAAACCTTCCACTTACCGCAAAGTGCTGTGTGCACACTGGGCATTCATGAGGCTTGCCTTTCTCCAGCCAAAACCACACAACATCATGTTCATCCTCTGCAACTCAAAAAATTAAGCAAAATTCTTTTTTTCAATATACAGGAATAAAGTACTTCTGCTTAATTCGATGAAGATGCTATCATCAGCTCAAACAAAAAAAGGAGAAATAAGAATGATAAATGCCCACCTCCTTCACCTCCAGGGCATCCAACTATTCTCTTGTCATAGTAGGACTTGATAACAGAAGGCTCTTCCTACAAGGGGAAAAAAATTATATATACAGATTATATATACAGCCAAAATTATCATAGTTCTGCACAATGGAATATGACAGAAGGCATAATACAGACAATAATAATAACAAGTCGTCAACAATGAATAGTTGACAATTCAAGAGTCCATTATAGACAATCATACACACATAAACTATACCTTCAAAGGATGGGGAAGCATTTATAATAGTGGAAAATTCAAAGGGCTTAGGGCACCTATTTAAAGTTTGCTGACACTGAACTACCAGCCAATTAAAATGGCAGTTTAGCAAAGTTGTGCACACAAATAAAATCACAAAAGAAAAGGACTGATCCATCTGAAAGAATCTATATAAATAAACATAATTTATACAGACGTGATATGTAAAATTAGAGGAGAAGAATGCAATGCCACTTGTCTATAAAAGGAAACTATCTTCCTTGATAACAGTTGGGTGCAGGTTGCACCAACAAATGACCCAAATAATCTGAACCAGCCCAGACTACCCCAATGAACTGAACCAACCCAGACTACCTCAATGAACTGAACCAACCCAGACAACCTCAATGAACTGAACCAAACCAGACTACCATAAGCCATTAGATTTTTATTGTTAACCTTCCAAGAACAGAAATGGATGTGAATAAAGGTTATTAAAGCCCACTCATTCACAGATTAACTCAGAACAGAAATAAAAGAGATGGAATCAGTTGAGGATTTAGGGTCCTAGAGCTATAAACATGGGGTGGTAGTTTCAGATATAAGGAATAGAAATAGTCTTGAAATTTATACCATCAGCACCTCCACTGTCAAAGCTGCCATCTCTACCACAAAACATCTTCCATGCCGCCACTCCAAAGAAGCAGCCACCGCTAACAATTAATTAATTATTATTGTTTAATCTGATTCTCATATCAAGTCTGTATAACATAGTAATTGTCTTCATTCCCATTAAATTCGCTATTTTTTCATTTCTGATTTTTTTATTTTTCATTATTGATTACTGAGCATCTCCTTGCATACATGACAGTTTGATTTAAATAATACTGTAAAATTTACAAATCTACTTCTAAAGCAATATTAAGTGCCTCGGCCCTTGGCACAATCTCAGAGACCTCAACACAGGAACCATGTTAATCATTATAATAAGCAAAAGGGCAGCCTCTAGAAGAGAAAAGGGAGATTATTCCATCTTCTGGTTTAAACAGAAGTCCATTTCATCTTTACCTTACCAAAATCATATAAGGACCAACTCATGAAGTCAACCAACTTTTACAAGAAACCTTACACTACCACTGTCACATTTAACCTAATGAAACAAAACTGTTAGAAATCAAATCCAAGCAACTCAAATTTACTTTTTTTCCTCGTGCCAAATCTGTATCCTAACATGTAAATGATGTCAGACTTATGAACACCTTTTCATATTTTTTTTCAAAACAACATATAATATGGCGTGAACCATTGTTGCCATACAAACATAAATCATTACAACCATGTTCCATTAACACAAATGAACAGCAGAAATAATAATATAAAAAAGAACACATAGAGAACGACCTCACCTATTAAAAACACAATACTTAAGAGAAACAACATGTTGAAGTGGCAAAGTGCAAAGCACTAACCTTTGTGCCAAAAGGGCCTTCAGGAAAGTCTATATCAAGAAGTTTCTTTCCCTGAACAGCAAAAAAACAATTGAAATAAGAACAATCTCTTCCACATAATATAATAAAACCCAACAGATAAAACAGACTTGGTTTATGACTATTAAAAAAAAAAGCCATGCATTAGCAAAGGTTACAATAAATACAAGTGATAGCGCACTCAGCTCCATTTAACTTCCCATTTCATGCAAATCAAAATCAAAAACCAAAAAAATTTGATAACACAACAGTTCATTTTCTTGTTGTTTTTCAACATAATTGGAAACGCCATTCCCATTTCCCTTTCTCACTTTCCAAAAACAGGAGGGGAAAAAAGCACCTCAAGCTCAGCTTCAAGCTCCTCCCGCTCATGCCCAGTAGCAATAGGCATTACATCCTCAACCCTCTTCTTTACTGCACCATCCACTACAAAACCAAAGAATTCTTCATCATTAATTATTTAATTTCAATTTCATACACACCATAAATGATGCAAATATTATAAAATTCAGCATTTAACAGCAGCGGCATCATTTATCACAAATCTCCATCCAATTGCAGCCACCGAAATTAAATTACAAAATTATAGAAACTCATAGATTTTAAACAAATCTCATCTCCATAACACATACCTAAATAAAACGAGAAACGAGTCAATACTAACTACAAAAACCACACAAAAATACAATCGGGAAGTCATAAACGGTGTCGTAAGTGTGTGTAGGTGAAGATCTGAGAGGAGACAACAGTACACTAGACAAAGTCGAGAGAGAGGACCTGAAGCGGCGCTGAGATAGCGATTGAAGACAGAAGCGGAAGGAGATCGGTTAAGGAGCAGGAATTGAGTGGATCGGACGGGGGTGAAGGCGGAGGCGGAGGCGGTGGCTAGGGTTTTGAGGTGTGAAGAGGCTAGTCTTCTCCACATTGTTTCTTTATGATGTAATAATATTAACGTGTTCTCGTTTTGATCTGAGGTCACACCCTCCCTCCCAGTTGGTAACCAATCTACTTCTTTGCTTTTTATTTTCGACCAGTCAGAGAAAATGGTTGGATGAAAGACAGATTGTAAAATGGGGTCCGGGTGGCTATGGGGTTCGTTCAGTTTGCGAGAACTGAGGAGGCGTGTGTGGAGTGTGTGGTTTCACTTTGCACGTGTCACTGTTTCCCCACGTGTGTGACTTTTTTTTTTACTTTTCAAAATTTCCAAATACATGCGTGTGTGAAAGAGATTTTTTTTATTATTATTATTAATTTTACTCTTTTTTTTTTTTTTTGGTATGATTTATGCAAGTAATGGAAGTAGTAAAGTTGCGTTGATGTCGAAAAGATTGAAAAGGAGTTTGGGATTGCTACTTTTGGTTTTCATGAAAGAGATGGTACTGTTTAAAAATTCTTCATTTTAATTCCTAGAGTTTAAGTATAAGGATTAGTTAAAACTAGATATGTTGTATGCTTTTCTCCGCGGTATGAATGATTTTTTTGTAACATAAAAAAAATACTCGAGTATTTTAAATAAAGAAAAAAATTCATCCAATTATATGATAGAAAAACAACAACAATAAATGAATTTAATTTTAAAATAAAAAGTGATAAGGATAACCAGAAGAAAAAAAAGCTCTTTGTCAAGAGGGAAAAAATCACAAAGTTGAATTCCAAGATAATTCAATGTTAAAAGATGAAATTGAAGAAAAAATAAAGCATCTCGAGTCAACCCAATGATACGAATCAGCGAGCATCATTAAATAATCCATTAGAGGTACTAATTAAGCCTATTACAAGGTCTGAAACTAAAAGAATCCAAGATGAATTAATTGGACTAATTTTAGATGTTTGGATTAACAAGTTGCAAATCTATAATACTAGACCATCGTGTATTGTTTAGGTCATATCTGAAGTTATCTATTGAATTTTGTGACAATTTTGGTTGAGGATAGAAACTAGACATATAAAGCTTCACATATATATTTAGTAAGTTCAGTAACTCATCCAGATAAGAGAGACCGGCGTGTTTGAAGTTGGGCTTGAAATCTGCTAGCAAACAATCTTTATTATGCAAGGATTCCTTATGTAACAACAATCCTTCTTCTACAATGAAAGATTTTGGCAACTTTGATAGCATTAAAAATTCTATTTTTTTTCAAGTACAACTTAGGAGTTTTGTTTTTCATGGAATCCTTAATTTTCAAAGATACCAAGCTGGTTGCTTGCAAATTGGATAATTAGAGACGGTGTTGGACTTATTTTTTTTAATGCGTAGTTTTATACTAAAAAACATAACTTTCTATCCGATTGTTAGATTAAACTGTTGCCATGAAATTCCAAAGGTCTTGGTTTTATACAATTAAAATTTCATGGCGATCGAACCTTGGAAAAACCTTGCGATAAAGTTCATAAGCTACTATACAAAAATTGCATTATTTCTCTAATTGGTGTAATATTCTTTTTCCTACTTCATTTATAACCCTTTTGTTATTTTTCCAGCATTTAATAAGATATTTTTATCTAGTATAAATATGATTATTTAGCTAATAATTAGGTTTTATTTTTAGATTGGTATTTATTATTATTGTTGCATATTATGTGCTTATGTGTAAGAGGATTCTCATACTTTTAGTTCTTTATTGAACTATCTTGACTTATCAAATAATAATTATCTTTGTGGTGTCTTTCTTATACTTCTTGTTCGTAATTCTTTATAATCATTAGGTGCAGGTTTCATTTCAATAGTTTTGGTGCATTGATTTAGGTGATCGATGTGTCCAGCTTTTAACAACCAAATTTTATTTTAGTTTTCTTGGGTTTGTTCTTTCTTGCGCGTGGGTTCAAGGGTTCTTCCTGTTCGGGCTTGCATCACCTGAGCTAGCATGCCAAATTCACAACCAGGGTTGTGATGTCAAGTCAACCTCATAGAAATAAAATTAAAAAAAATATAATGATGGTCAATCCATAACAATCTAAATGTAGAATGTTGAAATTAAAAAAAAAATCAACAAAAATAAACCAAAAAAATAAAACAACTACAAACCTGAGTAAGGTTATCAAACCTCCCAAGTCGAGTCATGCAATTTTGATAGCCTAATAAAAAAGCAAAATAGAAAGAATGGTGATGCTTAATAAAAAGAATCAAGTTTTAAAAGGAAGAACAAAAAAAAAATATAAAAAAAAAACCTAAAAAATAGTCGAGTTAACTAGTCAAACCTAATATCCAGATCATGAGATTGAGATAACTAATTGAAAGAAAACCGAAGAAGATCATGAGGTCTATTTTTCAAAACAAACAACGACGAATGATGAAATTAAAAAAAAAAGATATCAACTTGTGTTAATTTTTCAAACATGTGACCCAAATCACTAAATCGAAAGCACCTTATCTGAAAAAACTACAAAGTCTAATTTTCAATCATTCAAATGTTAAATGATAAAATTGAAACAAAAAATCAATTATACAAAAGAATCGAAAACAAAAAAATAGCATTTATGAGAATGAGGACCAAATATGAAATAAAAAAATAAATGAGATAACAAGTTAGAAATTTAAATTGAAGAGGGAAATTAAAAATCAAAATCAGATTCACAAAAGAATCCAAAACAAAATATCATAATAAAAAAATGAGGATTAGATTTGAAAAAAAAATAACAAATCACAATTATAGATCCAATGATGAAATTGAGATTTGACAAAAGAGCCAAGAACAAAAAAAAAATAAGGACTAAAGTTAAAATATCAGTAAATGAGATGACAACTCTGAAATTTTGAATGACAAATGCAAATTTAAGGAAAGGAGAGACAAAAGAAGAAAAGAAAAAAAAGAAGAGGTCGTTGGCGACATACAATTGCCTAAAACACTGCACATGTCACCCCATGTAGAATAAAGTATCGTGATGTCTCGAAAGTCATCGTGAAAGCCGATGTTTGGCCATCGGATATTGCCTCACGCTCCGCCCAAAGGGACGTGTTCCCATATGCCAACCTTTTTTTAACTATATTTAAAATTTATTAAAATACTAAATTT
>Ga0307510_10009735_pt1 | contig 11438 bp, 17 predicted proteins | sample 12_EM_MG_FD_207224 | JGI IMG/M metagenome (GOLD analysis project Ga0307510, IMG submission 207224) | Populus trichocarpa ectomycorrhiza microbial communities from riparian zone in the Pacific Northwest, United States - 12_EM | ecosystem: Host-associated > Plants > Roots > Unclassified | place... | reverse complement strand
TAAGAAAATAGGCCGATAAAGCGATCGCTGTGGCCACTCAATAGAGCCCGCTGCTCGCGCAAATTCTTCAAATTGGTCTTTGCGAGTCTTTGTAAGTCCAAGTCCTGGATTAGAGATTCGGCTTGCCCGGTTGGTCAGAAGCCGACGATAGTGGAATTGCAATATCTTCGCCGCGTAATCTTGTTCGGCTAGAGCTTCTTCCGATATTTCTGCAAAGTTGGCTCCAATAGGCTCGATAATGGCTGAATCGTCGGCCTCTTCATGAAATTCAGTGTCTTCCTCCTCTTCGGCTGCATGGGCTGAGTCGCCATCATTCGTATCATGGTCGACGGACGGATGTACACTATTCTGCTGTAAGGGCGCCTGGCTAGGAATGAATGGCGCCGCTGCAGGGTTCAGCATCGGCGCAGGGCCCGTAGTCATAGTAAATTGTCGACGAAGGTCGTCAGTGTTCCTAAACTTGACAATACGAACCCCACGAAAGGCGCGCGGGACGTTCTTGGTTACGTCAACCAGAATTATCATCTCATCCAGCGGTGTCGAAGAGATCGACGAAGTTACTACGGCAGCAAGTTGCCACCACTCTTTTGCATAGACATATCTAAGCTATGTTCAGCTACGTTCTTTGTGAAAAGGAAGGTTAAACCAACTGGCTGTATAGGGAGGGGAACTCCCTTGAACCATGCTTCTTACGGAGAGATGTAATCGATTCCAAGGCGAGATTCTTCCAAGGCTGAAATTTGCTATTGAATCCCACTGACATGAATTATGAACAACGCCGTTAGATGTACATTGTGAGACTAGGTGCTCACGTAGGCAGATCACCCTGCATCTGAGGGTAGTGTATCGCATTAGCGAGTCGAATTCATGGATGCTCATGGGAACCAGTACGTACAATCCCGACAAGGCGAAATTCCTGACTCGAACATGAGCGGAGTGGAGAGGCTTATTCCGGTGGAGGATGTGGTCTAATCCTGTTCAGTAGCTGATGAGAGTTTCCGATGTCCTTGACCTACCAGAGTCGTTGCCACTATAAACCCGCTCCAAGAGATCTCGAAATTGTATCATCACATCCCAAAGTACGCGAGGATTAGCGCCCTGATTTTTCGCCCTATTTAATTTCTGCATATTTTCAAGGATCCAGCTACGTGGGAGGGTCACTCCATGAAGTGATCTTGTCCTGTTGAATGTCGACGCCATGATATATGAACTTGCGACGAGTTCCAGAACACGGCACAACACCGTGAGTTCAACTGGAATCTTATTACTAAGAATATGTCTAGAAAAGACGTAGTGTCCCATAAAGTTGAGAACCTAACGATTGGGGTGGACAACATACTTTGTGAACAGTGCGCCGGCGTGAATGCTCCCATATTCCTTTCCATGCAAAAATGCGACCACACACGGAATGACATAGCCGTACTTTGCGTCCAGCATGATTTGGGGTGGGGGATGGCGGCGAGCAAGACAAGTACGATGGACGTGATCGACAAGCGCTGTGCTGTCTATGAACGAACCCAGATCCACTAACCTCAGGAATGTCGACAGAGTCCAGGGCCTATCTAGATTCAGTTCACTAAGCATGGGCCAAATCCAAAAGGTCTTTAGCAAGTCAAATGACCGTGACAGTTGTCGATTGACGTTAGGTGTGACATCCGTGAGAGATCCAAAGGAATAGTGAGCTGGGTTGACGACGTCGTAAAGTCGCTCAAGCCACATGCTTCATTTAGATGGTCAGTGGATATGAGAAAGCTGATCAAAGGGAAAATATCTAACCGGCGCAAGTCACGGTGCTGCCCTGGCTCGGAGCTACAGAATTGAAGCGAGTGTAAGATCGAGATTTGGAACATATGGAATTGTAGGCGCTTGTCAAACCACGTGCGATCGAGATCGTGTTGCCGCTGGCACTCCGTGGGGTCACAGCGCCGGAAAGCAAAGACTTCACATGGGTCAAATACGTGGACAGACAGAGAGAAATTGCAGTATGCCCCGAGCCTTTCGCTCAATCGCCGTCGAAGTGAGGATTGATACAACCTATGGAAGTACCACACTTCTACCATTGCGTCTTCCTTCGATTTCTGTCCGTGAAACCTTTCCCTTTCAAAGCAGCGGTAAAGGAATGTACCGCGCCGAAGACAGACATGACCCCCAGAATGTACCGCGAATGAGAAGAGCTTCTGAATGGGCTCCTTGGTCCATGGCTCGAGAGCGGAGTGGACTTCCTGAACGAGTGCTGCATAATCGCAGAGTGCCCTTGTTCTATCGAGAATTTGAGCGTCAGAGCCAGAAACGATGGTGTCCTTGTTCATGTAGCGGAATGAGTGGTCGAAGCAGAGGAGAGCCGCGGGCTTGTTATCAGCTAAAAGCTTTGTTCCAATGGCGGTCAATTGAGCTATGTCATTCTCGTAGATCGCTGAGAACATTTGCAGCTGATCACCAATCAGCCGGAGAACATGCTAATCAAATGAGAGATCCAACCTCTCGCTGGGTCCTTTCCGTAAGGGCGGATAAATCAAAGTGGCCGACCAGTCGCACCATCCGTTTGAGGTTGGCTTGTGACTCGTTGTCCAGCTCAAGTGGCAGTACACCAAAGGAGAGGATGTTCCAAAAAGCGCCAAGCAAGCTCTGAGATGCCCGGTGAATTGCTCCACCCGAGCTCTTGTCCTTGAGAAGAACTTCAACGGCATCGATCATTCTGTTCTCTCGGATGTGAAGATCAGCGGCCTCCCTGTATTGCCCTCGCTCGACGAGGATCTTAACTTCAGCGATGTCTAGATCACAATCCCTCACAAATTCCAGCTCCTCTTCGGCATTAAAGAACAGAGACGATGCTTTCCTACAGTCTGATGTGAGAGATAGCTAGAAGAGGATAGCAAAGAATGACCTACTTGAGATCCCCCCGTTCAAGGTAATAATATCTCGCGACATCAGTGAGCTTTTTTGCAACCGAAGAGTCCATAAAAGCGCCGTGATTTTTGATGACAGCGACTGTCTCATCGAACATGCCTGCATGACGATAATTCTGAGCCGCCTCCGTAAACTTTGAAGCCTTCTCGTATGCCCACGCAGCTTGCGCGTGGTCTTCCAGGATTATAAATGTCTCAGCCGCAATACGATAGTATTCGCTGCGTTCACGGGAGGTAGCCCCCGTCTCTCCGGCGGAAGCCAAAAATGCCTTCGCAACCTTGTCATATGCGTTCCGTCGCTCGTTGTCCCCTGCGCGGTTGCGAACGGGAATCCCGCGAGCCTGTTCACGAAGATGGTACGCGTATGCGGTGGCTTTCTCACGAGGCATCCCAGCACGCTCGAAACTGTGCATGGCTTGGAAGTACCTTTTATGCGAGAATAACGTCTTTGCCATCTTGGACCACTCTTCCGGAGAAGAGGAAACGGCAAGTTGGGGTATATCAGTGCCTGGTGTGCAATTTTGGACGAGGCTTTCCGATGACCAGTAGAGCTAAAGCCGGTAAGCGGGCCATTATGATCATCGCCCCCCAGGAAGTGAAGAAGCTTACCCGCATTGGTTCCGCGGTTTGAGAGCGATCGACGATCCAAAGATTCTTTCTGGCCCTCGTAATTGCAACGTAGAGGAACTTAAGCTATTCGGGACATGAAGTATATTGACAGAGGCGAACTTATCATCTGGCGCACCTCAGAACACACACCAGCGTGGCGATTTTCGTCAAAGGTTGGGGCTGGGATCTTCTCACGCATGGCACGATCAACTGCATTGAGAACGACGCGCCACTGGGCAACGTCGACGGAGGAGTCCTCAAAGAAGTTGTAGAGGAGAACCTAGGTAACGCGTTCATATTAGACAGAAAAGGGCAGAGAAACAGCATACATCGTTAAATTCTAAACCCTTGCTCTCATAAAGTGTCCTATAAGAAGTGATCGGCATCGCGATGGGTGATTGTACGAAGAGAAAACGCACATGATTAGACCGACGTCACCGACTTGAGCCCTCAACTTCTCCCTAGCGGCGTCACTCCGCACCAGAATGCATTGCTGAGCTCCGAATTCAATGTGGTGTCCACTTTTGGGTTGTGAGGGAAAGTGTTGAATAAAGGAACAAGATGATGCACTGACGCTGTTCCGAAGAGGAAAGATTCGTATCGGACATTGTCCTGGTCCCAACCGCTGAAGAAAACAGGCTTGATTCCGTCGACAATTCCTTTCTCTTGGGGTAAGATGTCGATCGCATAGGGCCAAAATCTCATAATGAGAGCTATGATCGAGTGAGCGCACTTTACTATCCCGCCGTGCGAGCGAAAATTTGTGACAAGTTGGAAAGACTTTGGTGAACGGGACGTGATCATTCCAGCAGATTGCTGTCTCCGACTTTCCTGAAATATATAAATATCGCTTGAGCCGTGCGATTCGAAAGTTATGAGGATAGCTTGCCTCATTCCGATGCAAAAACGCCTTCAAGTCATCGAAACGGAAGGAACTGCCAACGGAGATCGTCTGTGCTGTATCACCGGCCCAAAACTGACCGTCCGGGTTGAGACAAATGGCTCTAAGGACTGTATGGAAGGCTGAGTACTGTCGATGCAGATAATGACAGGGAATTTCTTACTCTTTGCGTCAATCAACAAGTTGTCCTGGACTTCGTCGACGTATCTGTTTCGGAAGCTGTGAGATTTTGGAACAAACGTGCTCAGGGAAGAATGCAAACAAGAAGTCAATCCTTTGCCCTTTGATGCCATCCAGCGCCACGGTACGGAGAATCACGTGCGTCCTATGGAAATATGAGCAACAGCAACGTTCGTTCGATGAGATAATCTCAGCGCTTACCGATCTGCAGCATCATATTCTCCACGGTCACGTTTCATCTTCAAATATGCTTCGAACAGTGCATAGATTTCCTTGCGCTTGCTCGCGAATATAGCTTGTGTTCGCGCGCTGAGATTCAAGTAGGTGTCATAGTCGAGGAAATGATTCTCCGAAGTGATAGTCGTTTCAGAGCCTTTGATAACACCTAAGACGGAATAATTAACGGAGAAGCGGCTACGGTTGATGCGGGGTGGTAGTCACCCATGAACTCGCTAAATACGAGCGAGACATCTAAAGAATGGAAAATATGAGCACATGTTCAACGAAAGAGAGGTAGAGTGGACCTAGTCCTTTAGTGAGAGATTGTGGGAAATGCCCCCAGTACTCCTCCCGGAATACATCGAATGAGATGAAGGATCTCCGTCTCTGCAACATGTACTCGCTAGACACTGCTCCGTTGCTCTCCCCCAAGCTCAGATCTTCATCAGAGGAGATTCTTAGGGGGTGGCTGATGTCTGCTTCGATCATAGCAGATAACTGAGGGCGTAGAAATCAATGGGAGAGAAAGTCGGTAAGCGCAGGCTCATCGCACCTTATCAAACGTGACAAACATAGGAAAGTGGGAGTCCTGGAGTTCGCTAAATCTACAAGGGAGATCTTCACGCCAATTGAGTGCCTCGTCCTGGTCTACTAGCCCCGCCTCTTCTCTGTTTTTTTGTCGTTCCAGGAGGTCAGAAATTCCGCTCTCGGTCTGCGATTCTAGGACGAGCGCTTGAAGGAGTTTAATGAAATACTCTTCGACCTTATCGGCGAGCATTCTTGATTGCGTGACGAAAAGTTGGCGTGGGCGTTCAGGTCGGAGTTCGCGATTTCGCTGCCAAGAATTCTCGATGCCCAACATTTTGAAGAGCATAGTCGTAGTCTTCCTGTTCATCAGGTCAATTTATGCGGTGAAAGGAACACTAATAATTCATACCCCGTGCCACTACGACCCTGGACGAAACACGAATGAGGATGTTCGATGATCTCTTGCTCATGAGGGCTGCAGGCTAGTCGTTGGATTGTACAGACATGCAATCTAGCAAAACAACTTACGACACCTGGAACACGTGAACGACGTCTTGGTCCGCAATGATGCCTGCCCAAGATATAGTCAAAGAACATCGTAAGGAAAGTTATGGACGTACTTTTGAGAAGCGCCTGACATCACGGCAATTGTGAGGGGCATAGCCCGCCAGGTTCAGTGAAAACCTACCTGTGAAAATGCAACAAACTTTTCAAGTCTATGACCGGCAATTAGCGAGTCATTACGGTTTCATTGTGGAGGAGCGTAGGCTAACACTAGCATCGCATGAAGCTTAAGGACAGAAATAAGTGAGGAGCCGTCGGATGTTGGATTATGACAAACCTCTTCTAGTACTTCGTCGCTGACGGTAGGAGGCTCATCGGGTATCATGTTGGAGTCGAGAGGCAGTCCGGCTGGGAAAGAAGCAGGGGGTACGACTTTGTCACCTTTATGCACGGGATTGGCTCGGAACGTGCAACTGTAAGAAGGTAAGTCAGGCGGCATGGCATTCTGAAAGTGGACACATACCGTCTCTGATACTCCCTGCCTTTGCGCGAGAGCTGATGACCCATCGAGTCCCATAGGCGTTTATCCAGTTGAGCATGGGTGTATATTCCAAACACTCTGATAACTGCGAGCAAACTGAACAGGTGAATGCTGGCTAATATTGTGGGTCGCACCTTGACATTCGATCTATGGTAGACAGTGCTTGAGCTAGAAATCGGTGCTGATACTCTTTACACCTACTTGACTATCATACTCCTGGACACAGTCAACCTGATACTATCATTCGGTTAGACGAGAGATCTGCAAGAGTTAGGACTACACGTACCACGAGACGCGAATCCCGCGTCATCTTCGCCTCATAAATTGGCACTGGGATACTTGTGCCAGTCAAACGCTTTTGATTGTCGTCAGAGAAATGGCCATTCGATAATTCTCTACGGGAAGTTTGCATTAGACATCTCACAGAGACAAACGAGGGGTAGAAACGGATACTTGATCTTCTTCAGAGTTATGCGAAAAAGGTTGGTGTCCTTCTTTTTTGTCTCGCGGAGATTGCGGTCTGCTCTGCCCGAAATCAATATCCGCCACTGGCCGAACCCTTGGGCGCTGTTGAAATACAGGGCAGCCTTCATGGGTTGAACTTGAGGGTAGGCAGCGGGGACCTCCTCGGGCATCTCAATGATCTTGTCAGACGGATTGGCTGGGAGTGCGCTTCTATCATCGGCGATTGCTTCAAGGGAGCTGGAGGGGATATAATTTCTCTTGAACGCATCTGTAAGGGATTCGAGGCGGAAAACGTTAAGATATGCCTATAAGAGAACGTGTTAGGGAATATAGAAGTAGGAGGGCGAACATCGTTACCATAAGTATCCCCTTTTGCTTCGCTAATATTTCCACCGCCATCTCCTTCCCTTTTTGAGGTGAAAGTGGTACCTCGAGATGGAGTACTCGGAAGGGTGTCATGTCGACAGACTTGGGCGCCTGTTGGGATCGCTTGGCATTTTTCTTCGCCTTCTGGGACATTTTCGAAGATCCTTCCTCAATTTCGGAAATGGAACGCTGAGTGAGGCTGGCAAGTGCCTGTAGAACAGAGTTTGAATGAACTACATATTTGTGCGACGGCGCTAAGTCCTGAGGGCGGTAATCATCATTCGCGTATGGGAATAATTGGAGTGAAATAGAAATAGTGGAGAGGAGCCTAGTGCAGAGAGACTCCGCAGAATAGTTGTCTAGGTCGTGTGGGAATGCTTCGTCAACCCATTTCAATGCAAAATCGAATTGATCTTGGGGTAGGGCTGAGGGCAGGGGTATGATGAAGATCGGGTCACCGTATGAGATATCGTGCAACATACATGAAAAGAGGAACTCTAGACATCCTTGCCGTTCCAGGGCAACCTGAAGGACAAACTTGAAGGTGTCTTGTCGAACCCATTGATGGACTGAGAGGAGTGCCACATCGACGGCGTCCTCGCCAAAGTCCTTCAACAACTCTGGCTGAAACAACTCCAACTTGAGGATGCTCTTCGGAATAGATGACTGCTGGTTTCGTGTATTTGGACGACTCATGAGACTAATGGTGAAGTTTGACGTTAGAGATGAAGAACGACGGGGGCAACGACTGGGCACGATGCGTTCAAGAGGCGTGAGTGTGGCAAAGGCCACAAACGGTAATCCTAAGCCTCGTGGAAGAGCAAAATGAGCGCTGGTACGCTCAGCTGAGCGACAGATACCCGCGGATTGGCAAGTCAGAGCGGACATAAGCGCCCCAGCGGTGATCTACAATAGGAGTCTCCTCACGCGGCGCCAAAGGTCGTCTGGGTAAAAATGAATAATAATTATGAATACCGAAAACCGAGTTCGTCTTCGCCTCAAGTGGTGGAAACGGTGAAGGAAAAGGGTTTTTCTTGGAAAGCACAGATGAAGACTCTCGAGCTTCAAATGCCATGTTATGGTACTGTGCTAGGGGCAGGCCAACACGTCCTACAACTACAACAACTGTCAACAAAGGTGGCGATGGCAGCGGCAGCGACCACGTGCGAAGGCAACGCAATGACTGTGACTGTCACCGTCATCCATGCAGCATCCATGCTATTCTGACATTTCACTCTCCTTCATGTAAAGATTTGACTGGATCTTTGCGTACATAGACCATGACGACCTTCGCCAAGTCCCTTCGAGCTGATAGCAGCTTTTCGATGCCGACCTCACTGGCTCGGCTGTTACTATCCACACTTAGACCCTCCTTCAGGCTTCACCTGCCCCTCACCTGTTAATGAAATCTTGACACGTGGCACTTTGCTGGACTCTCCTATGTAAGGTTTCCCGGTGGTGACGGAACATGCGGAGCGGATCAAAAATCAAATAAGCTATACCCGCCTAGATTCCAAGATCCTGTAGCTTTGACAGGAGTTTAGTTGCACGCTAGGTTGGTTCAGTTCCCTAAACCTTCAGCACTTGTTGTATACTGTATCATAGGTATTTGAACATGGTTCGTTTTGTGCCCTCAGTCCTGCGGTGTCTGGCTTGCACACCGCGGCACACGTTCTGAGGCCCAACGTGTACCTGGAACTCATCCCTATAGCTTTCGTGGCTTTCTACAGTGATAATGCCAAGTAGAGCGGTATGTTGCGGCCGTCACCATCTGCTAATCAGAATGTGCCCATTCTCGGACTCGGGGGCAGAACAAGAGAGGCAGATATGGGTCGAGCGATCCCTCTCCATTGCTAGTAGGGAGCGGTCGTGAAAACGCGGTTACTGAGGAAGATCTGCTCGCGACATGGAGGTGCTGCCTCACAATTCCTGAAATTTTGGGTACTGTGCTCATCAGAGAGGTGCTCTGATGCCGCCATCATTCCCCTAATACCGGAACGAAGACCATATTATTAGGGTGTTTCAAAGTTACTTATTGATTTTCCCACTATCATTCCATTAATCTAGTTTTGGCCTAGAAAAACGACGGAATGGAAAACATAATGGGAAAATAATGGATGTTTGGGATTGCGAAGACCCTACTGTTCTGCGCTGGATGGGGGCGAAGCGCCCAGTTTGTTTCGTGTGATCAGGACGGAGCGCGGATAAAGTGAGGAGCAGAGTTGCCCACTGCTGCCAACGGCCTCTTCCCCCTCATGATCGAGCGAGCAGAATCCAGCTCTGGTTGGTTGCTGTCTGTAAGGCATATTTGGCCCGGCCTGCCGGAAATAGCCAATTTGCCACCAAAGATGGCAACAGGCAACGGGGTCTAGCAACGGTGCCAGATCGCGGATCACACAATGACGCGGAGCGGGTCCCGAACTTGGTCCTCAACATCCCGCTCTCCGCTGTGTCAATGACCACGACGGAGACGATCTGTCTGGAATCGTCCCTACATAACTTACTCTCACCGCAGCTATGGCCACCTTTCTCAGCAGTCCTCTGTGACACAACCATCTATGTATCTAATGGGTGCTCCGTTGTGAACAACAGAGTGGACAAGATGGATTCATGGTGATTTAACACTCCCCTGTTTGATGGAGCGGTGCTACAAACTGGCAACCGTGTTGTAGTCCCACGTCGGACATTTTATGTGGCATCGTAGCCAGTGTCTTAAGGTAAACAGAGAACCCCAATACCAAATCCAGGCCCTTCTTTGACTCCCAACTGGTCGGACAATAGGTGTTTACGTTCCAAGGGGGTGCAGACATGCCAGCAAGATCTTAGTTTTCCATCTGCCCCGTTCAACAAGGGCTCCCCGCATCTAGAACTGCTGGGAGGCATAAGCTGATTATTGACTGGGGATTACCTCTCAATTACAGTAGTTTGATTGTGCCCCAGATGAATATGGTATCATCAGGGTCATTCGTCAAGTTCGTCAAGTCGTGCCCTGCAGCACTCCCACAGCCCCCTGTTTTCTACTATACCCCACCACCAGCGACCTCCCTATCCTTCCTCTTCCCATCCACCATCCACGAACCATTGTGTTTCTTCTGTTCATATGCCTAACCCACTAGTGAATCTTACACCACTGCATGGTCATGACTTTGCAAGCTTCGATATTTTCAATCCTGCAAATTTGAGAACTGAGGATGATATCAACAGAGCTGTGAAAACACTGGAGGACTCTCTAGGTGATGAGTCAATTGGTACCATCCTCCAGCTCTCCCTCCAGCCTTCACATCATGCAGTCTTCAAGTTGATTCTTTCGAGTATGCCTGCTCCATTTCTCCCCATGCCAGTTCCCAACTTATGCCCGCCACAGCTGTCAGCAACAGCCATGTGGCTCATATCTCAAAGTTCATTTTCAATCACTTTCCTTCTGATATAAAATGATTTCATGATTCTGTTGCTTTCAAATCCATTTTGACATTGGCCCACACCTTCCAGAATCTCACTTTTACCCTGGGTAAAAAGCCTGATGGTCTTGATGACCATATTCATCACGCAAAGGCTGCATTGACTATTCTTGATGAACTCTGTGACCTCCCACATGGCAATATCCTGTATTGCAGCATGAATACAAGGACAGTGAACGCATAGCAGCCTGGCCCAGTGTTATCAGGGACCTCCTTTGATATTCAATGAAGTAGCAAATGTTTTGAGGCTCTGGGCCTCCAGGTTCCCAAGACACCTTGGGTGTGACCAGCCTTAGGTGATTGTGTTTACTCATATGGTACAGCCTTTGTAAGTTGTGGGAACTGGCCCTAGTAATTAGTGATCAGATGACTGATGCTGTGTAATGTGCTTATTGATCTAGTTGGAGTCGCTTATTGATCCTAGTAGTACTTAGTCATAGCATGTATCTGGCTTACTATGTGGTGATTAGTCATACTTGTATCTTACTATAAAAGAGGCTCATTGCTGTCCCTAAGACAGCAAGTTGAATCTCCTATCAATTCAACTCCCTTCTCCTCTCTTACATTCTACTATAAGTGGGCACTAGGATGCTACTCTAGTGTGGGAACCACTTCTCATATATCAATGACAACTTGGCACCAAGCTATCCATGCAACATGTTACGTTCTTGGGCTTACACAGGGTGCATTTTTCATTTTCCACCTGCTTACTAAGCCTTTCCCATCACGTGACCAACCACCCATCCATCTCGATCACCACC
>Ga0307510_10009734_pt1 | contig 11438 bp, 9 predicted proteins | sample 12_EM_MG_FD_207224 | JGI IMG/M metagenome (GOLD analysis project Ga0307510, IMG submission 207224) | Populus trichocarpa ectomycorrhiza microbial communities from riparian zone in the Pacific Northwest, United States - 12_EM | ecosystem: Host-associated > Plants > Roots > Unclassified | place... | reverse complement strand
TCTGCGATCACTCCGCTTGTTTGGCATTACTTATCCATCACTTGGAAAACTACTTTCATCTGCCACTAATCTTGTCCGACTTTCCCTTCACCGTATTCCTCATTCCGGATATATTTCACCCGAGATGATCGTCCCTTTTCTGTCCACGTTAGCCAGGCTCAAATCACTTACCCTTCGGTTCCAGCACCCTCGATCTCGGGCCCATCGAGTAAACCGACATCCGCCCCCGCTCACTCGTGTAGTCTTCCCCAATCTCACCTCCTTAGACTTCTGCGGCGATATCGGGTACTTGGAGGACATCCTGTCTCAAATCGAAGCACGCATGCTCAACCAAAGTAAATTTTGTTTCTTCAATCAACTAGTATTCGACACTCCACTACTCGGGCATTTCATCCGTCACACGGAACCACTCATGGCATTCCATACAGCACGGGTAGAATTTCTCGGTTGGGTTGTCTACGTTACACTATTGGGACGAGAAGAAACGGCTAATAATAAAAGGGAACCCGTCCGGTTGCAAATCTCTTGCGAACCGTTGGATTGGCAGCTTTTTGCTGTTGCGCAGGTCTTGAACTCGTTCTTATCTTCCCTCCCGACCTTGGAAATCCTCGAGATCGCAGTATCTCGTGAAGATTGGCAAGGCGAAATTGAGGCCACCCAGTGGCGAAATTTTTTACACCCGTTCACCTCTGAAGAAAATGACCCTAGAACGGGGGGATTCGGTTCGGCTTGTTGCACCTGCTCTTCAAGAGCTTGCTGGGGAAAGAGCAACGGAAGCAGAAGTGTTACCTGCTCTACAAAATCTTTTCTTGACGACGTACGACTGGCAGCCACCAGGACCTGTCAAGGAAGCCATTGAGCAGTTCATCGCCACACGACAGCTCTACGGTCGCCCTGTAGCTGTCCACTACTAAGACACCAAAAGTGAGGGGTACGTGTGTCGGGAGGTCGCGAGCACGCACGCTTATCCGAATCACAACAGGGGCTTCCTATCCCTCGGCAGCAATCGAAATGCGAGGCAACCATGTCAGGGACGCGAGAAATGGAATAAATAGAAAGTCGAAGCTAGAATTCGGGTATCATACTCGTAACTTGTTACTACTAGTCGGGACCATATTATAATACCGCACCTAATTCCGAACCATATCGCAAAAACTATCGATACAACATAGTAGTTCGCAGAATCGTCGAGATCACTGACTTGCTACACTGGATACCACAGGCTCATACTGAGCTTGAGGTATCATACAAGGAGATCAAACCAAGGTGATGGTACGCAAAATACAACTGAGGCCTCCAAGAACGGAGCAAAGAGCATACGGGAAATGTAAGGTGGTAAGCATATGACGGGCGAAAATCAACAGAATCGAAAGTAGGGAGAACCTATCAGTAAACCTCATCGCGCATGTGCCAATAACGTCCTCTTTCCCTGTGGTGGATAGCTACAGGTTGACCAGAACGCTGTCGCACAGCGGCGAACTGTCTGATGGCATCGTAGATGGGCCCTGGTGGCTGCTGCCCTTCCAAGAAGATATTCTGCAGTGCGGGCAACACGTCTGTCGCGCTTTCCCTTCGAGCAAGGACTTGCAGGGCTGGTGCGACGCGTCCAACGAACTTCTCCGATATGTCCAGGGTCGTCACAGTAATAAACGGGCGAAAAAGCTCCGCCCATTGTCCGTCTTCCACGTCGTCTTGCCATTGCGGTTGCGAAGATCGACCAAAGTGGATCCCAAGGCGTTCCAAAGCAGGGAGCGGGGGCAAAGACAGGCTACAGACTTGCGCGAGTGAGGAAAGCTGCCAGTCCGAGGTCGCGCACGAGATGCCCAGCTCCAACATTTTGTGATAGTCGGTCCCATTTTGTCGAAAGAGGCTGACCTGTACGCGATAACCAAAAAAGACGACGTCCGCTCGACGGGCCACGCTGAATCTTTCTGTGCGACCGAGGAAACAGCGGAGTTTTGGAGTGTCGAATATGAGTTGGTTGAACAACGTTATGGCGACGTTGTTGAGCAGGGGGGCGTCAAATCGGGCTACGATGTCGTCCAAATACTCGCTATTGCCTTTGAAATGAAACATGGTAAGAGCGGGGAGGACCATCCGGGTGAGCTGGGGCGGGTTTCGGCTTTCGATCTCTGTGTCGGTCGGAGGTCGAGGGGATCGGAACCCAAGAACGAGTCTCTTGAGCTTGGTCAGCGTTGACAAGGAAGTTGCCATCTCCTCTGGTGAAATGTACCCGGAAGGGGGAATATTCCACAGGTGAAGGCTGACAAGGCCTTTAGTAGACGAAAGTAATTTACGCACCGCAGGAGATGGAACCCCGTCAAAGCTGAGGTCTTGGAGCCTTAGAGCAGACCCATCCAAGAAAGAATCGGGAAGGGCCGGCGCGCTTTCATCCTTTGACTGAAGCGTCAGAGATGTCAGCGCGGGAAGTGGCACCTTAATCGTCGCGATTCCTTCCAATTGTGGACTCGGGACGAACTGGACGTTGACTTCGCATATACGATCTTTGTACTTGAGCATGTCCATGACATTGGCATGTTCCAGTTGTAAATTTTCGGCAAAATAGTCCTTGACGATGATAGGCAACGCTGGCCAGACCTCCAGCGTCTTCTTCGCCAGTCTTCCTTCGCTGCAGAGAAGTCGTAGGCCCAGGCGACGTGGTGACGCAAAAGCGACGCTTCGCCATTTTTGGCATACGTGCACTAGTGTATGCCACTCATCCTCATGGTAAGCTGCAGCCACATAAAAGCTGAATATTTCCAAAAGAACGAAAGGGGGCAGTGTGGCGATGGACACCATACCTGTAGTAACCCCCAAGTTAGTAATCGGTTAATCGGTACAAGATATACTACCGCGTTATCACTTACGCCAGCTATCTTCGACCCAGAACACTTTTCGTCGACATTTGACACCGTTTCCTGGATCGAGACCGTTTACAGAGGGCATAGGAGATGTGCGGGATACACGGTTGGTGATGAAGCAGAAGTTTCGAACAGGTTAACATATAGGTCAGGCCAGGTGTTCCCGCAGCGAGGCCAGGTAGTAGCCTCAAACGTACGTGGCGGCGCTAATTATGAAAGCGGTAAATCGAGACTTTATACAAGATACAAGGAATAGAACGGCCTCTTTTGTGTTACCCCACATTAGAAACGGCTCCTAGGGAGGCTCTAGAACGCGATCGAGTCGGGTACTCACATTTAGTCCACACGGTCCCTCGAACTGTATTTGTCCGTGTTCGTAAGCCAGCCACGACTAATAACGAATACCCCCAACTCTCATCAGATTAAAAGTCCTCTTTACGGAGTGGGGGTCCGTACTCGGCGAGGACAACTCACACGACTACAAATGCGCAGGGCGGCTGATTCCGGGGGCGTTGCACCCTAATAACGCCCTAGCCCTGGCGTCCAAGAATAGCAGCCGCGCTTATAGATCCAGATCACATCCCACGAAACGGGAACTCACCGTTCGCATCACAGTACTGCCCCTCGCTTCCGCCGGCTACGCTTGTAAACAACAACACTGAGTAGTTCAGCTAGGGATGGGACACAGGTAGACTGGTCACTATCCTAGAAGCATTAGGTTGCTGTACTTACATTATGGAGAATAGGTGGCTATTCCAGATTGAGGAGCATTGAAGCGCTTATCGGCCATCCACCCAATGGCGTCGAGTGATTTGTGGCACCAGCACGGGGGACCAAACCACTCCCGATAACTGGAAGTATGACATGGGACCTCGAGCCGTGATTGGCGCGCGGCAATTCCCAGTTAGGCGTGATTGTCTTGCACCTCAGAGAGGAAAGCCGATGATATGGGCCAGTAATACGACGGTATGGTTGCCACGAGGCGCTCAGTGACGTTCATACGCAGAAACGGGCGGTGAACGGGCCACATGGCTGGCTCTGACTCGGCACGGTCCGCACGGAGCGACGGTTCGCGGCTTGAAAGAGGACGTGGCGGGCGACTGATCGCGCGCACGATAGTGTACCTGTAAGAGAAAAAAAGTCCAGACCGATGACAACTGGGAGATACTTCACTTTTCACGCTAACATCCTTCTTGGCGCCTGAATTTCACATCGGTACTCGGAGAGCTGTACTCGGAGAGCTGATCGCCATCCGAAGACCACACCATTGTCGAATCGCAGACAAGGGGAAACGAAGGGAACAGAGAAGGAACGATGTCCCGGCGAACATGGTTGTCTATAAACGCAAACACAGGAAGGGGGTCACACGACCCGACGATGACTGGCCGGAGAGAGATTAAGAGAACTGGAGGCGGCGAGGTGCCGGGACCAGGTAGAAATTGGGATTGGAAATATGGGAGCCCTAAAGAAAATCAGACAAAGATAAGGGACCTAGCGCCATCCAACCGGAACACGCCGGTAACGCGAGGGGATAGAATGGGTTGGGGGAGTGGAACCCGAAATGTAAATGCGGTGGCGCTTTGACGGGAACGGGGGGGTAAAAATATTAATGCGTCTAATTGGGGTAAATGCTCGCAAGGGCGAACTGGAGAGTATGGGTTCGTACGCAAAGCTGGCATTGGAAAGTGGAGGTAGGGGAGACAATCCGGGTTTGAGAAATGAAGGCGACTTGGAACGAAGGCTGGGCAGTAGGGTTTACATTTATGAGGGCGCCTTTCAGCTTTAGGGTTAGGTCTAGGTAAGCTATTCCTGCGGAACCCAAAACCGAAACATTACTTCCTTCCTTCCATCACCTTTGCCAGCACACCTCTCATGTTAACTCTTGAGGGCTCAAATTCGAGAAATGATGTTGCGTGTCGTCGAAATGGATTAGGTATAAAAATGGGTCTAGGTAAGTGGTAACCTGAAGATCTATTTTGCAACAACTACTGAGTTGTGGAACAGACCAACAATACCGAAAAGGGACCATCAGCGTGATCCCCGATGAAGTCCTTCTAGAAGTATTTGACTTTTATGTGTACCAGGTTCTAGACGAAGACGCATGGCATACGCTAGTACACGTTTGCCGGAGGTGGAGATGTGTCGTGTTTGCATCACCGCAGCGCCTGAACATACGTCTTCTCTGCACGCAAAATAGACTTTCCAAGACGTTGGATGTGTGGCCGCCCTTGCCTATTATCATATCATGCAGTGGCTCGCGAGCTGTACTAATTGGACACGACGTGAACACCATCATTGCAGCCCTCGAACATCGCGATCGCATATGTAAAATCGACATCTGGAACGTTCCAAGTCGGCTTTGGAAGATATTCTCTGCCAATGAGGTTCCATACCCGGCGCTGACAAGTCTGACGCTCCACTCATACGCTGAAAACCTCCCGTTCCTTCCCGATTCATTCTGGGGTGGGTCTGCCCCACGTCTACAAGAAATGGTATTCAGCGGAATTCCATTTTTGGCATTGGGGAAGCTCATTTCGTCCACGAGTGGCCTTGTCGATCTTCGGCTTTCCCATATTCCTCATTCGAAACATGTAACACCCGACTCGATGGTCTCCGGCCTATCCACATTGACGAGGCTCAGATCACTCACCCTTTTATTCCAATACCCTCAACTTGTGGCGGACGAAGAAAACCGGCATCCGCTCACACGTGTTGTCCTTCCATCTCTCACCAGATTACGCCTCCAAGGCTGTAGCACGTACCTGGAAGCCATCGTGTCCCGTATCGATACCCCTCTACTCCAGTCCTTCACTATAGAATCCTATTACCTAACAGTACTCGACATGCCACTACTCCTCCAGTTCATCGACCGAACAAAAGCTTTTGAAGTGCTCCATCAAGCAGACGTAGTCTTTGGATCTGCCGGCGTCTTCGTTAAATTTCTCTCGCCAAATGGGACGGCTGCGCTCACGTTGGGGATCCTACTTGGGGAGGGAGAACGGCAACTTTCGGCTCTTGTTCGGGTTTGGCGCTCGTCCTTACCTCCCCTCCCCACTTTGGAACGCGTCAATATCAGGGAGTTTTTACCTAAGCGAGGACATTGGAAACGCAACGCGGAGACCCTGAGGACCCAATGGATGGAACTATTTCTCCTTTTTTCCTCTGTGAGGGATGTGGGCCTCTCTGGTCAATTGATTCCGCATGTCGTGGCTGCCTTAGTACAAGAACTTGCCGGGTCTGGGGAAAGAGTCCCCGTATTACCCGCGCTACAAAACCTTTTCGTGGAGAGGCTCCGGTTATCGCGACCTGCCAAGCAAGCCATTGGGCAGTTCATTGCTATGCGACAGCTCTATGGTCGCCCTGTGGCCGTCCATTATACGAAAGAGGAGGAGAGGGGCAATACATCCTCGAGGTCCCGATAAGTAATTCCTACTCTTCGTCACCACTAAGATGTCACGTTATGGACCCTCTGACGCAAGTTCTTTTTAACGATCCATGGCTAATTCCAGAGACGCCGGTTACGGTGCCTTTGTTGTTATTACTTCTGCAATCATATCTTGTCCAATCGGTAGCACTGGTAGATCCATAAATGACACGACCTTGTCGTTGATCACTAATATTGCTCACACAATTCGCTGTCTACCCGATGTGTCTTGCGTCCTAGCACCGGGGTAGGGCACCAATGATATACCGCTACGAATTACTATAGTCTGAAACAAAAAGACTTTTGGAAATGAATTGGTGACATGGAAAAGCGACTGGTGCCGAGATCACGTGTGCATATATGAGCGCGACGGCGCGCGACGCCTGGATGCCCCCTGGAGCTTTCCTAGGAACGTGACCTTGATGGTAGAAAGGCGGGCGCTCCGTCCCTCTGGTTGTTAGGTTGAGGTTGATTCCATACTATGATCCCTGACAAGTACGTGACGTTACACCATTACTCTGTTGCAGCAGATTCTGACTCGTCTTTTACTCGTTGCCTTTGCTGATCGGAACTCGAAACCGTAACTCTATCACCGACTACTCATCTTCCAGCGCATCTGTCATGTCGGCCGTCAGGGACTCAGACACAGGGCTGCATGTCGCAGATAACTTGTCACAGACTAGTGACCCCTGTCTTGACCCTCTCGAAACTCAAAGACCTGGTCCCATCGCCATCGATTCGTTTACCACTACATCCGTATTCCAAACTGTTGGTAGCTCAGATACCAGAAATTGCGGTACACATAGGCAACATGAGCTGTGTTTCAGGGAATCTTCTCGTGAGTGGTGATGTGCAGGCTTCCGCTGAAACGATTATTAACTTGAGGGGCATAGACCGACTCTGCCGAACGGTGACTATCTGCGCGCTCCCCGACGATGTCCTTCTTGAAATATTCAGCTTTCACGTGGATCGACCTCTTTGGTCTCGTGAAGATCCCTTAGATGCGTGGCATACATTAGTCCACGTATGTCGACAATGGCGACACGTCGTTTTTGCTTCACCACGTGGCCTCAATCTACGACTCCGTTGCACGAACGAAAGATCCGTTCAAACGATGCTCGGTGTCTGGCCAGCATTGCCTATTGTCGTTGAGGGCCGTTACGGAATGTCGCGACCGCAAGTTGAGAGGAACATCATGACCGCACTGAAGCAGCGCGACCGTGTTTGTAAAATCGACCTCTCGCCGGCTCCCATTTCGCTTTTGAGAAGATTGAGGGCGATAAAGGAACCGTTTCCGGTGCTGACAGACCTCGGGCTTTTCCCAACGAGAAGTGCAAAGGCGCCTGTACTTCCCGATTCATTCCTGGGTGGATCTGCCCCACGTCTGCGATCACTCCACTTGGATGGGATTCCATTTCCGGGATTACCGAAGCTGCTTTTGTCTACCACTGAACTTGTCGATCTTGAACTTGTCGATATTCCCAATCTCGGATACATTTCACCCGAGGCGATGGCCACCAGCCTGGCCTCATTGACAAGGCTCCAAAGGCTTTGCCTTGGATTTCACCCACAATCTTATGTCGTAGCAAACCGACTTCCGCATCTGCTCACTCGCATTGTGCTCCCCGCTCTCACATCACTATTTTTCATAGGCGATAACGAGTACTTGGAGGACATTTTATCCCGACTCGATGCACCTCTCCTCCACTACATTAACATAGAACCCTTCAGGAAAGAAGTATTCGACACTCGACAACTCCGTCACCTTATCAGCCGCACGGAAAATTTCAAGGAACCCCATCGAGCAATCGTAGAGTTTTTTGGCTCGCACATGAGCCTCATTCTTTTCTCGCGAGGTGTGACGACTGATCACCATTCACTGGTGTTGAAGACCTCGCAGATATCATGGTATTGGCCGCTTTCAAGCTTCGCACAGTTCTGTAGTTCGGCCTTACCTCCCCTCCCCACCTTGGAACGCCTCGAGATCCGCAAGTATTGGCAAAGTCCCTTTGGGAATACCGGCGAGTGGCTAGAACTTTTACACCCGTTCACCTCTGTGAAGAACTTGTCCCTGCCCAACAGAGCCGCAGGATGTCTCGCACCTGCCCTGCAAGGGCTCACTGTTGACACCGTAACAGGCACGTTACCTGCCCTAGAAACCCTTTTATTGCAGGGGTCTGCACGGTCTGGACCAACCCAGGAAGCCATTGCGCAGTTCGTCGCCACCCGACAGCTTTCTGGTCGTCCTGTGGCTGTCCTTTACTATGATTAAGGGATTTGGTGGCAATCGTCGGGTGTCTGATAATTGATAAGCAATCTTTACTTTCCATCAGTTTAGCGTTCGCAACCACAGTATGATCTGCATTCTACACATCCCCTACATCGCCTCCTCTATGCTAAGCTCATCATCGAATGGTGGGACTCACCATATCGGTGATACCAAGTTGATTACGCGAATACCACATCCATCTGCTCTCCTTTTCCCTTCGCCGTCATCGTACCTTCGCATCTGTCTCCCTCGCGTGTCAGGGCTGTCCCATTCAATCACCATCAGCTTGCGCCTTCTAGCTTCCCACACCATCCTACCTTTACCTTATGGCGTCCAACTTGACTCTTCGCCCACCCCTCAAGCTGTCGGCCATCCCCGGCTCCGAACCCCTCGCGCCAAACTGTCACGTGACACTCTTTTGCCTACAGTGGGTCGCATCGAAATGCTCAAGGCAAGGCTACCCCTCCTCTCCTCTGCAGTAAACTGTTCCACCAAAGCGGACAGCATCTCACACAATTATCCCTAGCTTATTTCCCCGTTCTTACTATCGTCAGTGTCTTCATCACTTCAAGGCCAATCCAAGTCCATAGACAACCGAGAGTTGAGACTAGACTACTTGTCTCGTAGCCTAGTCCCGAGTTGCCAATCACGCGCGGAGCCTGGTCACCAGTCAACTATGTACACTGTCCACGTGTACAATGCAGCACCGTAGATGAGCCGTCTGACTGGTGACTTGTAAATCGGTGGGGATGGACAACTGCGGGACAACCCATATGCACTGACCCGCGACGACGACCGGGGTTCCGAACCAAATGCAGTAACTACCATCCAAATGCAGTAATCACCGTAGTTGCACCTGGTGCAACTCGTGTCGTAACTCAGGCAACTCAACTTAGGTGAGTTTAGAGTTAACTACAACTCTCCGGCAACACTAACTTCAATCATGCTTGACGACAGACACATTGACCTAATTAAATGAGACAGGAGCCCGTAGTGACAGCAACATTTATCAGAACACATATAATACGGTATGCATACACGGTGGCGGAACCGGCTGTTGGGTTCACGCGCGGCAGCGCAAGGGCGACAAATGTATTGTTTGGGTTTCAAACACGCAGCGTTCCCCGATGTATTTACAATGTCTTTTGTACTACTTTGTCCGGAAAATTGAGGGAATTTTAAATGAAGCAATTTCGTGCGCTCCCACGCACATGATTCGGGCGAGCTCGAAGCCGAGCATCGCAACACCGGCCTTGGTTAGAAACCCGGAGTACTTCTGAAGCTCATGCGCTAGTAAGAGACCGTTCCTCCGCACAACGAAAAAGCCATCCAATCACCCATCCCACATCATTATACTCGATGCTGCAACATACCACGACAAATGTAAAGAATATCCTTGACGTTGAAAACAAATGACAAGTATCTTTTGCTGAGATAGACGGGCGCTTGTCCATCCATCAAAGTTGGCATTCGAGACGGATGCTGTCACGGCCATACTGAGTCCGCTGGGGCACTTATCAGAAAAATGGTGTTGATGTGACTTGCCCGCAGAAGGGATCTATATATGTGCATTATTGGGCTCTTCAGACACGTCCAATCCCACTTCCCACCTACTGCTTGCCTATCAGCATGGTCAATTTCAACGATCCCGGTGTGATGGCGCAGGATTATCGTGCGTACACTCTTCTAACCATTCTCTGCGGACCAGGGAGCCCATCGAGTCCTTTAACAGTGGCTTCCGTCAAGCTATGGCACACTCTCGGTGGTCTCTACATGTGGGTCTCGGGCCGAACCAACCCGGAATTTTTGGGGTTCATGCCTAATTCAATCCCCGCTAGCTGGAAATACGTCACTACTCTCGAATATGAGTTGAAAGTCTTTCGAGGACGAATTCCTTACCGGCGCACGATATGGGTCCGTAAATATATGCGCATCACTTTACTTTCCTCTGCTATATCGAGGTCCCCGACTGATTCGTTCTTTCAATGTTCGATAGATTTACTCCCTTGCACGAGTGTCTGCCCTTTTGGCCGTGCTATTTGATCTTTTCCTCATGAATAGTACATACTACATTAATTGTCAGGTGGGTACTTGTCTCAGTTGTCTGCGCATACACTTCCTTGATTCTGCTCACTGATGCACACAATCTCAACTTCTCAAGATCGCTATATCTTTCGAAGCTGTAAGTACGGGAGCTCCCCTCATGAGTCATGTTCTCGTCCCAGAGGAGAGAACGATTCACATTTTATCGTCATCTTTTTGCTAGTTTTTCACCTCTTTGACGATGTCCGCCTCTTCACTATTGATTGTGCTTCGCATGTACGTCTTCTTTCACACTTCCACGAGACTACAATCTTCCCAGATCAGACGTTCATTGTGATTGCTAGCATTGCGATCTGGAACAAAAACAAGGTTGCAACAGCGATGGCAATCAGCTTATGGACAGCCCATGTTGCTTTCTTCATCTATTGTAAGCTACTTCTCCCGTGTTATACGGGTTATCGGGCACTAACACGAACGTGGTTTGTTACAGTTGTCGCGTGTGTAAATATTTCGAGTCGGCTCCCATGATTTTCAATCAAGCACTCACTGTATCCCTCTCACAGCTTCGCACAGCTTGGATACCTGTCCTACAAACCTGTGCAGAGACCGACCTCCCAAAAAGCAAACTTAACCTTATCGTAATAACCGCCTCCGACATCTCATTGCTTCTCATCATGCTCGTTGGCTTGTTTCGCTTTCGCGGCGACGGGATTGACATCGGGAAAGTGCTCCCGCGCTAGCGACGGGTAATTAATGGTATTTAACAAAAATTGCCGTAAGGTTAGATTATCACTCGCTAGCTTGCCCCCGGTATTTAAGTTCAGTTTGGCCTTAAATTATC
>Ga0307510_10009733_pt1 | contig 11438 bp, 9 predicted proteins | sample 12_EM_MG_FD_207224 | JGI IMG/M metagenome (GOLD analysis project Ga0307510, IMG submission 207224) | Populus trichocarpa ectomycorrhiza microbial communities from riparian zone in the Pacific Northwest, United States - 12_EM | ecosystem: Host-associated > Plants > Roots > Unclassified | place... | reverse complement strand
GGCGGCATCTTCTCGCAGAATGTCGGGCGCGCCTATGAGATGGCGCTGGCCCTGCGCACCGGCGGCGTCTCGATCAACGGCGGCAGCGGCACGATGAGCAGCCACATGCCGTTCGGCGGCATCAAGCGGTCGGGTTATGGCCGCGAATATGGCCATGAAGGGCTGAACGAATTCACCTATATCAAATCAATCGGCTTTCACGGGGGGTGACGCGAGACGCCGCCGCGATTCAGAAGGCGTGAATCTCGACCAGTTCCGCCTGGACATCGCGCGGCAAGCACAGGATCGAGAGTATCGCGCCGACCATCGAACTGGCGGCAGCCGCTGCGTTTCCACCCAGTGCGGCATGTCCCGACTTTTCGATCGTGGCGAAGAACGCCGCCTGCATCGCCGGATCCCAGCCGCGCTGGCCATCGGTGTGCGCCATACGCCCGGCGCGCAGTACGCTTACCCTGATGCGGTCCTCGCGCAGCTCTGCCTGCAGCGCCTGCGAAAACACCTCTACGCCCGCCTTGGCGGCGGCATAGACCCCGAGATAAGGGAAGGGCATCCGCACGGATTCCGACGACAGGTTGACGATATCGCCGCCGCCACGCGCCCGCAGATGCGGGATGACTGCGCGGACGCAGTAGATCGGTCCGGCGAGATCGATCGCGAGCTGATCGTGGATATCGGCGTCGCTGATCGTCTCGATCTTGCCGAGCGAATAGATTGCGGCGTTGTTGATCAGGATGTCGATACCGCCAAAAATCTCGACCGCCTGCGCGATCGCCCGGTTCACCGAGCCGGGATCGGCGACGTCGCAGGCCACGGCCGCGCCGCGCTCGCGACCGATTTCCGTTTCGACCGCAGTCAACTCAGGCGATGGCCGGGCAAGCAGGGCGACCCGCGCCCCAGCTTCCGCAAGCGATATCGCCAATGCCCGTCCCAGACCGCGCGATGCGCCGGTCACCACAGCGATCTTTCCGGCAAGCATCACGCGCAACCCTTCTCCATCGCCGCACCAATGGCGTGGTTACATAGATAACTGGGTTATACACAAGCAGGACGTTGCGATGTCAATCAGTGCAGATCGAGAAAGCCTGCCCGGACCGCTGCGCTCAATCGAAGACGTCGATCACCTCGGCCCCGCCGCTATCGCGCAGCCAGACCTTGTTGGACGTCTCGAGATGCTCACGCCAGAAGGTCGCCGCGCCATCGCCATCGCCGTCCGCAATCAACCGGCTGAGCTTGCGGAAGGATTTGATGCCCGTCATCGCCACCTTGGTTTGCTCTTCGGGCTTGCGCCGGTGCGTCTCGAGGAAATTGACCTGATAGCGCGCGACGATTTCCTGCAACATGCGGGTGATCAGCGCCAATGTCTTGTTGCCCGACAATTCCACCAGGACGCGGTGGAATTGCGCAACGCCGATCATGAACTCGACGAAATTCTTCGCGTCGACCAGCGCTTCGAGGCGTTCGATCTCCTGATCCAGCCGCGCCGCCGCTTTTGGTGTGGATCGCGCCACGCTCGCCGCGACGAACGGTTCGATCGCCAGGCGTGCCTGGTACACATCGGCAATCGTCGTGGCCTCGGCCTGCAGCGCGAAACCGGCATAGCGGGCGACGCTTTCGGCGCGCGGCAGATGGACCCGCGCACCCGTGCGCGAGCCCCGCCCCACGCTGATCAACTGTTCGGCCTCCAGCACCCGCAATGCCTCGCGCAGCGTCGGCCGCGACACGCCCAGCGATTCGATCAGTTCAGCCTCGGAAGGCAGGAAGGCGCCTTCGTTCAACTCGCCCCGAATGATGCGCCGCCGGATCTGGTCGGCGACGATCTCGCCGGTCTTGGGCACACGAACCGGCAGCATGGCTGCGGCATTCGCGCTTGCGCTGGACGCCACTTCCCGGGTTCGATCTGTTGTCGTTCTGGCCAAACCGCTTCTCCATCCTGGCGCACTTAGTTAGAGAGCAGCAGCGGCATCGTGCAAGCACGATCTGTTCGGGCGCTGTCAGACCCCTTCCACGCCCGTTCAGGCGCGAATGCCCTTCGCGACCAATCGCGCCAGCGCATCGGCCAGGTCCTTCGGCCGGGGGCCTTCGGCGGAGCGCCAGTGCATCCGCACGGCAATCCGCTCGATCGCCGCAACCAGAACGCCGGCTTCCGCAGTGGCGATGGGCGCAGCGAAGCCCGGATCGCGCCGCATCGTGATCGCGGCCGCGATGCGATCGAGCATCGGGGTCGCCTGCCGGGTGCGCAGTTCATCGAACCGCGCATCCCCACGGTCTGCTTCGAGATTGCGGTACAGCAAGATCGGCGCGTTGCGGTCCCACGCCGCGTTTACCGCGCCGATCATCGTCGCAATATCCTGTGCGAGGCGTTCGTCGACAAACAAGGCGTCGGCTTGCGGGAACAAGGCGTCGGCGGTCGCCGACGCGGTTTCGCTCAGCGCCAGCAGCAGATCGCGGATGTCGTCGAAATAGACATAGAAGGTCGCCGGCGACGACCCGGCCTGTTTGGAGATCGCGCTCGCGGTGAGGTCGATCGGCGACGTGGAGGCGAGCAAGGTCCGGCTGGCATCGAGGAATCTGTCACGGGTGCGGCGCCCGCTCGGCCCCAGTCGCTGACCGATCTTGTTGCTGAGCGGTGTCGTCGGCAAGTCCGACCCTGTGGTGCAGAGGAAAACGTTCCGCGGCGTTGCCGCGCCGCGGAACCTAGGGCGCGTCACTGCGCCGCGGCAAGCTCTTTCGCCTCCATCTCCCCGTCCGACAAGGCGACGGCGGCGAACATCTTGGTGATGTCGCCGGAGGTAACCGGACGCCGTTCTTCGCCGGGCGCCAGCGGCGCCGGGCCGCCGAACGACACCGGGCGCGTATCGATATGCGTGGCAAGCTGGCGCAAAGCGCCCGCGGTGCACTTCTCACGGCCGCCCATCATAGCAAAGGCGTCGAACTGGTAGAGCTTGAGCGCGTTCTCGTGCGTCACCTTGTCGATCTGCCGGTCGGTGAGCCCGGAGACGGTCTTGAGCAGGTACTCAGCCGAATCCGGCCAGATGCTGTCGGAATGCGGATAGTCGCACTCATAGCTGATATTGTCCTCGCCGATCGCATCGATGTTCTTCAGCCCGAAGGCATCGTCGATGAAGCAGGTCATGAAATGCTCGCGGAACACATCGGACGGTTTTCTCCCGCCGAAATCCGAATGGGTCCAGGCGTGATGATGCTCGAAGGTAAAGTCGGCCCGTTCGAGGAAATAGGGAATCCAGCCGATCCCGCCTTCGGACAGCGCGATCTTCAGGGGATAGCGCTGGAGCGCCTTCAGCCACAACCAGTCCGCGGCGGAATTGACGATCGAGATCGGCATCGTCGTGATCCAGGCGTCGATCGGCGACGCCATCGACGCATGCGGTGCCGCAGCACCCGAGCCGATATGGATGTTGATGACCATCTGGTGATCGGTGCACGCCTTCCACAACGGCTCCCAATGCGCGTCATGGAGCGAGGGCTGGCCGCGCAACGCGGGATTGTCGCTGAACGAGATCGCGTGGCAGCCCTTTTTCGCCACCCGCGCGATTTCCTTCACCGTCTCATCCATATCCCAATAGGGCACGAGCGCGTTGGGGATATTGCGCCCGGGATAGCGACCGCACCATTCGTCGATGTGCCAGTCATTATACGCCTGAAGCAGGATCAGCGCGTTGCCCATGTCGGCAAACTTGTGGAACAGGGATCCCTCGAACGACACCACGCTGGGAAAGTTGACCGAGGCGAGGATACCGTTGGCGTTCATGTCCTCGATCCGCGCGTCGAGATCCCAGGCGCCTTTGCGCATCTGTTCGAACGAGATCGGCTCGCAGCCATATTCCTCGCGCATGCGCCCGACGACCGCGTTGAGGCCGATATTGCCGGCGCGCCGGCCCTCGAACATCCAGAAGTCGGCGCCCTTCTCGTCCTTGGCGACATAGGGCTTGATCGCCTTGTGCTGCGCCGAGAGGTGCTGATCGAACATCGTCGGGGGCTCGACGACATGATCGTCGACGCTGGCGATGATGAGATTCTCTGCCTTCATGATCCACTCCTCATCCGCTAATAATTGACGGTTATTCAATTTTTGATAGGCCAGGAATGCGGCGGGGTAAAGCCCGTCATTCGGCTCCCTCGGGTCAGCGTTTCGCGAGTTCGAACGATACCTTTTCGCGGTCCCAGGTGGACGCCGTGCAGCCATCGTCACGAAGCTGGTATTTCAATATCTTGCCGGTCGGGTTTCGCGGCAGATCGGAACGGAATTCGATGTAACGCGGGACCGCGAAATAAGGTACGTGATCGACCGACCAGCGGCACAGATCCTCCTCGCTCAGCACCGCCCCTTCGTTGAGCACGCAGGTCACCTTCACATCGTCCTCGCCGATCGGGGAAAAGACCGCATGGACCGCGACGTCCTTGATTGCCGGGTGCGCGGAGAAGGTCACCTCCATCTCATGGCTCGAGATGTTCTCGCCGCGGCGGCGCAGATAGTCCTTCTTGCGGTCCATGAAATAGAACAGGCCCTGCTCATCGAAACGGCCGATGTCGCCGGTGTGCAGCCACATGTTGCGCATGACCCTGAGCGTGTCGGCCGGCCGGTTCCAGTAGCCGTCGAACATCACACCCGGCCGGCGCGGGCGAACCAGGATTTCGCCCGCACTGTCCGGCGGTAGCGGATTGTCGTCGTCATCGACGATGATCACCTGGAAATCGGGCGCCATACGGCCCGACGATTCGGTCTCCGTTCGGCCCGCAAGCGGCGCCAGGCAGACCATCGCCGCCTCGGTGAGTCCATAACCGGGCGCGCCGATATGCCGGACGCCGAAACGGTCGCGCCACTTCTTCTGCAAGGCGCCGCCGAACGGGGCGCCGCTGGCGACGCGCAGCTGGCCGAAACAGGCTTTTGAATCCGGATTGTCGGGCGCCTCGGCGATCAGTTGCTGCATCGAGCCGAGCACGCTGACGACGGTCGCGCCAGTACGCCGGATTTCGGGCCAGAAATTGGAAAGCGAGAAACGCGGGTAGATCGCGATCCGGCCGCCGAGCAGACCCATCATCAGGATATGGTTGACCGCGTTCATGTGAAAAAGCGGCAGCGCCGTCCACAACAGGTCGTCGCCGGTCGCGCCCGCGGTGGTGACGCTTTGCCAGGCCATGTTGCAGGCATAGCCATGATTGATCATGCAGCCCTTGGACGGGCCGGTCGTGCCCGAGGTGTAGATGAGCATGCACAGATCGTAGAGCGTGACGGCAGCCCGTTCGAACGGATGGCCGGCAGCGAGGCAATCGTGCAGCAGAACCGCTTCCAGCCCATCGCTGACGGCGGGCCGCTTGCCGTTGCGCACCACGATCTTGCGCAAGGCCGGAATCCCGTTGGCGACAGCGACGACGCGCTCCGCATAATCCTCTTCCGCAATGACGATGTTCGCGCCGCAATCGGCGATCTGGTGGCGCAGGAATTCGCCGCGATACGCGGTGTTCACCGGCACCCAGATCGCGCCCAGGCGGGGAATGGCGAACAGGCAGGTGACGCAGTCGACATTGTTGTCGAGTAGCGTGGCGACGCGGTCGCCCGCCCCTACCCCCATCGCGGCCAGCGCGCCGGCCAGCGCATCGGCGCGGCGCTGCATGTCGCTGAAACTGTAGACATCGCCCTGGAAATCCATCCACCGCCGGTCGCCGTAGAGCGCGACCGCGCGATCCAGCAGGTCGCTAAGGGTGTTCGGATCCTTGTCCTGCCGTTCGAAGCTCAATGGCCATCCTCTCGCATCCGAGCCGACTCCTTTCATTGATCATAGATAACCTAGTTATCTTTTACAATCGTCGCAAAGAAATCAGGTCAGCCGAGTTTGTTGAATGGCACATCCTTGTCGATGCGCTGCTCGCCGGGCATGCCCAGCACGCGTTCGGCGAGTTGATTACGCAGCACCTCATCGGCGCCGCCGGCGATGCGGATCGCCACGCTCCAGATATAGTCGTTCATGATCTGCTGCGCGGCCAGATCGCCCGTATCCGGCGCAAGGCCGGCCAGATCGCGGATCTCCAGACTGAAGCCGGCCATCTTTTGCAGCCGGTTGGCGAAAGACAGCTTGAGCAGCGACGGCAGCGCGCCCGGGTCCTCGCCGCGCGACCAGGCTGTGCGCATGCGCGACTGGAAATGGCGCTCGGCCTGCTCCTGCGCATAGGCGGCCGCCAGTGTGAGGCGCACGACCTCACCGTCGAGCGCCGTGCCGTTGCCGCGCGGCGTGTTGCGCGCGTGTTCGATCAGCGCCTCGACACTGCTGGTAGGCTCTTCGGTGCCGCTGTTGAGGCGCTCGCTGCCGAGCACCGTCATGGCGCAGCCCCAGCCGCCGCCGATCTGGCCAACGCGGCCGTCATCCGGCAGGCGGACATCGGTGAGGAAAGTCTCGTTGAAATCGGAGGCGCCGGAAATCTGCCGGATCGGGCGGACCTCGATCCCGGCCGTTTTCATGTCGAGCAGGAAGAAGCTCAGCCCCTTATGCTTCGGCGCGGTCGGATCGGTGCGCGCGAGCAGCAACCCCCAATCGGCCTCATGCGCCCAACTCGACCAGACCTTCTGCCCGTTGACCGTCCAGTGATCGCCGTCCGCCACCGCGCTGGTGCGGATGGCGGCAAGGTCGGAGCCGGCGCCGGGCTCGGAAAAGAGCTGGCACCAGGTCATCTCGCCGCGCAGCGTCGGTCCGACGAAACGTTCGATCTGCTCGGGCGTGCCATGGTTGACGATCGCCGCCAGCGCCATGCCCTGGCCGATCGCAATATAGGGGCCCTTGGGCAACGCGTGAGCGGCTTCTTCCTCGGCGAAGATCACCGCTTCGAGCGCGGAGCCGCCGCGTCCGCCCACGGCCTCGGGCAGCGCGATCCCGGCATAGCCGGCCTCAGCCAGGCACTCCTGCCATGCACGGCCGCGCCGCACCTCCTCGGCATCGCTGATCGAATCCTTGTCGGGCAGCACATGCGCCGGCGCGTTCTCACGCAGCCAGGCACGCGCCTCGGCGCGGAAGACGGCGCCTTCGGACATGTCGTCGACCTCCGTCCCGGCCGCGGCGGCAAGGGGGGTCACGAGGCTGTCGATCAGGCGATCGGCCCATCGCTCACGTCCGCCAAGGCTCAGCGCGAGAGTGCGCTCGCGCCGGTAGTGGAAATGGCAATTCGCCTCGACGGTATAGGCGATGCCGCCATGCACCTGCATGTTCTCGCGCGCCGCCAGTTCGAAGGCGGCAATCGCGTTGAGCCGCGCCGCCGCGGCCGCACGCGGCAGTTCCCCGGGCGCATTGACGGCCGCCCACGCCGCATAGTGTGCGCTCGACCGCGCCAGCTCGACTTGGGTCAGCACATCCGCCAGCTTGTGCTTGATCGCCTGATAGCCGGCGAGCGGGCGACCGAAGATTTTGCGCTCCAGCGCATGATCGCGCGCCATGTGGAGACAGGCCTCGGCCCCGCCGACCGCCTCGAATGCCGCCTGAACCGCGGCGCGATCGAACAGCTCGGCGAGAACCGCATCCGTCGGCGCGGCGTCGAGGATTTCGGCCTGCGCGCCGTCGAAGTCGAGCCGATAGTGCGCACGCAACTGATCGAAGCTTTCCAGCTTCGTGCGGACAACCCCAGGCTGATCGAGCCGGGCGAGCACCAGCACGGACTGGCCGTCATGCTCAGCCAGCACCACGGCGACGGCAGCGATGCCGCCATCGGCGACGGGCGACTTGGCGCCATGCAGGCGGCCATCGGCGAAACGCGCCTCGGGCAGGCCATGACCCCAGCCGTGCGTGCCCTCGCTATAGGCGAAGGTCGCGACGGCCGCGCCGCTGGCGAGTTGCGGCAGCCATTCGGCTTTCTGCGCTTCGCTGCCGGCGAGCAGGATCGCATCGGCGGCCAGCACCAGCGACGAGAAGAACGGTATCGCCGCGTTGGCGCGACCCAACTCCTCGCTGATCACCGCCAGATCGAGCGCGGTGAGGCCAAGCCCGCCATAGGCTTCGGGAATCGCGGCACCGAGGAAGCCCAGTTCCGCCGTGTCGCGCCACAAGGGCTCATCCCATTCGCGGCTGGCATCGAGAAGCGTGCGCAACCGATCATAGGATGAGCGATCCGCAAACAGGCCGCGCGCGTGCTCGGCCAGCATCTTCTGCTCATCGGACAGACCGAAATTCATGGGCGCGTGCTCCGTGCGGTGATCATCGTTCGTCGATCCCCATCACCGTGCCGCTGATATAGGCGGCATAGTCGCTGACCAGATAGGCAGCGAGATGGCCGAGCGACTCCCGCGCCGCTTCGTCTTCCACGCCGTCGGTTTCGCAAAGGCGCGAGGCGATGGCGTTGACCCGGATGCCATCGCGCGCCCATTCGACCGCGAGCGACTTGACGAGATTGTCGATCGCGCCGGTGACCGTCGCCGCGGCGACCTGGCCGGTGCGCGGCTGAGGTGCCGGCATCAGGAACAGGATCGCCCCTCCCTGCCCCGCCGCGAGGCAGCGGCGCGCATATTCGGTGCTGTGCAGGAAACGCAGGTCGATGTCGGCCGAGACGTCCGTGCGCCATTCGTCGACGCCGATCTCGAGCGCGCTTCGCGCGACGCGCGGTGCGCCGTCATGGACGAGGATGTCGATACCCCCGGCATCGAACAGCCGCACCATCTCTTCCGCGATGCCGTCTTCGACGTCGGCGGCGACCGAGGATCGGATTACCTGCGCCCCGGCGCGCTGCAACGCGTTCGCCACGACATCGATCGCCGCTCCCGTGCCCGCGATCAGCGCCCGGCGGCCCGCCAGCCATTGCACCGGCGGCGTCACGGCATTTCTCCCCACAGCGCAGCACGTTGGCGCGGCGGCTCGAACGCGCCGGTCAGCAGTGAACGGCGCAATCTTTCGGTACCGTCGATGGTCAGTGTTTCGCCGGTGATGCCAGCGGCGAAGGGCGAACAGAGGAAAGCCGCAATCCAGCCGAATTCCTGCATCTCGCCTACCCGGCCGAGCGGGATCATCTCGCCCAGCCGCCGGCGTGTCTCGGCATTGTTGCCCTCGGTGCTGCCGGCATGCGGAAAGAAACCGGCGGCGACGCAATTGACGCGGATGCGGTGCGCTTTCCATTCGCACGCCAGCGACGCCGTCATCGTCGCGATCGCCGCCTTGGCCGCGGCCGAATGCGCGTCGCCGGGAAAGCCCGACCAGATATATTGCGCGCTGTTGTTTACGATAGCACCGACGCCGCCCGCCGCGATGCGGCGGCGCGCGAATTCGGCCGAGCAGAAAAAGGTGCCGTCGATGGCGATGCGCGTGACGGCGCGCCAGGCATTGGCCGACATCGCATCCGCCAGCACCGGGAAATTGCCGCCGGCATTGTTGGCGAGGATCGTCACCGGACCCATCCGCGCCTCAGCCTGGTCGAAGGCTTGGGCGATGGCGGTGGGCTCGCGCACATCGGCGGACACGGCGATCGCGCGACCGCCGATCGCCTCGATCGCTTGCACGCCGCCGGCCGCCCGGTCGAGCGAGCGCCCGACCACGACGATCGCGGCGCCCGCCTGGGCAAAAGCACGCGCCATGCCCAGGCCCATGCCTGAGCCACCGCCCGTGACGAGCGCGACATCGCCGCGCAGCAGATCCGGCGGGAAGGGCGGCTGATCGAACGGCTTCGCCGCCAGGCTCTTATGACAGGTCACGGTCGCTCTGCCCCGCTAATCGATTCGGCCAGGTCATTTGGGCGGCATCCGGATCGCGCCGTCCAGCCTGACGGCCTGGCCGTTGAAATAACCGTTGCGGATCATTTCCAATACCAGCGAGGCGAATTCCTCCGGATGGCCGAGCCTCTTGGGGAATGGCACCGATCGGGCAAGCGAGTCGAGCACCGGATCGGGCACAGCCAGCATCAGCGGGGTGCGCATGATGCCCGGCATGATGGTGTTGATGCGGATGCCCTCGTTCATCAGGTCGCGCGCGATCGGCAAGGTCATACCGACAAGGCCGGCCTTGGCCGCCGCATAGGCGACCTGGCCGACCTGCCCGTCCTGCGCGGCGACCGAGGCGGTGTTGACGATCGCACCGCGTTCGTCGTCCTCGAGCGGATCGAGCGTCATCATTCCTGCCGCCGCCGCGCAGATGCAGCGGAAGGTGCCGACCAGGTTGAGCTGCAGGGAAAACTTGAATTGCCGCATATCGAGTTGGCGAATCTCCCCGGTCTGGCGATCACGCGACACCGTCTTGCCGGTACCGCCGCCGCCCGCGCAATTGACCAGGATGCGCTCCTGCCCATGCGCCGCGCGCGCCCTGGCGAAACCCGCATCGACCGCTTCCTGCGACATGATATCGACCTGACAGAACAGGCCGCCAATCTCTGCCGCCGCCGCTTCGCCCTTCTCCACATTCATATCGAAGATCGCCACCTTCGCGCCGGCCGCCGCGAGTGCCCGGGCGGAAGCGAGCCCGAGCCCCGATGCGCCGCCCGTCACGATCGCCGCGACGCCGTTCCCGATCTCCATTATCCGTCTCTCCCGTCGTGGCCGATCGATCGGTTCATTTCATCCCCTTCCAATCCATCTCCATCTAATATAACCTAGTTATCTTTCTCGGAGCGCACTGACAAGGTACGTTTCGATAAATTCGGACAGTGCGGGAGATATCGGTGGCCGTAGCGACCCTGGATCAAGTGAAGACTTCGCTGGAGCGAAATCTCGGCATGACGGTGACGTCGGTGCGCCGCCAGGCGCGCTGGCGGCCTTGCTGGTTCGTGACCGGCGAGCGCGATGGCGCGCCGATGAACGTCGTCGTCCGTGCCGAGCGCGTCGACACCTGCGTTCAGCCACTGAACCAGGAAGTCAGGTTCCATCGTTTGCTGGAAGAAAATGGCGTGCTCGTCCCCAAGGTCTTTGGCTGGCTGGACGATCTCGGCGCAGTGGCGATGGACATGGTGCCGGGCAAGCCGGATTTCCGTGACGTTGCGACGGCCGATCGCGACCGCATCGTCGATGAATATCTTCAGCAGCTCGCACGGCTGCATGCACTGCCGGTAGCGCCTTTCGCTGAAGCAGGGATGCTCCGCGCCCGGACGCCGGAGGAATCGGGTGGCCTGATGCATTTCGAGCTGGAACGGCTGTGGCGTCAGCGCAAGCGTCACCCCAACCCGCATCTCGAATTCTGCCTCGGCTGGCTGCATCGCAACCCGCCGCTGAGCAAGGGGCGCGAAACGCCGATATTGTGGGACAGCGGCCAGTTCCATCATCATGACGGTCATCTCGCCGCCGTGCTGGATCTCGAATTCGGCCATATCGGCGATCCGATGGCGGATCTGACCGTCTGGCGGATGCGCGACACATTGATTCCGTTCGGCGATTTCAAGAAGATCTATGCCCGCTACGAGGAGCTGACCGGCAACCCTGTCGACGTCGAGGCCTGCAAGCGCCACCATCTGGCGGCCGCGCTCAG
>Ga0307510_10009732_pt1 | contig 11439 bp, 12 predicted proteins | sample 12_EM_MG_FD_207224 | JGI IMG/M metagenome (GOLD analysis project Ga0307510, IMG submission 207224) | Populus trichocarpa ectomycorrhiza microbial communities from riparian zone in the Pacific Northwest, United States - 12_EM | ecosystem: Host-associated > Plants > Roots > Unclassified | place... | reverse complement strand
CCCCCCCCCCTTCAAGGAAGGGAAAAGAAAACGCCCGTGCACCTCCCACACCTCCCTCAGCTGCGGCTGACGAGCATAAATACCTCATACCATTCTACGATACGAGGCTTGGCAAGGCGTTCGGTAACCCCGAGAGGTACGCATGGCTCTATCCCAACTCATACGAGGCCGGGGAATTCCGGAAGGGAAGGTACGACCTTCACTCCTTCACCCCAGGCCAACTCCACCCTGACGTCAAACCCTCCCCCTCCTATGCGGCGGCTGCCTCCGGCTCAGGCTCGGGCGGCAAGGGCAAAGGCAAAGCTGGGAAGCCTCCTTCCCCCCAACTTGTTGCGAGTGGGACAGCCTCTCCGGTTAAAAAGGGGCTGCCCTCTCTTCCAGGTGCCCAACCACCCTTCTTTGCTCCTCGCCAGTCCCCTTCCCCTCACCCAGACGCTCTCACCATGGACGCTGCTTTTGCTGACATCGCCGCTCGGGTCCTCCGCGAATCGAACTGCCTCCTCCCCCTTGGCTTCTCTGCTGCTGTCAACCCTCGTGGCTCCGTCTCCCTAACTGTCACCAACAAAGCCACCCCTACCGCCTCGTACGCCCCCTACTTCGACTCCCTCACCAGGGCCCTCAACCAGTCCTTCCCAGTAGGTGATAACCGCTGGTGCACCCTCGTCCTCACCCCTACTGCCGTTCAACTCGCCATCCACGGCCTGCCCCTACGTTTCCTCCCCCAAGATGAAGAGGGACTCTTCCCATCTATCCGGCAAGCAATCCTCAACGACAAAGCGACCCAGGTTCTCTCAGCCAGGTACCTTAACCCTAGCCGAGATTCTAGGGAGACCAAGCAGGCCACTTCGGTGGTTATCACCGTCGACCGCCAGAACGTATCGGCCCTCACTTCAGGGGTCGTCATCCTCTGACAGAAACGCAAGGTCGAACCTGCCTTCTCCTCCTCCAGAACCTCCCAGTGTAAGACCAGCTAGAGATACGGACACGCCCATCAACGATGCCCCGCCACCCACCCCACGTGCCCCATTTGTGCGCTTCACCATACTCGCGCGGCTCATAGATGCCAGAATCCGGCCTGCCCCAGGAGCGGGAACAATAAGCCAGTCCTGTCCTGTTGTCCGACCTCGCCCCCCCATTGCTGTAACTGCAGTGGTGACCACACGGCCACCTTCAGGGAGTGTCCGGCTCGACCTCCCCCGTCTGTCCCCACAAGAACCAACTCGCCAGCCCCCGGCCCCACCGGTCAAGACCCCATGGATTTGGCGGTCGATGGCGGCCCCGGACTCACTACTCCCCCGTCCGGGACGGGTCCCCTTGAGGTGGACCTAGTTACCCCCAGGCAACCTCCCCCAGCTGGACCCTCCACGCGTCCTGGCACTACTCACGGTTTCGGTGGTCCTCTCCGCCTGGAGGAGCCAAGCCCTTCCCCTGCACCTCGCGATCGTCGGGTTCGTCCCGGTAATGAATAATCGTCCCATGCCTACACCTCCGGGACAAGGCCTGGCACCCGCCCCGGCTATTCTTTCCATCATTCAACATAACTGCCTTGGGAGCTGGAATGTTTTTCTTTCTTTGTTTGAGTCGTTCCAACAAGCGACCACCTACCCCTCGATTGTTCTTTTACAGGATCCACCTGTGAAGAAGGCTCACCTTCCTTCCTTCAATGGTTTCAAGTCCTTCTTTCCCACGGTTAGAAAGCCACGAGTGGCAGCCTATGTTTATATGTCGCTTCATTCCAATTACATGGTGCTCCCCAGGTTTAAGAGGGTGGACAATATCCTCGCCCGCGACGCCTCTTCCAGTGAACCTCTTTTTGGCACCGCATTCCACTCATTTAGGGTTATTAACGCTTACTCTACCAACACTGCTGACCACAGAGTTCATTCCGTTTCACAAGCAGTTCTTTTCCCTGATCTTGGGTTTCCCCTCCTGGTTTTGGGAGACCTCAACATCAAGAACCCCCTGTCGGACCCTCTACGGCACTTCTCGTATGGGGAGATCTGGTGCTCGACTCCCTACTTCGAGAAAGCGGCAGAAGCCGGTTTCGCCCTCCTAAATCCCCCTGGTGAGTACACAAGGTTTCCCTTAGTGGGCAACGCTCGCCCCTCGGTGATAGACCTCGCCTTTGCAAACCCTCCGCTCCTCCCGCTGGTTCAAAGCTGGGAGGCCTCTCTCCCCTCGTCTGGATCCGACCACATACCAATCACAATCACCCTCGCCGCACCATCCCTGAACCTTAAACCCCCGCGCCCGCGTTGGGCAGACACGCACTGGGAAACCCTGAACCCTATCGGTAAGGGTTTCAAGGTCCCGGCCGCGCCGCCATGCCCCACCCCCTACCAACTGGACGAATGGATGTCAGAATCGCTGTACTGGCTGGTAGCTCTTCTCAAGGAGCACACGCCAGTATCCAGGCCTTCCCATCACTCAAACCCTGGTGGACCCCACACCTGTCTATCCTCCGTCATGAGGATCACAAGGCCGCGAGACCGGCCAGAAAGCACGACACCCCCCACATGCGGGAAGTTGCCGGCACCTCCAAGGCGGGGTATTTCAAGGCAAGTAAGACCGCTAAAAACAAGCACTGGTCCTCCTCTTTTCTGGCCGGCACCTCCCACAGCCTTTGGACGGCTAAGAGGTTCGCCTACCGGCGCGCCCAGCCACCCTTCCCCTCCCTCCCAGGGGCCGAAACCCCACTACAGATGAGCAATGTCCTTCTGGACCACTTCTTCCCCCCATCGGAACCCTTCTTCCCGCCACGTAGGCTCAGGCCAAACACGTCGGCACCCCCCCTAACGACGGACGAGATAGCCGCAGCTCTCTCCAAGTGCTCCCCAACTTCGGCCCCAGGCCCGGACGGGATCCCCTACTCTACCTGGAAACAGGTCAACAAGATCAACCCCTCAATCCTCCTCCACATACTTGCCCTGCTGGTCCTCCTGGGGTACCACCCCGCATCGCGGAAAAGCTCGCATGGCGTGGTACTTGACAAGCCAGGGAAGCCCTCCTACGAATCACCCTCCTCCTGCAGAATAATAGTACTGATCCGCACAATCTCAAAGATCCTCAAGAGGATCATAGCTGCACGCCTACTTGCCACAGCCCGGCTCGGTGGGCTGTTGCACCCAAACCAATGCGGATCGCTCCCTGGGCTCAGCACCTACGACGCGTGCCTCACCCTCACCAACGACATCAGAACCCTACAGAGGCCCCGTCTCAAGGTCTCCTCCCTGTTTCTGGATATAAAAGCAGGGTTCGACAACGTCGACAACAACACTTTGGCCCGGATCCTGAGGGAAGGCGGGATACCCCCCTACCTGGTTTTCTGGGTTTCGTCCCTTCTGGGTGAACGGAGCTGCACCCTAATATTCCAAGGGGCACCAGGGACCCCAGCCCCAGTCAACTTCGGCGCCCCCCAGGGCTCTCCGATCTCCTCACTCGTCTTTCTTCTCTACGTCGCGCCGCTACATTTCGGGATCCCCTGGAGTCTGATGATCTCGTAGGTGCACAACTTCGCCCTCACAGTGGCCTCCCTTTCCTACCGTGGCAACATCGGACGGCTCCAAGATCTATTCAACAAGCTTGAAAGAAAGGCGCCCCGCTTGGGAGTCTCCTTTTCGGTCGCGAAGACAGAACTGATACATTGGAGGACCCCCAGCCAGAGGCACTCACCAAAGTGTGTCGCACCTATTCAAATCAAAGGGGAATTGTTTCACCCTGGCAACTCTGTTCGGTGGCTCGGGTACTGGTTCACTCCGGCCCTTGACCCCGCTGCACACTTCTCGCGTCGCCTGGCCCTCGCCCAGGGGGCGTTCCCCCTGATTGGTCGCCTCAGTCCGCCTGGTGCGGGCCTCCCCCCCTACCTATGCCACAGACTGGCAACTTCATTGAGAGCCCCCATCCCACTCTACCGCGCGGATCTGTTCACACCTAGTGTGGGCACGACGACCCGCCTCGATACATTCTGGCGGAAGGTCCAAAAGTGGACCACAAACTACTTCTCAACCACACCCACCAGAATACTTTCGGTGGAGTCTTGCCTCCCACCCGTCTCCCTCCTGATCACCCACCAACAAAGGTTGGCGGCGCTCAGGGTGGTCTGTTCCCCTCCTAGCTTGAACCCAGCAACGGCCCGCCTTCACCCCTCGTTCCCTTCGCTCTCAGTGCATCGCGTTCCTGACTTCTCGCGGGCCCTAACCAGGGGCCTGACGTCAGTCTACCTCTCTCTACACTGGAAAACCCCCCGCCCTGTCCCCCCATTGAGGAACCAGCTGCCGGTAGACGCCGTGGCTCACCGGACAATACCCTTTACCCGCCGGCTGTCTAGGAAGCCCATGATCCACTCCCACCTTGTGTGCCCTATCCCGACCCTCCTGCCCCAGTCCTTGATGGACAGCACTTACTCAGCCCTGAAGAGAATGGTTAGGGAGAGACTCCTCATGGAGTGGGCCTCCCTTTTCCCAACCATGGGTACTACCTGCACCCTCCGGCGATGAATCCGAGGCCTTTCATGGGCTTGGGTAACTTCGTTGCAGGACGATCCACCAGATGAGAGCCGGAAAGAGTTATCTAGCCGCCCACCCAACCTGGAGGTCCCCCGACGCCGATACCTCCTGCCCTCGATGCGGCTTGGAGCCTGAAACCTTCGAGGACGCCATCCTATCCTGCCCCTCGAGACAACACAGCAGGTCGCGCCTCCTCCACGGCGTTATTGATGTCGGTCCCGATGCCCCACTCTGATCCTCCCTCCCACTGCTAAAAACACTCGCCACCTTCATAGGCATTACCTCCACGGGATTTCCCCCCACGATGTTCCCGCCCACCACTCCCCCCTCTTCCCCCCCGTCCTCTCTCTCACCCCCCAGGCTGCGCCCCCCGGCTTTTCGCGTTTTTTCGTTGCCTGAGGTATACGGTCGTTGGGCTTCTCTCCTTTGTCTTACGTAGGCTTTCCTTTCTAGACGACTAAGTTGTTGGTTGTGCTTTTCTTATTATGAGTGGCCGATGGCCCTGCCGAGGAGAAACCTACGCGATAGTGGATACTTAACTGGTCCCGTGACTTTCCTTTGTTATTTGTACTTTGATTTATAGGTTTTGCTTTCTCCATTGCTAGCGCTGCATGAGGCTTTTTGTACCTTAAAACAATGAACGCATGATGACAAACAAAAAAAATATTTGACCAAGGGATAGGCCACGAACCTTCTCTCATCCACCTCCGGCGATTGAAATCTCAACTCCACAGGAAATCAGGGTCACGTTCCCCCACCTACCTCTCTTCCCCCATCAGGGCCACTACCTAGGGGTTGACATTAAGCCATCTTCCCTCCTCTCATGGGCACGCCTGCCTCCCCTCCTTGGGGTTCTAGTTCCTGTTCGTTGTTGACACCGGCTCATGAAGTTCGGTTCTCCCCCTTACCCCGCACTTGCCTCGCACCTCGCTTAGCATTTTGCACGGTCAGAAAGCTTCTCGCTTCGTTCACGGTCGGCGTTACGATGTTGGACTCTGGCTCAAAGTACACCCAAGCTTGCTGGGCGTGTAGCTCTGATGGGGAAAGCCTCGGTTAGTAACATCACGGTCTCGTCCTGGTATCGTCGTCATCCCAAAAGCCCTTGCTATGGCCCATTTGTCGGTTGTGGCTAGCCCGTTCGCGATCCTTTCTCCTCCCCCCTCCTGGTTCCGTCCGCTGGCACCATAGAGCCCCTTTAGCTGGCACCTTACTGCTGACCTCCCCTCCGGCTGGCACCCTACTCCTACACACCCGCTGGAACCATACTGCTACCCACCGGCTGGCACCCTACTGCTACTCACCGGCTGGCACCCTACTGCTCCTCTTCCGATCGGTGGGCCCCTCCTCTGTTACGCCTAGTAGGGGTCTAGCACTGACTCCGTGGCTATTGTCCAACGCCTTGGATGGAGGTAATGACCTGCTTGACCATACAACATGGTTTCGGTGGGCCCTGTACTGGACTTTTCCTATTTCGCCGGTCAACAATCCTCTCCCCGTGGGCAGCGTTTCTGGCCGTTAGAGTCTTTGCTTTTGTTTTGGGGAGCCTGCGGAAGGGTTTGGGTCTCTCTACCTGTAAGTTTCTATATATTGTTTCCTTACCTGTCTGAGGTTTTATCTCAGGTGCTAGGCGGGGGGGACCTTTCCTCTGGATTCGGGGTGTTTGATTTTTCCCATGAACAGGTGAAGCGGGTCGTGGCTATTGTTTATAGGTTTTTTCTCTCCATAGCTAGCCCTGCATGAGGCGGTTTGTACCTTAAAACAAATAACGCATGATTACAAAAAAAAAAAATGAAAAGAAAATGACCAAGGGATAGGCCTCGAACCATCTCTCCTCCACCTCCGGCGATTGAAATTTCAACCCCACTGGAAATCATCGTCACTCTCCCCCACCCACCTCTCTTCCTCCACGATTGGTACTGCCTAGCGGTTGAAGTTAAGCCATCTTCCCTCCACTCCTGGGGCATGCCTGCCTCCCCTCCTTGGGGTTCTTGTTCCCGTTCATCGTTGACACCCGCTCATGAGGTTCAGTTCTCCCCTTTACCGCGCACTTGCGTTGCACATTGCTTAGCATTTTGCACGGTCGGAAAGCTTCTCGCTTCGTTCATGGTCGGCGTTACGTTGTCAGACTCTCAGTCGAAGTAGGTCTCGGGTTGCTGGGCGTGTACCTCTGGTGGAGAAAGCCTCGGTTAGTTACACCAGAGTCTCGTCCTGATCTCGTCGTCATCCCCGAAGCCCTTGCTATGGCCCATTTCTCGGTTGTGGCTAGACCGTTTGCGATCCTTCCTCCTCCCCCATCCCGGTTCTGTCTACTGGCACCGTACTGAGCCCATTAGCTCGCACCTTACTGCTTACCTCCCCTCCGGCTGGCACCTTACTGCTACTGAACCGCTGGCACTATATTGCTATCCACCGGCTGGCACCCTACTGCTACTCACCGGCTGGCACCCTACTGCTCCTCTTCTGATCGGTTGGCCCTTCCACAGTTACGCCTATTTGTTGTATAGCACTGCCTCCGTCGCTATCGTCCAACGCCTTGGATCGATGTAATGACCTGCCTGACCGTACAACATGGTTTCGGTGGGCCCTCTACCGGACGTTTCCTCTGTCACCGGTCAACAATCCTCTCCCCGCGGGCAGCCCTTCTGGCCGTTAGATTCATTTCTTTTGTTTTGGGGAGCCTGCCGAAGTGTTTGGGTCTCTCTACCTGTACGTTTCTCTGTATTGTTCCCTTACGTGTCTGTGGATTTGTCTTAGGTGCTAGGCGGGGGGTACTTTTCCTCTGGATTCGGGGTGCTTGATCCCTCCCTTGAAGAGGTGAAGCTGGTCGTGGCTATTGTTTATAGGTTTTTTTCTCTCCATAGCGAGCACTGCATGAGGCTGTTTGTACTTTAAAACAAATCACGCATGATTACAAAAAAAAGAAAAAAAATGACCACGGGATAGGCACGAACCATCCCTCCTACACCTCCGGCGATTGAAATCTCAACACGATGAGAAATCATCGTCGGGCCGTATCCCTCTCCCCTTTTCTGATGGCCTTGTTGCCTAGAAGGGTGAAGCTCCTCCAATCCGCCTCTCCCCTCTGGCCCCTTCTCATGGCACTGTCTAGGGGCAGCCTTTGTCTTGGGGGTTACGGTTACTTCCTCATCCTCTTCCCCGCACCTGCCTCGGGGCCCCTCCCTTAGGACTTGCAACGGTCGGGTACGGTCGCAACTCGTTAGCGTGTCCCTGTTAGCTTCGGGTTATTGGTGAAGTAGTTTCCCCGGTGGCTCCGCTCTCTGGTATAGCACCTCCTCCTTGGAGACCTTTCGGTACGGTCGGCATTTGACAAATCGAGATTCTGTCTCGGTCGGTCGTGTCCGCACTTCTAGTCATTACTGTCCCTTCCGCTCTTCCACTTCTCGGTTACGTCGGCTCACACCCTACTGCTTCAATACTGCGGCTACACCTCCTGCCGCCCATTCTCCTAGCCTCTGTGCCCCGCTGATCGCCTGGCTTGATGATCGTGGCTGCGTGCGCGGTTGTCTTCCCTTGTCCGTAGGGGTTTCATTCCTTCCGTCTCTGTACCCTCGGGTACATGTATCCCCCCCCCGCTATTTTTCCAGTGGACTCGGGGCTCAACTTCCTCCCGCCACACACTCTCATACGTGCTGGCTCCGTTACCGATCTCGCTCTGGGGATTCCGCTGGCCTTGGCTTCCCAGTCATATACGACCCAGGTACATTTACCTCTCGTGTGTGGTGCCGTCCTATGGCTTTGTCCTGCTGGCTCCTGGATCTCTCCCCCTTCTAGGAATGGGATTTGTCCTTGGGCTAAGGGTGGGTTGACTACAGGTTTGGGTTTAGGTGTATTTCCTTTCTAGATGGGCTTGAGGTTTTCCTTGTTTTGCAAGCTTGTTAGTTCACTGTCAGGGGTTTCTTTCCTTGGGTTGCATGTCTGTGGAGGTTATTTGGTTCGGTGGATTCAGGCCTGTGGTTGCCTAGTAGTTTCTACCCATAGTACCAAGCATTGTTTCCACCTCGACTCAAAGTGGTTAATGGGTTGGGTAGGGTCAGAGGGTTTTACCCAGCAGAAACAGGATGGACTGTAGTTGGAGGTTGTTTGTCTACATAGCTAGCGCTGACGTGACCGTTGTACCTTAAAACAAATATAAAAAGGGATATAAAAAAAAGAAAAAAAGAAAGAATAAAAACTGACCAAGGGATAGGGCCACCAACCATCTCTCCTTCACCACCGGTGATTGAAATCTCAACACCACGGGAAATCATGGTCACTTTCCCCCACCTACCTCTCTTCCCCCATCATGGCTATTGCCTAGGGGTTGACGTTAAGCCATCTTCCCTCCTCTCCTAAGGCACGCATGCCTCCCCTCCTTGGAGTTCTTGTTCCCGTTCTTCGTTGACACCCGCTCATGAAGTTCGGTTCTCCCTCTTACCCCGCACTTGCTTTGCACCTTGCTCAGCATTTTGCACGGTCTCAAACTTCTGGCTTCGTTCATGGTCGGCGATATGGCGTCCGGACCCTGGGTCGAAGTAGGCTTCCGTTCTGCTGGGCTTGTACCTCTGATGGGGAAGGCTTTAGTTAGTAACATCACAGTCCCGCTCGGTTTCGCTGTCGTCCGAAAAGCCCTTCCTATTGCCCGTTAGTCGGTTGGGGCTAGCCCGCTCGCAATCCTTCCTCCACCCCCCTCCCAGTTCCGTCCGCTGGCACCGTACTGCCCCATAACCTGCCATCTTACTGATAAAACTCCACCCCCGGCTGGCACCCTACGGCTCCCCTCTGGCTGGCACCTTACTGCTACTCACCGGCTGGCGCCCTACATATCATCCTCGTTGGCTGGCATCCCCTCTGCCCGGCGGCTCCGCTCGCCCACCTACCTCTCTCCCTCCTGCGATTTACTCTACGGTCGCAAACCTCACTTAGGTTACGGTTGATCAGGCTATTGCACTGCCTCCTTGGTCTCTCCTAAAGGCTGACGCGTTGCCATCTTCAGGTCAGTCCCGACCGTGAACCGGCCTGCACCCTCCGGCGACTAGCCGTTGGGCCTTTTTCGTAGGCATATTGACAATAGTAGTTACATCTCGTCATTTCTTTGATTCTTTTCCTAGTGTTACCAGGGGGCCTGTTGAAGGGTTTGGGTCTCTCTCCTGTTCGTTTCTATGAGCTTTTTCCCTACGGGGCTGAGGTGCGTGTCTTAGGTGCTAGGCGAGCGAAGTTTCTTCTATGGTCTTGGGGAGTTTGATTGTTCCTATGATGAGGTGAAGCGGGCAGTTGTTATTGGGCCTATAGGTTTTTTTCTCTTTATAGCTAGTGCTGCATCAGGCTTTTTGTACCTAAAACAAATAACGCATGATTTCAAAAAAAAGAAAGAATAAAAAGTGACCATGGGATAGGGCACGAACCATCTCTCCTCCACCTCCGGCGATTGAAATCTCAACACCACGAGAAATGATCGTCACTTTCCCCCACCGCCCTCTCTTCCTCCATATTGGCTACTCCCTAGGGGTTGACGTTAAGCGATCTTCCCTCCTCTCGCGGGGCACTCCTGCCCCCCCTCCATAGGGTTCTTGATCCCGTTCGTCGTTGACACCGGCTCATGAAGTTCGGTTCTCGCCCTTACCCCGGACTTGCTTTGCACCTCGCTTAGCATTTTGCACGGTCGGAAAGCTTCTCGCTTTGTTCGCGGTCCGCGTCACGGTGCCGGACTCTCAGGCGAAGTATGTCTCGACCTACTGGGCTTGTACCTCTGATGGGGAAAGCCTCAGTTAGTAACATCACGGCCTCGCTCGATTTCGTTGTCGTCCCAAAAGCCCTTGCTATGGCCCATTTGTCGGCTGCGGCAGGCTTGTTCGCGATCTTTCCTCTCTCCCCCTCCCGGTTCTGTCTGCTGGCACCCTACTGCTACCATCTTCTCCCGGGCCAGCATCGTGCTGCACATCACCGGCTGGCACACTACTGCTCATCGTCGGCTGGCACCCTACTGCTCATCGTCATTGGCTGGCATCGGCTCTGCCCGGTGGCTCCGCTCGCCATCTCCCCATCCGATCGGTTGGTCCCTCCTCCGTTACACCCAGTCGTGGTATGACACTGCCTCTCTGACTATTGTCCAACGCCTGGGATTGATGTAATGACCTGCCCAACCGTAAAACCTGGTTTCGGTGGGCCCTCTACTGGAGCTTTCCTATGTCGCCGATCACCTATCCACCCCCCTCAAGCCACCCTTTCAGGTCTTCGAACAGGCGGTTTCTTTTGTTTTCAGGAGCCTGCTCAACGGTTTGGGTCTCTCTACCTGTATGTTTCTATGTACTGTTTCCTTACGTGTCTGGGGTATATTATCTTAGGTGCTAGGCAGGGGGGACTTTTCCTATGTACTCACGGTGTTTCATTTTTCCTATGAAGAGGTGAAGCAGGCGGTGGGTTTGCCTTTATAGGTTTTTTTCCCTTCATAGCTAGCGCTGCATAAGGCTTTTTGTACCTAAAACAAATAACGCATGATTCAAAAAAAAATCAAAAATCATAAAATGAAAAAAATAAGCAAGGGAGAGGACACAAACCATCTCTCCTCCACCTCCGGCGATTGAAATCTCAATACCATGGGAAATCATGGTCACTTTCCCCCACCCACAACTCTTCTCCAAAGATCGCTACTGCCTCGGGGTTGATGTTAAGCCATCTACCCTCCTCTTCCCGGGCCCTCTGGCATCCCCTCCGCGGGGTTCTCGTTCTTGTTCATCGTTGACTCGCTCATGAAGTTCGGTTCTCCCCTTTACCCCGTACTTGCTTTGCACCTCGCCTAGCATTTTGCAGGTTCGGAAAGTTTCTCACTTTGTTCACTGTCGGCGTTACAGTGTCGGACTCTCGGTCAAAGTAGGCCTCGGCCTGCTGGGCATGAAGCTCTGGTAGGTAAAGCTTCGGTTAGTAACATCACGGTCCC